>Ga0307380_10002695_pt1 | contig 24944 bp, 20 predicted proteins | sample UN3MG_FD_202239 | JGI IMG/M metagenome (GOLD analysis project Ga0307380, IMG submission 202239) | Soil microbial communities from Risofladan, Vaasa, Finland - UN-3 | ecosystem: Environmental > Terrestrial > Soil > Coastal area > Acid sulfate soil | place: Finland: Risofladan, Vaasa | collected... | reverse complement strand
CTTGAGGACTGAGTGCCCTTTGTGCGCGCAGCTTCTCGGCAAAACAGGTTTTGCAAATTTGCTTTAACCGACCGTTTTTGAGCGAAAAAAAGAATAATGGAGATTCGCGGGAAAAACGGCGTTTAGTACTGTGCCTTGGTATTTGGCAGGGTCTGTCATAATGCGATACTGGTAGTTATTTGCACTTATTCTTATCGAAGAGATTATTGAAATGTGCTCAGAAATGGTCGGACAGGCGAATCTCCGAAAAAGTGAAGGAGAAGAAAAATGGAACGGAAAGGTTTTACATTAGTTGAGCTGCTGGTCGTGATAGCGATCATAGCTCTGTTGATGGGCATTTTGATGCCCGCGCTGGCCAGGGTAAGGCAAATTGCCTACCGAATGGTCTGCGGAACGAATCTGTCCGGTATTGGCAAGGCAATGGTTATCTACGCCAACGACTATGACGACGAGTTGCCGCGTGCAGGTGGTCGAAACAGCGTTTGGGCCCTGAGCATAAATAACTGGCTGGCCGGTAATCGATTTACTGCTTACGGCTTAAATACGGACAGCAGCGGCGGCAGGGCAAACATTACATCCAGCTTCTATCTTTTGGTCAAATACGCTGATGTCACGCCCAAATCGTTTCTTTGCAAAGGCGATTCCGGGACAACGGAATTCAAACCAGCCAATGGCGGGGCGGGCAATAGAGAGCTTGTAGATCTCTGGGATTTCGGCAACGAGCCGGACATGCATTGTAGTTATTCCTACCACATGCCCTATGGCCTGTATGCTCTGACCACATCGAGCGAACCTGGATTGGCGGTGGCGGCTGACAGAAACCCATGGATGGATTCTCCCGCCGCCAAGGCCCGAGACATAGGTCTCTTCAATCCTGACGGCGGCACAGAAGCGATAAAAGCCGGCAATGCCATTGCCCACCAGACAGATGCACAAAACGTGTTGTTTTTGGATATTCATGTGGGCCAGGAAAAACGCTCCTTTTGCGGGATCAACGATGATAACATTTACACCTTCTGGGACGGTGGTGATATACGAAAAGGAGGTTTACCCGTAGTTGGGTCCACTGAACCAAAGAGCAGACAGGATTCGTTCCTTGTTCACGGCGGCGAAGGAAGCGACGGAGGCAATGGCAAGAAGGGGCGATGTTTTCCTGCCGATACTCTCGTGTGGGTCGATGGAGCGCTGGTGCAGATCTCAAAGGTTGTCCCCGGTCAGACGGTCAATAAACCTGTAACCACTAATTTTTCGGCGTGTTTGCGAAAAGCGGTTTGTTCGAGCGTAATTGAACGCGTTGAGCTGCATGATGAGTCTGAGGGGCCGTGGCTATGCTATGATATCATGCTCGAAAGTGGAAATAGCATTAGCGTTGCGGATTCGCATTTCTTTCTGCTTGATTCCGGGCGTTGGGCTTTAGTGCAAGAACTGGCAAGCGGCTCAAGGCTGGTATCCCTGGAAGGCCCGATTGCTGTCAGGTGCGTTGTGAAAAGAGCAGTGCCTTGTGTCGGTAAGGTGTACAATCTGAAGGTTAAAAATGGACAGCAGTATTTGGTCGGTGAAGATGGGGTAGTTGTGCGTGATTGGTAGTAAGCCGCGTTGATAGACTCCCCATTGTTCGGTAGCCGGATCGCATAGAGACAATCCCTGCTTTAGTTGTTAAAAGGCGGCCTTGTGCTTTTGAGCATAAGGCCGCCTGTTTCATTGATTTTTGATTATAGGAGTAACCGTTGGAAATAATACGTTATCAGGATTTGTCTTCAGCTTGTATTTATGTTAATCTATATATTTTGAATTTTTAAGGAGTGTAAAAGTGGGACAAACGCTTGTTTATAAGATACTTAGCAGGCACCTTGTTGAGGGCAGGCTTACTGCCGGCGAGCAGATTGGGATTCGGATCGACCAGACGCTTACGCAGGATGCTACCGGGACGACGGCGTTTTTACTGTATGAATCGATGGGACTGGCCAAAGTTAAAACCGATTTGTCGGTTAGCTATGTTGACCACAACATGGCCGGCTTTGGCCCGGAGAACCACAACGACCATTTGTATCTGCAAACGGTAGCCGCCAAATCCGGTGTCTATCATTCGCGGGCCGGCAACGGCATCTGTCATCAGGTCCATTTGGAGCGGTTCGGCAAGCCCGGGGCAACGCTGTTGGGCAGTGATTCACATACGCCCACCGGCGGGGGAATCGGCATGTTGGCCATCGGGGCTGGCGGGCTGGACGTGGCGGTGGCAATGGCTGGCGGGCCGTTCTACCTGAGATGTCCGAAGGTCCTGGGCGTGAAGCTAACCGGTGAATTGAACGACTGGGTTGCTGCCAAAGACGTTATTCTCAAGCTGCTGAGCATACTTTCGACAAAAGGTAATGTCGGCTGGGTGGTCGAGTATATCGGCCAGGGTGCCCGGCGACTAACTGTGCCGCAGCGGGCGACGATAACAAATATGGGGGCGGAATTAGGCGTTACAACGAGTGTCTTTGCCAGCGATGAACAAACCGAAAGATTCCTGGCCGCCCAAAAGCGGGAAAAGGACTACCAGTCCCTGGCGGCCGATTCGGATGCTGAGTATGACCGCGTCATCGAGATAAATCTATCTGAGCTTGAGCCGATGGCGTCTTGTCCATCTTCGCCGGATAATGTCAAATCCATCCGTGAGATAGCCGGTCTCGAAACGGGCCAGGTGGTTGTCGGCAGTTGCACGAATTCGAGCTTCGCAGATTTGATGATGGTCGCGACCGTCCTTAAAGGCCGGCGGATCAATGAGATGGTCGAATTTGCAATCGCTCCGGGCAGCAGGGAAGTTTTGAATATGTTGGCGGAAAACGGCGCGTTGGCGGATATGATTTCGGCGGGCGCGAGGATTTTAGAGTCGGGCTGCGGGCCGTGTATCGGGCAGGGCTTTTCGCCGGCCGATGATGTAGTGAGTCTGCGGACGTTTAACAGGAACTTTGCAGGGCGCAGCGGGACAAAGGGCGATCTGGTCTATCTGGTCAGTCCGGAGACGGCGGTTGCCTCGGCCTTGGCCGGCCGGTTGACCGACCCGCGTGATTTACCGGAGCTGTACAGTTTGAAAAACCCGAGAATAAAGCTTCCGGCTGAATTTGTCATCAACGATAATATGATAGAGAAACCTTTGGGCGAAGAGAAAGCGGCTAAAATAGAGGTTCTGCGCGGGCCGACGATTGTTGTGCCGGAGACGCCAGGGCCGTTGCAGCAGAAATTTTCGGGTAAGGTGCTGCTCAAGTGCGGCGATAAAATCACCACCGACCACATTATGCCCGCGGGCACCTTCCTGAAACTGCGGTCCAACGTGCCTGAGTATGCGAAGGTCGTCTTCAACTGCTTCAATGAACAAGGCAAGCCGACATTTGCCGAACGGGCGCTCGAATTGAAGAACAAAGGAACAGCCGGTATCATCGTGGCGGGCGAAAGCTATGGCCAGGGCTCATCGCGAGAACACGCGGCACTTTGTCCGATGTATCTTGGCGTACGGGCGGTGATTGCTAAAAGCATCGAGCGAATCCATAAGGCGAATTTGATTAACTTCTGCATTGTGCCGATTGAATTTGCCGAGCCGGGTGACTACGACAAAGTCGAGCAGGATGATGAGCTTATGATTGATGATTTGCTTGAAGCGATAAAGGGCAGCGACGAAGTTAAGATTGTCAAAGCGAACGGCTCATTTGAATTTATCGGAAGGCTGGAGCTTTCCGATAGAGACAGAGAGATTCTGCTTTCGGCAGGTCTTCTGATTTACACTCGCAGCAAAGTTAATGAGTGACATAGGCACATAGGCACATAGGAACAAAGTGACAAAAAAGCTTAAAAATGGCACAAATAAAAACGTATAGAGACTTGGTTGTGTGGCAGAAGTCTATGACCCTGGTTACTGAAATCTATAAGATAACGAAGATATTCCCCAAAGATGAAATTTACGGTTTAGTCACTCAGATGAGACGCTGTTCGATATCAATACCGAGCAATATTGCAGAAGGTTATGGAAGAAACTCGACCAGTGATTATGTCCGCTTTTTGCGTATCTCGGTTGGTTCGTTAAATGAACTGCAAACTCAATTAGAGATTTCGCTTAATTTGAATTACTTTGGTGAGAAAGATTTCAGAGAATTCTATGAGTCAAGCAGAGAAGTGGAGCGGATGATTAGTAGCTTGATAAGAAAAATAAGCACCAGAGTCACTGATTAACTTTGTGCCTCTGTGCCTTTGTCACTTTGTGCCTAAAAGATAAGCAGCCAAATAATGTCGAAAAATATAATAACTATTTTCGGGACCGGCAGAGCCCGGGTAGATGAAACAGCTTATAAGCTGGCTTTGGAGACGGGTGCTCTATTGGCCCGGGCCGGTTTTACCATCGCCAACGGTGGCTATGGTGGGACAATGCTGGCGGCGGCGAAAGGGGCCGCCGAGGCCGGCGGTGAAATCATCGGCGTTACGTGCTCGGCGTTCAAGTCCAGCAGGGCGAACGAATATGTTACTCGCGAAGTTGTGACCGATTCGCTTGATGAACGGCTCGATACGCTCATAAAATTAGGCCGGGCCTATATCGTGCTGCCCGGTGGAACGGGAACCCTCCTTGAATTGGCGAAGGTCTGGGAATTAAAAAACAAGGGCTTCCTCGAAGGGGATAAACCGATTATACTTGTAGGCGGGTTCTGGAAGCCCTTGATCGAGCTTCTTGCCGCCGATGACCCTGATAGCAGACGGCATATAAAGCTGGCAGTTGAGCCGAAGCAGGCCGTTGGATTGATTACTGATTAGTAAAGACATGAATCTACTGATATGGGTAAAAGACAGGCAATCTTAGTTTTCATTTTTTTTATAAGCGCTGCTGTTCCTGCTGCCGAGACAGCTCGCCAGGCCCTGTTACAGGACGGCTTTGTCCTGAGGGGTGTTGACGGCATGTTGATCGGCCCTGACAGTAACGATGCGTGGTTCTTTGAATTTAGTTCGGATGTGAACGATTTCAAAGTTGTTGTCAAAGCCGGGACAAGGTTGGAATTGCTGCCGTCGTCGGGTTTGGAAAGGATGACTGCTGATATGAAGATACGTCCTGCTGCGACTTACCGGCTCTGGAACGGCAGAGTTACAAAGTACAGGGGCAGGAACTTTATATTCCCGGATTATTTTCTACCGCTGAGTAAAGCAGGCAAGCCGCAGCCTGAAATATCACAGGAACCTCAGCAAAAGCAGGGAGGATCGAATGAGACACCATTTGAGCAAGAGCGACAGCCCACTGTCGATGAGCCGAATAGTATATTGGCAATCCCGCAGGATATTCTTGAAAGGCTTAAATCAAGGCGAGAAAAAATAGCGGACAGCGGACAGCGGATAGTTGAAACTGATAGAGTGCCGGCCGATAAGTTGCGACCGACAGGCGGAAAAGAAGAACTGCCGAGTCCTAAACACTATACCGAAAGCAGTGATTCAATTTTTGTTGACAGGACTGCGCTTTTAGTACAGCGGGATGATGACCGGTTTGTGTTTGTACCGGATGCCCTTGGTCGAAGTGCCCAACGGCTATCTTTATGGCTGTTGCCGTGCGAAGCGCTGGAGCTGACCGAACGCAAACAATCTGAGGTTCCCGATCCCGTACGGTTCAAAATAGCTGGAATTATGACCAAATATAAAGGCAAAAACTATTTGCTGCTGCAAAAAGCAACCCGAACTTACAGCCATGGAAACTTTGGAAGATAAAGGATAGACGAATGCCGCACGAACTCGACCAAATCTTGATTTCACATGACCAGCCAAACTTCCTTGAGAGATTAGTCAGCGTCTTTCTTTCTAAAGGAGGCATGTCGCATTTCGGTTTTGGTCCGAGGCACGTCGAAAACAGGCGTAAAGTTGAGGCGATATTAAGCGATATTGTCGAAAGCAAGGATGAGGCGATTGTAAAGTATACGGAGAAATTTGATGGTGTTAAATTAACGCCCGGCCAATTCAGGGTAAACCAGGACGATTTAGAAAAAGCACACGAACAGATTGAACCGGAACTCTTGGGTTCAATTCGAAAATCGATCGAAAACGTAAAAAAGTATCAAAAAGAAATCTTCATAGGAAATGATAAACAATGTTCCGGCGGTACTGGAATAAAGTACACACCGATAAAGAGAGTGGGTGTATGTGTGCCGGGTGCATCGGCACCACTGCCTTCAACGGTAATAATGACCGCAGTTCCTGCGATGGTAGCTGGGGTGGAAGAAATCGTGGTCGTTTCACCGCCGAGATATAAGGGAGATATTCATCCGGTGACGCTGGCAGTTTGCTATGAGCTGTCTATAGATAAAGATTATCGAAATTGCCGGTTTGAAGTCTACCGAATCGGCGGGGCACAGGCTGTGGCTGCCTTAAGCTTTGAAACTGAGACAATTAGACGTGTTGACAAAATCGTTGGCCCGGGTAACCAATGGGTTCAGACAGCTAAGCAGTTGGTTTTTGGTGATGTTGCAATTGACTCGATAGCCGGGCCAAGTGAAGTTTTGATTATTGCAGACGATAGCGCGAATCCTGAATGGGTGGCCGCTGACATGCTGAGTCAGGCCGAGCATGCTCCCGGTAGTGCGTATTTATTTACCGTTTCACAAAAAATCGCAGAGGAAGTCCTCAAAGAACTCAAGAAACAGGTTGGACAATTGGAACGCAGGGACGAAACGATTACGTGTCTTAAAGAATCAAGTGGTGTTGTTGTTTTTGAAAATATGTATGATTTGGTTCGGCGAGCTAATGAGTTTGCAGCAGAACATTTGCAGATACAGTGTGGTGACCAGAGCAGGAAAATTGTGGACCAAATTGAAAATGCCGGAGCTATTTTTATAGGTGATTACTCGCCGGTGGCTGTGGGCGACTATTGGGCCGGGCCAAGTCATACACTGCCCACAGGGATAAGTGCCCAGTTTTTTAGCGCTTTAAGTGTCAACGATTTTGTCAAGTCAACGAGCATTATAGAATACGACAAGAAGAGGCTGGCCGCAAGTGCTGAGGATATTATCCGATTGGCGGAAGTTGAAGGGCTGCACGCCCATGCAAAGAGTATAAGAATACGGCAGCAGGATTAAGCTTGTTGCCAAAGGTTACACTTCCCAGTTAAGTTCCTGCTTGTAGCGATGACAGAACCACCCCAACAGATGGGCCACAATCATCAATAGATAAACACCCACACACCATGTAGTGAAGAATGCCAGAGGCGATGCCCACGGGTTGGGCGTTTTTTCGACGATGACAAAACCCATTATGATGAACGTTAAAATCATCACGGAGTACGGCAGGAATATGCTGGCGATAGAGCCGATGAGCAAGATGGGATTAAGGCCGGAGAGAGAATCAAACAGTACAACGGCTAACAGGCCCATCGGGAAGAAGTACAGCCCACAGGCCAATAAGGCCCAGAAAACTGTATCGGTCTGCCTGGTATGCCCGTAATAAATTAGCGTTGGTGCAGCGAAAACAGCCAAACAGATAACTGTTCTAAACCACTTCCAGAGCAATTCTCCGAGGCCCGGGGTATTGGCAAAAGTCTCGGGCGCACGCACGCTGCCGGCAGCGCTGTCACGAATGCATTCACAAAGGTACCAGTACAGGTACATATAAAGGACGAACCGCACAAATATACCGATTGCCCACATGAGCCCGAAAAAGGCGAGAAATGGTAAAAACTGGAGGGAGATTTTGCCGAGGTATATCACGGTGAACCTGAAAAAGAAACGCGTGCCGACAATGATCCCGAGCACAGCCATCCCCGACGTGCTTATCGGGTAGAGAAAAATATCGAGGATCCAGGGCAGTTTGCGTCGGTCGGTAGATTCAGTTTCTTCATATTCCTGCTGCCGGTCAATAGCTTCTTGGGAGACGTTGGATTCGCCGGCAGGCTCATCCTTAAGCTTATATTGTTCCGGGACATCCAGAAGAGTCCAATCATGGGCCGAATCCGTTGAGCGGGCTTTCAGGTCTCCTGAATTATTCTGATTTGCAGCAGGGCCTTGGAACTGAGTTGCCGGGATGATAAACGTATTGCTGCATTTTGGGCATATGGCTTTTTTGCCTGCATTGATTTTGGGGACGCTTATCTTCCGGTCACAGTTTTCGCAGTGAAAATCAATGATGGTCGATTCGGCCGGTACCACTATAGCGCTGCCGCATTTTGGGCATTTGCCCTGCTTGCCAACATCCTTATCCCGGACACTGATTTTATTAGCACAGTGTTCGCAATAAAACCGAATCATTAAATCTTCTCCCTCTTGAGTGATTTACAGGTTTTACAGCTTTGGCGATTTTCCGGGCCGTTACCTTATGTTTATGAGCTGCGCCGCAGAGCCGTTCTATTGAATAGGACGCATCGGAGCTGATTTTCTTCAGTCGAAATTCTCTGCGGTTATATTTTTCCGGCAAGCCGTCTGTTACACTGCTGATCAGCCGCCCAGCTTTTGTTTTATTATTTCGCTCGCTCTGGAGAGGGCATCGCTGATTTTTTTCGGATTTTTACCGCCGGCCTGGGCCATTTGAGGCCGGCCTCCTCCACCACCGTCAACAATGGGTGCTATTTCCTTGACGATGTCACCGGCTTTGAGGCCCTTGGCGACCAGATCGTCGGTCACGCCGGCCAGAAGCGTTGCTCTGCCGTCATCATCGAAGCCCAGGACGATGGCGGCGGATTTTGCCTTCTTCTTGAGCATGTCGACGGCCTCTCGCGCCTGCTCGAGGGAAGCTGTTGAGAGGCGGCCGATGATTATAGAAGAGCCGTCGATTTTTTCGGAATTCTCAAGAAGCTGTTTTGCTTCGGACATAACATCCGAACCGGATGACTTAGAGGCCGTCTTTAGCTCTTTTGAGAGCTTTTTGTTATCGTTTATCAACTGGCCGACCCTGTCAACCAGCGCCTCTGAAGGAACCTTCGTTATCAATGAGAGCTCATCGACAATATCGCTTGCTTTTTCAAGGTAGGAGTTAAGTGCCGGCCCCGTCAGGGCTGTAATCCTGCGAACGCCCGCAGATATGCTTTCTTCTTTAATTATCTTAAAGCCGCCGATAGAGCCGAGTCTGTCGACGTGCGTGCCGCCGCAAAACTCCCTGCTAAAGGCCTGGTCGATTTGTTCCTTGCCCTTTGCGCCAACGGCCACTACCCGAACCTCGTGGCCGTACTTCTCGCCGAACAGAGCCATTGCGCCGAGCGTTTGGGCCTGTTCTTTGGGCATGACCAGCCATGTCACAGGCAGGTCGGCGGCGATTTTTTCTCTGACCAAATCCTCCACCTGTCTGAGCTGCTGGGCGGTCGGCGCCTTTGGATAGGTAAAGTCAAATCTCAAGTAGTCCGGGCCGACGAAACTACCCTGCTGGGCTACGGATTTGCCGAGGACTTGCTGCAGCGCCCACTGGAGCAGGTGGGTGGCGGTATGGTTTTTCCTTGTAGCGGTTCTATCTTTACTCACGATGGCCTTTACGTTTTGGCCGACGCTGAACGACCCTTCTGTAACCTTGCCGCGGTGGATTATGCAGTTAGCTATCTTTATAGTGTTCTCGATGGTGAACTGGGCCTGGTCGGATTTGATAAGGCCGCAATCGCCGATTTGCCCTCCTGCCTCGGCGTAGAAACAAGTCTTGTCGAGAATCAGGCCAACCTCGGCGTTTGTTTCGATCTGTCCCTGGTCCTTAAAACCTGCATCGTCAATCCAGCCGATCAGCCTGCTGTCGCAACTGTCGGCCTGATACTTGTGCACATCTTCAGTTGCCGGCAATTCGGTGTCGGACAAGGTTACGATCAGCGAATCGCTTTTTTGCGCCGCTCTTGCCCGCCGGCGCTGGGCCTCCATTAGCTCTGCAAATTTGGCGGTATTGACTTTCAGGCCGCGTTCCTGGGCCATGAGCTGTGTCAAATCCAGCGGAAAGCCGTATGTGTCGTAAAGCTGGAAGGCATCTTCGCCGTTAATGACTTTGTCATTGGATTTCTGCGCCCGCTTGGCGGCTCCGGCGAAAATTTCGATTCCCCTGTCGAGAGTTCTGCCGAAACTGGCCTCCTCGGATTCGATTACAGTCGAAACGTGGTCCGCCCTTTCCCCGATTTCACCGAACGCCTCGCCCAGGCAATCGACGACGATCGGTACTAGCTTGTAAATAAACGGCTCGTGCATTCCCAGCTCTCTGCCGAACCTCGAAGCCCGGCGAAGAATTCGGCGTATCACGTATCCCCGGCCTTCGTTCGAGGGCGTCGCGCCGTCGGTAATCGCGAAGACAAGAGCGCGAATATGGTCGGCGATGACCCTGAATGCGTTGTCGGTTTTGTTGCCCAGCTTCGATGTGTACCTGTGGCCGCTAATGTCACCGGTGCGCTCGATTATGGGCATGAATAAATCGGTGTCGTAGTTGCTCGCCTTGTTCTGCATCACGGCGACGATTCTTTCCAGGCCCGCGCCGGTATCTACGTATTTGGCCGAAAGCGGCACGAGCCTGCCGCCGGGCTGGCGGTTGAATTGTATGAAAACAAGGTTCCACAGCTCGATGTATCTTGCGCAGCCTCCGTTAACCCGGCACTCGTGGTTCGGTACGTTTTTCATATCGCACCTGTCCGGGCCGAGGTCGATGTGTATTTCGCTGCACGGCCCGCAGGGGCCGGTCTCGCCCATTTCCCAGAAATTATCTTTCTTGCCGCACGCCAAGACTTTCTCTGTTGGTATCGGAGTCACTTTAGGCCAGAGATTCGCTGCCTCTTCGTCTTTCGGCAGGCCCTCGACCGCATCGCCGGCAAAAACCGTCGCCCACAGGCGTCCCGGATCTATACCCCAGACTTTTGTAAGAAGCTCCCAGGCCCATTCGATGGCTTCAGCCTTGAAATAATCATCGAACGACCAGTTGCCCAACATTTCAAAGAACGTATGGTGATAGGTATCCTTGCCCACCTCCTCGAGGTCGTTATGTTTGCCGCTGACACGCAGGCATTTTTGACTGTTGGCCACGCGGGGATACTGGGCCGGTGCCAATCCGATAAATACATCCTTGAACTGATTCATTCCCGCATTGGCGAAAAGCAAAGTCTCGTCACCGATAGGAACTATGGGCGAGCTGGGGACGAATTGGTGCTCTTTGCTCTTGAAAAAGTCTATGAACTCGCTTCTAATTTGCTTTGCACTTTTCATCTCGTATCTCTTATTTCGTATCTCGACTGGTGCTTCACTGTAAAACGCTTCACGAATCACACAATGCCTTTGGCGGTGAGGACTTTATTTTTTATCTCTTCGCAAAGGTCTTTGTTTTCAATCAGGAATTTTTTAGCGTTTTCTCGTCCCTGGCCGAGCCGGATGGTGCCGTAGTTTAGCCAGGTGCCGCTTTTTTCGACAACCTGGCATCCGGCGGCCAGATCCAGTAAATCGCCCTCGTAGCTGATTCCGCTGTCGAACATAATATCGAACTCAGAGTCGCGGAAGGGTGGTGCAATTTTGTTCTTTACTACCCTGGCTCTGACCCTGGAGCCGACGGCGCCGCTGCTGTCCTTTATTGTTGTTATTCGTCTCAGGTCGATTCGTACGGAGCAGTAGAATTTCAATGCCCTTCCGCCGGGTGTGGTTTCCGGGTTGCCGAACATTACACCGATTTTCATACGGATCTGATTTATAAAGACAAGGGCGGTTTTACTCTTGTTGATAATGCTGGTGAGCTTACGCATCGCCTGGCTCATTAATCTTGCCTGCCGTCCCACATGGGTGTCTCCCATCTCGCCTTCGATTTCTGCTTTCGGTGTCAGTGCGGCAACGGAATCGATAACTATAATATCCATGGAATTGGAGCTTATCAACATCTCGGCGATGCCAAGTGCCTGCTCGCCGGTGTCGGGCTGGCTGACCAGCAGGTTGCTGACATCGACGCCCAGTCTTTTTGCCCAGGTTGTATCCAATGCGTGTTCTGCGTCGATAAACGCAGCCACGCCGCCTGCTCTCTGAGCGTTGGCAATGACGTGAAGCGCAAGAGTCGTTTTACCGGACGACTCGGGCCCGAACAGTTCGGCAACTCTGCCTCGCGGGATGCCTTTGCCTCCGAGTGCTAAATCCAATGATAATGAGCCGGTACTGATGCCATCAATCTTGGCGTATTTGTTCTCGTCCATTTGCATAATAGCACCCTGGCCGTATTGCTTTTCGATCTGAGAAATCACACGCTGCACGGCGTCTTCCTTATCGGTCGCTTTGGTGGTTGTCGCGGTTTTTTTTGTCTTTGCCATTTTTGCTTTTCTCCTGTCTCGTATCTCGCTTGAGGATTTATGTTTTTCGCTTTATTGTAATTTGTAGTTTCCCAAAGTGGTATAAATGGGACCTTCCGGCGTCAACTGGCTTTGGTAAACTGAGACCGAATCAGCCTGTATAGTCCCGAGCTTAAAATCCTTGTATCCTTCGGTCATTTGCGCCAGTTTAACTCCTGCCTTTGAGTTATTTATACGGCACAGAGTCAGATGCGCTGAAAACTTTCGCCCTTCCTTTGGCCAGCCGGCCAGAGATAACTGCTGCTCAAGGTCTTTTTGCAATTGTAGCAGATCGTCATTATTTTGTCCTGCGCCAATCCATAAAACTCTGGCACTTCTTCCGCCGAAATAGCCGACCAATTCCACATCCAGCTCAAAGCTCTTGTGTCGAATTGCGACGTCTTTGGTAATGTTACAGATATCAACAGCTTGCTCGTCTCCAATCTCGCCTAAGAATTTCAGTGTCAAATGTATTGATTCGGGATTCACCCACTTGACGTCGCTTTTCTTGATATCAGCTTTGCCTCGCAGCTCATTTTGCAAGTTGCGTAAGCCATTTCTGATTTGCTCGTCAATATTTATCGCTATAAAGCATCGCATTTTTCTATTAATCCCTTTAAAATCGGGTTACGTTTCTCAACATTTGAAGTCTTTCATCGATATTAGTTCTATCCGTGGCAGTTAATCCATTTAGTGAAAAATCAGCAATCGTGAAGGAAGCGACAACAGTACCGTAAACAACGGCTGTTTTCAATGTCTCGAAGTCGGTCTTGCCGCTTTGTGCCAGATAGCCCATGAATCCGCCTGCGAAGCTGTCGCCGGCTCCTGTGGGATCCTTGACATCGGCGGCGGGATAGGCCGGCAGGATAAATGTATCCCCGTCGGCGCTGCACATTATCGAGCCGGATTCACCCTTTTTGATAATCAAAACGTTGGGACCCATACCCAGAATCTTTTGGGCTGACCTTATCAGATTGCGTTCATTCGCCAGCATTCTTGCCTCGTCTTCGTTTATTATCAGGCAATCGATCTTTTTCAGCAGCGCTGTCAGGTCATCCAGGTGGTCCTGAATCCAGCAATTCATCGTATCAGCCGCTACGAAGGCCGGCTTGTCAATTTGCCCAAGCAGTTGGTGTTGAAGAGCAGGCGCCGTGTTTGCGAGAAAAACAAATTCACTGTCCCTAAAGGCCTCAGGCACCCTCGGCGGCGCTTCGGCAAGGACATTCAACTCCAGGCAATCGGTCGTCCGATCGTCCATATTGTCGTGATACGAGCCGGTCCAGCGGAAGGTTTTGCTCTGGTCTCTTACTTCCAGGCCTGTCAGGTCAACGTCTCTGCCGGCGAAGACCTTGGCCAAATCGAAGGGGCAGTCCGAACCGATGACACCGACGAACCTGACCGGAGAAAAAAAACTGGCGGCCATGCTGAAATAGATAGCCGCACCACCAAGACAGTTCTCGCTTACACCGTAAGGTGTCTTGACTGTATCAATTCCTATCGAACCTGTTACTAATAGTGACATATCTACGCTCGCTATGTTTGAGTTTGTGTTTGGAATTTCTTTAGTGTGTTGTCAATTCTTGTCAGGGTATTTTCCCTGCCCAGCATCCGGACCGAATCGAAGATTGGCAGGCTAATTGTGGTTCCGCAAATTGCTACACGCAACGGCTGAGCGACTTTACCCAGGCCGACCTGTTTTTCCTCTGCCAGGCTTCTGAGCATATCTTCAACAGCCTTTTCTGTTAGTTGCTCCATCTCAGCGAGTTTGTCGCGAACTATTTCCAGGACGGCCAGACCTTCGCCTTTGAGCAGGACCTTCTTAACCGCTTTGTCGTCGTATTTGATCTTGTCGTTGTCCACAAAAAGAAATTCGCTCTTTTGCTCGATCTGAGCCAGGGTCCTTGAGCCCTCGCAGAGCTTTATGATTGTCGAAAGAAGCTCGTCATCGGCAGAGGCCATCGGGGATTCTACAGCGTTTAAGTAACTCCTGAGATGCTGGAGGAGTTTTTCATTTGAAACCATCCGGATGTGCTCGGTGTTGAAGGCGAGCAGTTTCTGCCGGTCGAACAGGCTGTTTGATTTGGTCAGGCGCGAAAGCTCGAAGGCGCCGATCAGCTCGTCAACCTGCATGATCTCGCGATTATCGCCTGGATTCCAGCCCAACAGGGCGAAGAAATTCACCATGGTTTCAGGCAAATAGCCGCTCTTGAAAAAGTCGACGATATTAATCTCCGGCAGGGAAGTGCCAAGGTACGTGGCCATTGCGTCGATACTGGGCAGGTCCGGCGTCGTTTTGCCCTTGATGAAAGAATCGAGCTGGTCACCGGTAATATCGCCGGCCTCGGCGAGTTTTTCAAGGTCAATATCCTGCGCGGCCTTGATTGCCTTGCGAAGGGCTTTTGGACGCTCGCGCTTGGAGAGTTTACCGCCGGTATCACTAACGGTCACAGACATATGAGCATACTTCGGAAGCGGGGCGTCCGGAAACAAAGCCTGCCATAAAACCTGCTGGCCCGGCGTATTATTAAGGTGTTCCTGGCCGCGAATAATGTGTGTAACTTTCATCAGGTGGTCGTCAACCACGCAGGCGAAATTGTAAGTGGGAAAACCATCGCTTTTTAGAATGATAAAATCGCCTATCTCGTCGGCTGAGAATGTAATCTCGCCCCGGACCACGTCCTGTACCACGATTGGCTCGGCCTGCGGGACTGCGAAACGAACTGTAACGGATTTGCCTTGTTCTTTCGCCTTTTTAACGTCATTTTTGTCGGGAAATTTTTCAGGGCGTAGATAGGTCAGGTTCCCCTTTTGGCCTTCCGCCTTTTTTCGCATGGCCTCGAGTTCTTCGGGCGTATCGAAGCAGTAATACGCCTTCTGCTCATCAAGAAGTTTACGGATGTGCTCATCGTAGATATCTTTTCTTTGAGATTGCAGGTACGGCCCGTTCGGACCACCGGCTTCGGGGCCTTCGTCCCACTGGATTCCGAGCCACTTCAGGTCGTCCATGACCTGCCGGGCGGCGGTCGGCGTGTTTCGCTTCTGGTCGGTATCCTCGATTCGGAGTATGAACGTTCCGCCCGTCCGTCGGGCCCAGAGCCAGTTAAACAGGGCGGTTCTGGCTCCACCAACATGTAGATAACCAGTCGGCGACGGTGCAAAACGCGTTACGACATTTTCAGACATAGCGTACAGTTCCTAATTAGCTGCAAAATACGTGAAACGCATAAGTTATGCTGCCGGGCTGATAATGTCAAGTACAAGTAGGTCAGAACCTTGAAGAACGTTTAAAAAGTTTGTACTTATTGGGCGGGTTTTGTATTTTGTATAGCCGGCAGAGGATTGAATGATTTTGATGGTAAATATCGCTTTCGGGAAAGGTTGAAAAATGTGGCCGCGAATTGGGCCGATTCCGACGTTCAGCATCTTTTACAGTATTGGTATTCTAAGCCACTATCTAATCAGCTGCCTGCTCGCCGGACGCCTGGGGCTTCGCCGCCGGGTCTGGATCGCTGTCAGCGTATGCTATAATTTTGGGATGATTGTAGGCGCCAAGGCGCTGTACGACATTCAACACACACAATTTGATTTCAGGGCGCTGTTGTCAATTAGCCATTATGTGAAGGGCGGATTATGGGGCGGGCTGCTGGCTTATTTATGCTTGTCCGTGCCGTTGGTCCTGGTGTTGTCGAAGCGCAGGCGGGCGGCGCTCGATCTGATCGCGCTGTCGATTCCGGTCCCGTGGATTTTCGCCAAGCTCGGATGCCTGTTTAACGGCTGCTGCTACGGGCGAGAGTGCTCCATGCCCTGGGCGGTCACATTTCCTGAAGGGACCGCAGTCGCTCCGGTGGGCATTCCGCTGCACCCGGTAGAGATTTACGAGATACTTCTCGTCTTGTGTATTTTTGGCGTCTTTGCGATATTGAAGCGCCGATGGGGCTCCGGAACGATGCTGCTTTGGTTTCTGATTCTCTACGGCCTCGGACGGGCGGCCACCGAACTGTGGCGGGGCGATGCAGATCATCATCTGTACATCGGCCCGCTGACCTTGTCGCAGCTCATCTGCCTGGCCGCAGCCGGTGTTTCAATTCTCGTGCTATATTTCTGTCGACGACATCACTGGCCCGTCCCGCCATGTAACGTCCGTTGAAAGAGCTTGGAAAGAGGTGGCTTAGCGCAGGCAAATTTGGTGCATCGTATTTTCCACCGGACAAGGTTTTGGTTTGACGAGGGCTGTGAGGCCGGTTACACTTTTAGTGTACGCTTTTTTCGTTAAGCAGGTTGGTGATTGAAGACACATTATATTTGCTAAATGGGAGGTACAGGAGACCTGATAATGAGGAAAAAAGAAATTCATCGCCGTCAGTTCTTAAAACGCGCTGCCGGTACAGCCGCCGGGGCAGTGAGTTTTCCGTATTTAGTTTCATCTTCAGCACTGGGCAAGGGGGCTAATATTGCTGTGAGCGAGCGAATCACCGTTGGCTGTGTCGGCGTCGGCTCCCGGGGCACAGCAGTAATGCGTGGCTTTCTTGCCGAGAAAGATGCACAGGTAGTCGCCGTCTGCGACGTCAAAAGCCAGGTACTCAAGGCTGCTCAGGGCCTGGTGAACAAGCACTACAAGGGCACGGATTGTAGAGCTTACGAGGACTACCGCGAACTAATGGCGCGTGACGACATTGATGCGGTTCTCGTGGCTACGACTGACCACTGGCATGTTCTGGTTGCTCTGGCGGCGGTCAGGGCGGGAAAGGACGTTTATCTGGAAAAACCGATGGGTTTGAGTCTTGCTCAGGACCAGGCTCTACGAACTGCGGTGCACCGAAACGGGAGAGTTTTTCAGTTTGGTACACAGCAGCGGTCGAGTCGTAATTTCCGATTTGCCTGCGAGTTGGCATTAAACCGTCGGCTCGGAAAATTGCATACCATAAATGTATGGTCGCCCGGCAGCAGTCAGGGTGGGGACCCCAAACCCGTACCGGTGCCCGAATGGCTTGACTACGACATGTGGTTGGGGCCGGCTCCTTACACGCCTTACACCAGGGATCGCTGCTCGAATAAGCTGTGGTGGTTCATTTCCGACTATGCCCTTGGATTTATCGCCGGCTGGGGTGTGCATCCGCTGGACATCGCCCTTTGGGGCGGCGGCGAAAAAGTCGCCTGCCCGGTGGAAATCGAAGGCACAGGTGTATGGCCTGCCGAAGGAGTATGTGACACGGCCATGAACTGGAACATTGTCTGCAAGTATGACAGTGGCGTAACGATGAACTTTACCGGCAATCCTTTTCCGGAAGAGTGGAAGAAGCGATACGGAAGAACGACCTCTCACGGCACGGCCTTCGAGGGTACCGAAGGATGGGTGCATGTTGACCGCTCCGGCATAAATGCCCATCCGAAAGAGCTGCTGACCACAGAGTTCGGGCCGAACGAAACTCACCTTTACGAGAGCAGCAACCATGTAAGAAACATGTTGGACTGTGTCAAAAGTCGAGCTGAGACCATATGTCCTGTTGATGTAGCTGTGCAAACGGATATCATCTGCCATATCAGTGACATTGCCATACGACTTGAGCAAAAACTTAAATGGGATCCGAAAACCGAGCGCTTCGTTAATAATGCTCAGGCGAACCGTCGGCTCTCCCGTGCGATGCGCAGCCCCTGGACATTGTCGAAAGCTGATGGTGCAACTGTTGTAAAGGAATGTTGCTGAGGATTTGAATATTTACAGAATGCTTGTGTTTATTGATACAGACTATTTAAAACGATTGAGGAGAAAATCTAATGGGAAAGAAATTAATTTTAACACTGACCGTTTGGTATGTTCTTTTGCCAAGTTGTCAGGTGGCTCCGGGGCAAGATACGACTGGTAAAGAGGAAGGATGGATAAGTCTTTTCGATGGTAAGACGCTCAACGGATGGAAGGCCAGCGAGAATAAGGACACTTTCAGTGTCCGTGACGGTATGATAGTTGTGGATGGCCCTCGCAGTCACCTTTTCTATGTCGGTCCGGTCGAGAAGGCCGACTTTAAGAATTTCGAGATCAAGGCTGAAATCATGACTAAACCCGGCGCTAACTCCGGTATCTACTTCCATACTGAGTACCAGGAAGAAGGCTGGCCGGATAAAGGCTATGAGGTCCAGGTCAACAACACCCACAGCGACTGGAGAAAGACCGGAAGTCTCTACGGCATAAAGGATGTACGCGGATCATCAGCAAAAGACGATAAGTGGTTTACAGAACGAATTATTGTGCAGGGCAAACGAATCATCATCAAGGTCAACGGTGAAACAACTGTTGACTATACCGAGCCGGAAAACATCGCTTATACCCGTTTTCCGGGACGTAAAATTGCAAGGGGTACATTCGCTTTACAAGGGCACGACCCCAAAAGCGTCATCTATTACAAGAACATAATGGTCAAACCTCTGCCCCTAAAGCCTAAGAAAATAAGGGCGGTAGTTGTTACCGGCGGGCATAAATTTGACCATGACCCGTTCTTTGCAGTGTTCAAGGAATATGATGATATTGAGTACGTCGAATTCCAGCTTAAAGACCGAAGTGAGATATTTGAGGATATAAGCAACTGGAATTACGACGTGATAGTGCTCTACAATATGACGCAGACGATATCGCCGCAACAGAAGGAGAACTTCATAAAGCTTCTAAAACGAGGTGTGGGGCTCGTGCCCATGCATCATTCGATGTGCTCGTTCCAGGACTGGCCCGAATATGCCAATATCATCGGGACCAAATACTACACCAAGCCGACTGAAGAGGCCGGCCTGACCAGAGCCCGCAGCACCTTCAAGCACGATATGGACATCCAGGTCAAGATAGCAGACGCAAAACACCCGATTACGCGGGGCATGAGCGATTTTACAATCCACGATGAGACTTACAAAGGTTGTAGTTTTGCACAGGACAACCATGTCCTGTTGGTAACTAACCACCCCGACAGCGACAGGACCATTGCCTGGACGAGAAAATACGACAAGGCTAAGATCTGCACTATCCAGCTGGGTCATGATGCCGCCGCTTATCGGAACTCAGATTATCGTCGCCTGGTGGTTCGGGCGATCAGATGGACCGCGGGCAGACTCAAAGTGGAGCCGCCCAAGGTTGGAGTAAGTGATACCAGATGAAGCACGGGGGCGAAATCCTCGGTTTTTTGTTGGCAGCCGTAACAGCCCTGCTTTTGTTGCCGGTCGAACTGGTCTGGAGCGCTCAACCCGAACGACAAAGAAGCATGAGTCTGCAAAAGCCGGATTTTTCATGGCGGCAGACCGATAGCTCGCTGGCGCTGCTCGATCGCGGGCGGGTAGTCTGGCAATTCAATTTCGACAAGAAGCAGGGCAAGCCATACTTTCATCCGGTTAGTCTGCCCGACGGTACCGAATTGACCAGTCTGCGCCCGCAAGACCATCCCTGGCACAGGGCATTGTGGTTTTCCTGGAAGTACATCGACGGCCTGAATTACTGGGAGGAAGACCGAAAGACCGGCCTTTCACAGGGCAGGACGGATATTGTGGATGTCGAGCTCAGAAAAAGTAAGGACTACTCAGCCTGGTTTTCAATGAACCTTAATTATCATCCGCCCGGGGAGCCGGTTGTTTTAAACGAAAAGCGGTCGATCAAAGTAAGTGCTCCCGGTGAACAGGGCCGATATGTAATCGACTGGTGCAGTACCTTCACTACCGGCAGTGAGGACGTCCTGCTTGACCGGACGCCAGTCCCTGGCGACACAAACGGTAAGAGCTGGGGGGGATATGCGGGACTATCGGTACGTATGGCAAAGAGGACGAGCCAGTGGCAGTTTATCGACAGCGAAGGCCGAAAAGACCAGCAGATGCACGGCAAAAGGGCGCGCTGGGTGGATTTTAGCGGCCGGATTGTCGACGGCCGAGCGGCCGGCATAACTATCTTTGATCATCCGGATAACCTGCGGCATCCAACACCATGGTACATCGCCAAGGGGATGCCCTATTTCAGCCCTGCTTTGCTGTTCGATAAGCCGTATACCCTGCCGGCAGGGAAAAGCCTTACACTGCGATACCGCGTTCTGATTCATCCCGGCCCCTCGAGCAGTGACCTGTTGGAAAGAGAATGGAAATTATTCTTAGAAACGGTTTATATTCAGGCGCAGATTGACTCGGCTCAGAACTCAGGCGCGCCGCTTAAGGGTGATGACACCACCTATGAGAAAATTGAAAATAAGTCCTGCGTTTTTCAGTTCAGGCGTGACATGCCTTTTGCCGAGGCGATAGAGCAGATAAAATACTGCGTTGAGCCGCCGTTGAAGATAGTCGTGCTCTGGCGGGATTTGTTAGACAATGCTGATATAGATCGGATGACGCCCGCGAATATAGATGAAATATCGGGAGTTTCTCCCGGCACGGCCCTGAAGCTTTTATTGGCGTCGGTTTCGGGCCGATATGACCGGATTGGCTACGTTGTCAAGGACGGAGTAATTACCGTAGCGACCGTGGAAACGCTTCCTAAGATGTTCGAAACGCGCGTCTACGACGTCACTGACCTGTTCTAAACGAGCAGAAACAAGTCAATTTTTTTCCTTATACCAAAAACCTTGCGAGGAGCGTCTTAATAAATGGATTAGAGACGCGTTGATCGAGCAAAGCAGGGGATTGTCCATGTTGAGGTGATCGTGTGGACAGTTTGCGCTTTTGCGATTGAAAGGAACGGAAAATGAATAGTCAAAAGGCAAAAAAACAGACGGACAGACGTGGTTTTCTTCATTCTGCTGCTGTGACGGGGACCAGGCTAATGTTTGCGCAAGTTGTTTTTGGGCAGGCCAATCGAGACGAAAAGTCCGATGATATAAACGTGGCTCTCCTCGGAGCGGGCGAGCAGGGCAAAGTTCTTATGGAGGCCTGTCGAAAAATTCGGGGGATTTGCTTCAAGGCAGTATGCGACATCTGGCCTTACAATCTAAATTGGTTGTCACGCCGACTGAGGGCCTATCGCCACGAGCATAATACTTATGAGGACTATAAGGAAATGCTTGAGAAGGAAAAAGACCTCGACGCTGTGATAATCGCCACACCTGATTTTTGGCACGCCGAGCATACAGTTGACTGCCTTAGAGCCGGTCTGCATGTCTATTGCGAAAAAGAGATGTCCAATACTCTCGAAGGTGCTCGAAAAATGGTGCAGGCTGTGAGGCATACAGGCAAGCTTCTCCAGATTGGCCATCAGCGGCGCAGCAATCCGCGGTATAAATTCTGTCGCGAGAACCTTATAAACGGGGCGCAGGTTTTGGGTCGGATTACCGCAGTGAACGGACAGTGGAATCGTTCGCCCTCGACCGGCAGGATAGTTCCGAAAGGTAAGGAAATAGATTCTGAGATACTCGCCAGGTACGGCTATAAATCAATGGAGCAGTTCAGGAACTGGCGATGGTACAAGGGCCTCGGCGGCGGTCCTATCGTGGACCTTGGCTCGCATCAGATAGACATTTACAATTGGTTTCTGGGGACGAATCCTAAATCAGTCATGGCAAGTGGACGAACCAACTTTTATGACAGGAAAAATCATGAGTGGTACGACACGGTGATGGCAATCTATGAGTATGAGACTTCCCAGGGTAACGTCACCGCGTCTTACCAGACGATAAGCGGCAGCGGCGGCGGCGGATATTTCGAGAACTTCATGGGCGGCCAGGGCTCCCTCATTATTTCTGAAAGGGGCAACAGATGCGAAATCTACCGCGACAAAAAGACCGCCCCGGAATGGGATAAATGGGTCGAAGCGGGAATATTGTACAAGCAGTGCGACTGTGAAATAGAGTGCATGCAAGAGGCTGAGAACAAGTGTATCGAGGAGTGCGGGTGCCCTCAGATGATAGAAAAGGAAACTGGTTCTTTAATTGATGTTCGTGAGTCCCCACTACCTCCGAAGTATGATCTGCCTGTCGTAATGAATAAGAAGTACCACCAGACGCATCTGGAGAATTTCTTTGATGCGATATACAGCGGTGGGGGGATAAAACTCAACTGCCCGGCTGATGTTGGTTACGAGACCGCGGTCGCTGTGTTGAAAGTCAACGAGGCGGTTGAAGCCGCCCGAAAGCTAATCTTCAAGCCGGAGGAATTCAAGGTTTAGCGGAATCCAGCTTGGAATGCACGTCCGAGCATTTTTGTGGGCCCCGTTAGAGCCTGTTCCTCTCCCGCCTCTAACGGGTTTAGCCGAAGTTATAGTGTTTTTTTACGGCTTCCTGGACGTTCCAGGTGCACTGAAGCTCTTCGGGGAAGATAACGAGGTCGCCGGGGCCGAAACTTACCGAATCATTGTCGTCTGTAACCGTTACTTTACCTTCAATCAGAAGGCACGTTTCCTTTTCCGTATATTCCCAGTCGAAAGTGCTGGGCTCGCATTTCCAGATTGGCCAGGCCTTGCAGGCTGCCGCCTCCTCATCGGACGGTTTTTTGACAATCACATCTTTTACCGTTGGCATATCGTTTTACTCCTTTGACTATTGTCGATTCAGACTGTATTATACTGCGAGCGGATAATTTTGGAATAGAAAATATTGAGTTATGGAGAAGATATTGAAGCGAGTTGATTTTTCGGACAAATTATAAAGTCGGAGCTTACTATAGAGGGAAGATATGTTAGCCAGACTACATAGTGTTACGCTTGACGGAATTGAGGGGATAATCTGTGAGGTTGAAGTTGACGTTGCACGGGGCGGTCTTGAAAAATCTGTCATCGTAGGCCTGCCCGACGCCGCTGTGAAGGAAAGCATCGAGCGAGTCAAAAGCGCAATTGTTAACAGCGGCTACAGACATCCCAAAACAAAATCGCTGATAAATCTGGCACCGGCTGATGTGAAAAAGGCAGGCCCTGCCTTCGATTTGCCTATTGCTTTGGGGATGCTAATCGGCCAGAGGGCTTTGGCAAGCTCGATCCTGCATGACACCATTATCGTGGGCGAATTGGCCCTGGACGGCAGGGTCAGGCCGGTCAACGGCGTCCTGAGTATGGCGATGAGCGCCGCGGCAGGGGGTTTCGGCCGAATGATTGTGCCGCTGGATAACGCGCAGGAAGCCGCGGTCGTTCAGGATATCGAGGTCTTTGGTGTCGGCTCGCTTGCTCAGGCAGTGGGATTTCTTTCGGGGCAGTTGCCCCTGGAGACAACCAGCGTCGATATCGACGAGCTTTTTAACGTAGCAGCGAATTATGATGTCGATTTTGCCGATGTGAAGGGCCAGGAAAGCGTCAAGCGGGCAGTGACCATAGCCGCCGCAGGTGGACACAACATAATGATGATAGGGCCGCCCGGAGCGGGAAAGACGATGTTGGCTCAGAGACTTGCGACCATTTTGCCACCTTTGAGCCTGGAACAATCGCTTGAGACGACCCGCGTGTATTCCTCGGTAGGGCTGCTGGGCAAAAATAAGGCATTGTTGGCGACTCGTCCCGTTCGTACGCCGCACCACTCAGCCAGCGGTCCGGCTTTAGTCGGGGGCGGGCCATTGCCTCGGCCCGGTGAACTGTCATTGGCTCATTTCGGGATATTGTTTCTCGATGAATTTGTCGAATTTCCGCGTCACGTCCTTGAGATGATCCGTCAGCCGCTGGAAGATGGTTTTGTTATTGTCTCACGCGCGAAAAAAACGGTCCGGTTCCCCGCCCAGTTTATGCTCGTTGCAGCGATGAATCCCTGCCCCTGTGGTTATTTCGGCAGTGATGCGAGAAGATGCAAGTGCACGCCGGGACAGATAAGACGCTATCTGTCAAAAGTCTCGGGGCCTTTGGTGGACAGGATTGATATTCACATCGATGTGCCTGCGATAAGTTTCAGGAAGCTGCGCTCAAAATCAGGCCAGCTCGACTCGGCTGCAATGAAGCAGGATGTTGTTAGAGCCGCGGGTCTCCAGATCGAGCGTTTCGGTGACGGAAAAATTAACTCCAACGCCAGAATGACCCATAAGCAGGTGGAGAAGTTCTGTCCGCTCGATTCGGCAAGCGAGCTTATGCTCAAGCATGCGATGATAGAATTCGGCCTCAGCGCACGCGCTCACGATAAGATTTGCAAACTCGCCCGCACAATAGCCGACTTAGCCGGCGTCCGGGAAATCGCCGCCGAACATATCGCAGAAGCAATCAGCTACCGCAAGCTGGATAGGAAACTGTAAACATTGAATTGTATTGTTGAATTCTTAGCTTTCTTTGAGGCGGCTGCAATTGGTTTGGTTTCGTGTTCATTGGAGGTAAGATCATGAGAGGCATATTAAGGATTTATACCGTGGTGGGGCTTGTCCTGATTATCAACGCCTTACCTTGCTTTCCTACTGACAGAAACACCCAGAATGAGGAATCTGAACACCTTGTGTCTGCCCAGGCCATTCAGCCTCAGGGACCGGTTAAGGAACCCCAGAAGATAGAAGCGCCGCAGAAGGTTGAGCAGCCTGCGCTGGATCAAAGCAAATTAAATCTAGAGCTTATGAATTCAATTTTTATGGGCAATGCAAAGAGAGTAGAGGAGCTAGTATCCCAGGGCGCTGATTGTAACGTTAACTTCCGCGGACTTATTCCCTTACATCTTGCCATACAAAGGGGACATAAAGATATTGCCGTCTTCTTGATTAACTCGACAGTCATAAGTTCTCGCAGCCTTCTTGCGTGTTAAGGTCAGGCGTTTTCCTTTAGCAATGTCATGTTGATCATAGTCATTTCCTCAACGATAGC
>Ga0307380_10002694_pt1 | contig 24945 bp, 37 predicted proteins | sample UN3MG_FD_202239 | JGI IMG/M metagenome (GOLD analysis project Ga0307380, IMG submission 202239) | Soil microbial communities from Risofladan, Vaasa, Finland - UN-3 | ecosystem: Environmental > Terrestrial > Soil > Coastal area > Acid sulfate soil | place: Finland: Risofladan, Vaasa | collected... | reverse complement strand
TGCAAGGGCTCCTCGGTCACCTCGAGCCACGCGGGCACCGGCCGCCCCTTCACGAGTTCGCGCACCTTGGCGAGGAGCTTGGCGGTGCCCTCGCCGCGCCGCGGCGCGATCACGTCCCCGGGGCGCACGGGGTGCGAAGGGGCCGTGATCCGACGACTGTTCACCTCGATGTGGCCGTGCGTGATGAACTGCCGGGCCTGCTGGCGCGACGCCCCCATGCCGAGGTGGTGCACCACGTTGTCGAGGCGGCGCTCCAGCGAGATCAGCAGGTTCGCGCCGGTGTTGCCCTTCTCGCGGTCGGCCCGCTCGAAGTAGTGGCGGAACTGGCGCTCGAGGATACCGTAGAAGCGCTTTAGCTTCTGCTTCTCCCGGAGCTGGATCCCATACGCGGAGAACTTCCCGCGGCGCCAGGCGTGCATCCCGGGCGGGTAGTCCCGCCGGTTGAAGGCGCACTTGGCCGTCTCACACCGGGGGCCTTTGAGCATCAGCTTCATGCCCTCGCGGCGGCACAGCCTGCACTTTGGACCGGTTTCTCTACCCAACGGCAGCAACTCCTCTCGCTCTCACCGGCTCACACGCGCCGCTTCTTCCGCGGGCGGCAGCCATTGTGGGGCAACGGGGTGACATCCTCAATGGACTTGATCTCCAGGCCGGCGGCCTGCAGGGCGCGGATGGCCGATTCGCGCCCGGAGCCAGGCCCCTTGACCTTGACTTCGACTTGGCGGACGCCGAGCTTCTGGGCCTGCTGCGCTGCGTTCTCGGCGGCGCGCTGGGCGGCGAAGGGCGTGCTCTTGCGCGAGCCCTTGAAGCCGATCGTGCCGGCCGAAGCCCAGCACAGGGCGTCCCCATTGAGATCCGTGATCGTGACCACGGTGTTGTTGAACGAGGCCCTGATGTGCGCGACGCCCAGTGCCACGGTCCGACGCACTCGGCGTCGCGTGGACTTGGCGCCCTTCGGGTGCGATGCCGACTTGCCCATGCGTGCTCCTGTGTGCTAGCGGATCAGCCGCGTTGTTCCTTGACGCTCTTCTTCCCTGCGACGGTCTTGCGCGGCCCCTTCCGCGTCCGCGCGTTCGTGCGCGTCCGCTGGCCGCGCGTTGGCAGGCCCAGGCGGTGGCGCACGCCGCGGTAGCAACTGATGTCGCGCAGCCGGGAAATGTTCTGGGCCACCATCCGCCGCAGCTCGCCCTCGACCATGTAATTCTTGTCCACAATCGAGGCGATGCGCGACAACTCGTCCTCCGAGAGGTCCTTGGCGCGCACGCTCTCGTCAATCCCGGCCTGCTGGAGAATCCGCTTGGCCGAGGTGGGCCCGATCCCGAGGATGTAGGTCAGCGCGATCACGCTGCGCTTGTTTCCCGGGATATCCACGCCTGCGACTCGTGGCATGCCAGCTCTTCCTTTCGCGATGCGGCTCCGCCGCGGGAGGGGTCATCCCTGCCGTTGCTTGTGGCGCGGGTTCGTGCAGATCACGCGAACCACCCCCTTGCGGCGCACCAGCTTGCAGTTCTCACAGATCCGTCGGACGCTCGAACGCACCTTCATGGCTCATCCACCCTTCAGCGCCACCGCGGGCGACTAGTCCCGGTAGACGATGCGCCCCTTGCTGAGATCATAGGGCGACAGCTCCACGGTCACGCGGTCGCCGGGCAGGATCCGGATGAAGTGCATCCGCATCTTCCCGGAGACGTGGGCCACCACAATGTGCCCGTTCTCGAGCTGCACCCGGAACACGGCGTTCGGGAGCGCCTCCTTCACGACCGCCTCCACGCGAATCCCTTGCTCCTTGGGCATATGCAGCTCTATTCCTGTTGACCGGGCACGAGCGTCAGCACCTCGACGCCGTCCCGGGTGACGCACACCGTGTGCTCGAAGTGGGCCGACAGCGACCCGTCGCAGCTCACCACCGTCCAGCGGTTCGACAGGGTCTTCACCTGCCAGCCGCCGGCGTTGATCATCGGCTCGATCGCTATCACCATGCCCGGGCGCAAAACCACGTCGCGCAGCTTCGGGCTATAGAAGTTCGGAACCTGTGGTTCTTCCCACAGGCTCGAGCCGATTCCGTGCCCCACGAGGTCGCGCACCACGGAGAAGCCGTTTGCCTCCACGTGGCGCTGGATCGCCCGGCTGATGTCGGCCAGGCGTCGTCCGGGGCCCACGGCGCGGATCCCCAGCCTCAGGGCCTTCCGACACGCGTCCATCAGCCGCTGCGCCAGAACCGACACTCGGCCGATCGGCAGGGTCGCGGCACCGTCGCCGTAGTACCCCGCGTAGCGCGCACCAATGTCCACGCTCAGCAGATCCCCTTCGAGCAGCACCCGCTCGCCGGGGATGCCGTGGACGACCTCTTCGTTCACCGACGTGCACGCGCTGGCCGGAAAGGGCGGGCGCTTGCCGGACGCGCCGTGGCCCTTGAAGGCCGGCTCAGCATTGCAGTCTATTATCCGTTTTTCGGCCTCTTTGTCAAGGTACGCCGTGGTCACTCCCGGCTTCGCCAGGGTGCGGACCCGTGCGAGGGCCTCGGCAACCACGCGGCAGGCGATCCGGATTCGCTCGAGTTCGCGCTCGGATTTCAGCGTGATCAAGCCGGCCCCTGTCCGTTCGCATTGCCCCCCACCGCGGAGGCGATGGCCGCGTTCACGGCGGCCCGCACCTCGTCTATCGTGCGCTCGGCAGCCACCCGCACCAGGAGGCCCTGCGCGCGATAGTAGTCCAGCAGGCTGGCCGTCTGCTCGTTGTAGACCCGAAGGCGGTTGGCAATCGTGTCGGGACGGTCGTCGTCGCGCTGGTAGAGCTCGCCGCCACAGCGGTCGCACAGCGGGCCGCGCTTCGATGGCAGGCTGTCCACGTGGAACGTGGCGCCGCACTGCCGACACACGCGCCGCCCCGCAAGCCGCTGGACGACGGCCTCGGCCGACACGTCGAAGTACAGCACGGCGCTGAGGGCCTCGCCCCGCTCCTCGAGGAGGCGGTCGAGGGCCTCGGCCTGGCCGATCGTGCGAGGGAACCCGTCGAAGACCACGCCCCGCCCGCTGCCCGGCTGCTCCAGCAGTTCGCGCACGAGGGCGATGATCACGTCGTCGGGGACCAGGCGGCCGGTCGTCGTGTATGCCTTGGCCTCCCGGCCCAGGGGCGTTTCCGCGGCGATTGCCTTGCGCAGCTCGTCGCCCGTGGCGATGTAGCGCAGGCCGCGTTGCTCGGCCTGCTGCGTCGCTTGGGTGCCTTTCCCGGCACCCGGCGGTCCGAGGAATACGAGCCTCACCATGAGCTCCTGCTGTGGAGGCGCCCGCGTTTCATGAACCCTTCGTAGTGGCGCATGAGGAGGTGCGCCTCGATCTTCTGCACGATCTCCAGAGCCACGCCCACGACGATGAGCAGGCTGGTGCCGCCGTAGAGATACGCCACGTTGACGTCAACATCCAGGCTGCTGTGGATGAGCTGTGGGAAGACGGCGATGAAGGCCAGGAATGCGGAGCCTGCCAGGGTGATGCGCGTCATCAGGCGCTCGAGGTACTGCGCGGTCATCTTGCCGGGGCGGATTCCCGGCACGAAGTGGCCGTAGTTCTTCATCTCGTCCGCCATCTTGAGCGGATTGAAGACCACCGCGGTCCAAAAGTAGCAGAAGAACACGATCAGGAGAACGTAAACGAATGTGTACGTGAACGAGCCCACCTGGAAGGCAGAGGTCACGGTGGACAGGAACCCGACCGACGGCCAGCGCGCGCTCAGCGAGCCGAAGATGATGTTCGGGAAGGTCAGGAGCGACTGCGCGAAGATGATGGGGATCACGCCTGCCTGGCCGACGCGCAGGGGCATGTAGTGGCGCTGCCCGCCGTAGACGCGGTGGCCCCGCGTGTGCTTGGCCTGCTGCACGGTGACGCGGCGCTGGCCCTGAGTGATCACCACCACGCCCACGACCACGCCGAAGTACATGGCGAAGAAGAACACCAGCATGATCACGTTCATGCTGTCGGCCCCGGGGGTGAACGGCCGGCTCCAGTCCACCCTGTTCCACAACTGCCGCGCGGCCATCGGCATGCGGTCGATGATGCCGGCCATGATGAGCACGGAAATCCCGTTCCCGATCCCGTGCTCGGTCAGGGTCTCGCCGAGCCACATGAGGAAGACGCTGCCCGCGGTGAGCGAGACCATGGTAGCCAGCTCAAACCACGGCCCGGCCTGCATCTCCGGCGTAACGAGGGGAATGTCGAAGGGGCGCCCCTCGATCCACGAGGACATGAAGAACGACTGGACCATGCACAGCACGACGGTGGCGTAGCGGGTGTACTGGTTGATCTTCTTCCTGCCTGCCTCGCCCTCGCGCTGGAGCTCCTCGAGGGGCTTGATGACCGTGCCGAGGAGCTGGAAGATGATCGAGGCGCTGATGTAGGGCATGATGCCGAGGGCGAAGACGGTGCAGCGTCCCAGCGCCCCGCCTGTGAACAGGTCAATGAGGCTGAGCGCGCGCCCGGCCACGCTGCCCTTCCCCCCCTCGCGGAACTTGTCAACCACCTGGCTGACGGCCGCCGTGTTCACTCCCGGCAATGGCACGTAGGTGCCGACGCGGAAGATGACGACCATGGCGAGGGTGATGAGCACCTTCTTGCGGAGGTCGGGCACGCGGAAGATGTTGGCGAAAGTGCGTAGCATTGGCCCGCTCCGCGTCCTCCCTCAAAGCACGATGACGGTGCCGCCTGCGGCCTGGATCTTCTCCGTCGCCGCGGCGCTGAAGCGGTGGGCCTTGACCGTGAGCTTGCGCTGGAGCTCGCCGCTCGCGAGGACCTTCACCCCGTCGAGCAGCCGCGTCACGAGGCCGGCCTGGAGCAGCACCGCGGGGTCCACCTCCTGCCCGTCCTCGAACCGGTTCAGGGCGCCCACGTTGACCACGGCGTAACGGAGGGCGAAGCGCTTGTTGTTGAAGCCGCGCTTGGGGAGGCGGCGGAAGAGGGGCATCTGGCCGCCCTCGTAGATGCCCGAGCCCTCGCGGCCCGAGCGCGAGCGCTGGCCCGACGTGCCGCGGCCCGAGGTCTTGCCGTGCCCCGAGCTGCGGCCCCGGCCGCGCCGTGTCCTCTTCTTGCGGTCACTGGGAATGGCCTTGACGTCGTTGAGGTTCATTCGATCATTACCCCACGCAGGCGCTCGATGTCAGCGCGGGTCCGCAACGCCGCCAGGCCATCCATCGTCGCCTTCACCACGTTCTTGAGGTTCCTGGAGCCAAAGACTTTCGAGAGGATGTTTCGGATACCCGCGGCCTCGACGACCGCCCGGACCCCTGCGCCGGCGATGACGCCGGTGCCGGGGGCCGCCGGGCGCAGGAGCACCCTGGTCGAGCCGAACGAGCCCGTCACCGCGTGCGGGATCGTGTCGCCGGTCAGCGACACCTTGCGCAGGTTCACCCGCGCGCCGCCCATGGCCTTGTCAACGGCCGACGGCACTTCGTTGGCCTTGCCGTAACCGAAGCCGACGCGGCCTTTGGTGTCGCCCACGACGACCAGCGCGGCGAAGCTGAACCGCCGCCCGCCCTTGACGACGGAGGCGCTGCGGTAGACCTTCAGTACGGTCTCGACGAGTTCCCGGCTCGAACCGTGTTTCTGCTCGCTTGGCAAGGCCATCTACCTCCTGCTGCCCCCTGGCCGGCTGGTCAGAACTGGAGCCCGCCCTCGCGGGCCCCGTCGGCCAGGGCGCGGACTCGCCCGTGATACTTGTAGCCGCCGCGGTCGAATGCGATCTGGCGGATGCCTGCCTCGAGGGCCCTGCGGGCGAGCTCCTTGCCGACGAGGCTGGCGGCTGCCGCCTTCTTGCACCCCCGGCCGGCCTCGCGCACGGCGGCGCTGAGGGTGGAAGCGGCGGCAAGGGTGCGCCCGCTCGTGTCGTCCACGACCTGCGCGTAGATCTGCTTCAGGCTGCGGCGCACGCACAGGCGCGGCCGCTCGGTTGTGCCGAACACCTTGCGCCGGACACGACGATGACGTCGCAGGCGAAGGGTCACCTTTTGCTTACTGCGCTTCACGCTGCGTCACTCCTGGGCGGCGAAGGCCTTTCCTGCCTTGCGCCGGACCTCTTCGCCTTCGTAGCGGATGCCCTTGCCTCGATAGGGCTCCGGGGGCTTCAGGCGCCTGACCTCCGCGGCGAACTCCCCCACCTTCTGCTTATCCACGCCGCGAATCCGCACGGTCGCACACGGCACGCTTCCGACGCCGGAGACCATCAGGTTGCCGGTCGCGGGCGGGTCTATGCTCAGGCCCTTGGGGATCGGAACGTGCAGGTCGTTGTGGTAGCCGACCTGGAGGACCAGTTCCGTGCCCTCCACTTTTGCGGAGTAGCCCACCCCGACGACCTGGATGCCCTTGACGTAGCCGCGCGTGACGCCAACGATCATGTTGACGATCAGGTTCCGTGTCAGGCCGTGCAGGGCACGGGTCTGCCGGTCATCGTCCGCGCGCTCCACGCGCACGCATGCCTTCGCAGCGTCCACGGTCACGCGGAGGCGCCGGTCAATCGCTAGCTCGATCTGCCCGAGCGGCCCGCTCACCTGAACCATGCCGCCGCCCGGCGCGACTTTGACGCCGCTGGGCAGGGGGATGGCTTGTCTGCCGATTCGTGACATCAAGACAACTCCGTGGCGTCGCGGCGCCTATTCCACCGTGCACAACACTTCGCCGCCGACGCGCTGCTTGCGGCACTCGCGGTCGCTCAGAACCCCCTTGGAGGTCGAGACGATGGCGATCCCCAGGCCGTTGCGCACGCGGGGGATCTCGTCCACGCCGTGGTACACCCGCCGGCTGAGCCGGCTCTCGCGCTGGATGCGCGTGACCACCATTTCACCGTCCGGGCCGTACTTCAGGTACACTCGAAGGAGGCGTTGCGGCCCCACCTCCAGGGGCTTGTAGTCGAGGATGTACCCCTCGTCCCTCAGCACGCGCGCGATGCCGTGGTTGATCCGCGGCCCCGGCACCTCAACCTCGGCCTTCCGGCTCCGGAGGCCGTTTCGGATGCGGGTCAGCATGTCAGCGATCGGGTCGTTCACCATGGTCAGAACCTGTCCCATTGGCCCGGGGGCGGGGCGAGCTACCAGCTCGCCTTGCGCACGCCGGGGATGTGACCTCGCAAGGCGAGGGTGCGGAAGCAAATGCGGCAGAGGCGGAACTTGCGGTAGTTGCCGCGGTCGCGCCCGCACAACTCACAACGAAGGACCTTGCGAGTGGAGTACTTGGGCTTGCGCCTGCTCTTGTTGACGGCCGCCTTGCGAGCCATTTGCGCCTTTCTAGCTCCTGCTGAACGGCATGCCGAACAGCTCGAGGAGCGCGAGCCCCTCCTCGTCCGTCCGTGCCGTCGTGCACACCGTGATGTCCATCCCCTGCACGGCCTGGACATCGTCCACCTTGACCTCGGGAAAGACGAGCTGCTCGCCGACGCCGAGAGAGTAGTTTCCGCGCCCGTCGAACGACGAGGTGGAGAGGCCGCGGAAGTCGCGCAGGCGCGGGATCGCCACGGAAACCAGGCGGTCGAGAAACTCGTACATCCGCCGCCCGCGCAGGGTGACCTTGATGCCCACCTGCACGCCCTCGCGGATCTTGAAGGCCGCGACGCTTTTCCTGGCCTTCACGACGGCGGGCCGCTGCCCGGTGATCGCCGTCAGGTCGCGCAGGCCCTGCTCGAGCCGCGTCTTGTCCTCCTGGGTGTTGCCAACGCCCATGTTGAGGACGATCTTGTCGAGGCGTGGCACCGCGAGACGGTTCTTGCAGCCGAAGCGTTCCATCATCTTCGGCACGATGTCAGTCTTGTAGCGATCGAGGAGTCTGGGCATCTGTTACCGCACCACAGGGATGACGCTGCTACACTTCGCGCACACGCGCGCCTTCTTGCCCCCGACGGTCGCGAGCCGCACGCGCACGCCGCGGCTGCACTTCTCGCAGTAGAGGAGCACGTTCGAGGCATGCACGGCCGCTTCCTTCTGGATGCGGCCGCCGCGGGGGTTGCTCTGGCTGGGCCGCACGTGGCGCCACCGGCAGGCGGTGTTCTGAAGGATCACCTTGTTCTCCCGCCGCAGCACGGCCAGCACCTTCGTTCGCTCGCCCTTTGCCACGACGGGAGAACCCTCGGCATTGCGGCACGAGGTGATGTCCTTCACCAGCACAACCGTGTCGTTCTTGCGGATGACCACCTGGCGGCGCTCCTGCGGACCTAGACCACCTCGGCAGCAAGCGAGATGATCTTCATGAAATTCTTCTGGCGCAGCTCGCGCGCAACCGCCCCGAAGATGCGGGTGCCGCGGGGGTTGCGCTCGTTGTCAATCAACACGACCGCGTTGCTGTCGAAGCGGACGTATGACCCGTCGTCGCGCCGCAGGCCGCGGCGCGAGCGGACGATGACGCCCCGGACCACCTCGTGCTCCTTCACGGTGCCGCCGTGGATGGCCTTCTTGACGTTGCACACCACGATATCGCCGATTTTGCCATAGCGGTGCTTCGAGCCGCCGAGGACCTTGATGCACGAGACGACCTTGGCGCCCGTGTTGTCGGCGACGTCCAGCAACGTTCGCATCTGGATCATGGCTGCTCCGCTCCGCGCGCGCGCCGGACGATCTCGACGAGTCGCCAGCGCTTCGTCTTGCTGAGGGGCCGCGTCTCCATGATGCGCACCGTGTCGCCCACGTGGGCGTCGTTCCCCTCGTCATGGGCCTTGTAGCGCGTGGTCGCGCGCACGTACTTCCGGAACCGCCGGTGCATGACCCGGCGCTCCGACTCTACGGTGACGGTCTTGTGCATCTTGTCGCCGGTCACCACGCCGGTGACCGTCTTGCGTTGGCCGCGGTTCACGCCTTCTTCTCCAGTTCGCGCTCCCGCAGGAGCGTCTTGATGCGGGCGATCTCGCGCCGCGCGAAGCGGATGCGCGATGGGTTCTCCAACTGCTCCGTGCCCGACTGGTAGCGCAGGTTGAACAGCTCCTTCATCCGGTCGTCGGACTCGCGGAGCAGCTCCTGGTCGGTCAGGCGGCGCAGCTCGGTGAGCTTCATACCCTGTGTCTCCGAAGGATGAAGCGCGTGTGGATCGGCAGCTTGCGGGCCGCGCGGTTCAGCGCCTGCTTCGCCACGTCCTCGGGCACGCCACCCAGCTCATACAGCACCGTCCCGGGCTTGATCACGGCCGCCCAGTACTCCGTCTCGCCCTTGCCCTTGCCCATGCGGGTCTCGAGGGGCTTGGCCGCCACGGGCTTGTGGGGGAAGATGCGCATGAACAGCTTCCCCTCGCGGTGCAGAAAGTGCGTGGCCGCGACGCGCGCCGCCTCGATCTGACGAGCGGTGAGCCACGCGGGCTCGAGCGCCTGGAGGCCGAACTCGCCGAACGCGACATAGTTGCCGCGCGTGGCGTTGCCTCTAATGCGCCCCCGCTGGCTCTTGCGGTGCTTGACCCGCTTCGGCATGAGCGGCAATGCGTTTCTCCTTCAGAGGCTTCTCGCCTCGATACACCCACACTTTGACCCCGATGCGGCCGTAGTTGGTTCGGCATTCGCCGAAGCCGTAGCTGATGTCGGCGCGCAGGGTGTGCAGCGGGATCTCGCCCACCACCAGGCGCTCGCTGCGCGCGATCTCCGCGCCGCCCAGCCGGCCCCCGACCTGGACCTTGATCCCCCTCGCGCCCGCCTGCATCGTGGTGTCGGCCGCTTTCTTCAGCACGCGGCGGAAGGGCGACCGCTTCTCGAGCTGCTCGACGATGTTCTCGGCCACGAGCTGGGCCTCCAGCTCGGGCTTGGTGACCTCTTCGATCTTGATCTGGACCTCGCGGCCCACGAGGCGCTCGAGGTCCCCCTTCAGCCGATCGATCTCCGTCCCCTTGCGCCCGATGACGATGCCGGGACGCGCCGTGTAGAGGATGACTTTGACCTGCTCGCGCGTCCGCTCGATGTCAATCCGCGGGACCCCCGCGAAGTGATACACCTTCTTGACGTGGCGGCGCACCAGCTCGTCCTGCACCACGTAGAGGCCGAAGGACTTCTTGTCGGCGTTCCACCGCGACCGCCAGTCCTCGGTGATGCCGATGCGGAACCCGATGGGATGGACTTTGTGTCCCATGGCCTTCTGGCCTACCTCTCTTCGTTCGGCGAATCGCTGAGGATGACGGTGATGTGCGCGGAACGCCGCAGGATGATATTGGCGCGCCCCATGCTGCGGGCCCGCATCCGCCGCAGCTGCGGCCCCTTGTCGACCCGCGCGCTCTTGACGAAGAATGCCTCCTCGTCGTACCCGGAGTCCTTCTCCTGGGCGTTGGCCCAGGCGGCGCGCACGACCTTGTGCAGCAGTGCGGCCCCCCGGCGCTTCTCGAGGCGCAGCACCGTGAGGGCCTGGTTGAGCGGCATGTTCTTCACGAGCGTCGCGAGCGGCCGCACCTTCGTCGGCGACACCCGCGCGAACTTCCATGTGGCCCTGAAGTCCATGTCTGCCTCCGCGCGGCGCTACTTCCGGCGCCCGCCGTGGCCGCGGAACGTCCGCGTGAACGCGAATTCTCCAAGCTTGTGGCCGACCATGTTCTCGGTCACGAACACCCGGAGGAAGTTCTTGCCATTGTGGACGAGGAATGTGTGACCGACAAACTCCGGCACAATGGTGCAGGCCCGGGACCAGGTGCGGATCGGATCCCCGCCTCCCTGGTTCTTCTGCGCGAGCACCTTGTCCAGGAGCTTGCGGACTACGTATGGGCCTTTGCGAATCGAGCGCGACACGGCCGCGTTCCCCTATCTAGCCTCGTGATTTCTTCTGCCTGCGACGGATGATCATCGCCCCCATCGGGTTGCGCTTCCGGCGGGTCTTGCCGCCCTTGGAGAGCTTGCCCCACGGCGAGCACGGGTGCCGGCCGCCCGAGCTGCGTCCCTCGCCGCCGCCCATCGGGTGCGACACGGGGTTTTGCGCCACGCCGCGCGGGCACGGCCGAAACCCCAGCCATCGGTGCCGCCCCGCCTTGCCCAGCGACGCGGATGCGTGCTCGACATTGCTCACCTGCCCGATCGTCGCACGGCAGCGCAGGTGCACCTTGCGCACCTCGCCCGAGGGCAGGATGATATGCGCGTAGTCCCCCTCCTTCGCGGAGATGCTGGCGCTGAGGCCGGCGGAGCGGACGAGCTTGGCGCCTCGCCCGGGCCGCAACTCGATGTTGTGGACCGGCAGGCCGCTCGGGATGTTGGCCAGCGGCATGCAGTTCCCCACGTTCGGCTCCACCTTTTCGCCCGACACGAGCGTCTGCCCCACCTGGAGGCCCCGGGGCGACAGGATGTAGCGCTTCTCGCCGTCGGCGTAGTGGAGCAGCGCGATCCGCCCGGTGCGGTTCGGGTCGTACTCGATCGCCGCCACCTTGGCCGGCACGCCGTCCTTGTCCCGGCGGAAGTCGATCCGGCGGTAGCGGCGCTTGTGGCCGCCGCCCTGGCGGCGCGTCGTCACGCGCCCGTAGCTGTTGCGTCCGCCGGTCCTCTTCACACGCTCCAGGAGCGACTTCTCCGGGGACCCCTTCGTCACGTCGGTGAAGTCGTCGAGTGCGGTGTGCCGCTGGCTCGGCGTGGTCGGTTTGCGCTGTCGAATGGCCATACGGCTATCCTGCTCCAGCCCTAGATGTTGATCATGCTCTCGGGCGACACGAACACGAGGGCCCGCTTCCAGTTTCGCTTGTGGCCGGTCTTGTAGCGGAGGCGCCGCTTCTTGCCGCGCCGCATCATCGTCCGGACCGCGACCACTTTGACGTTGTCGAAGATCTGCTCGATGGCCTTGCGGATTTCCACCTTGGTGGCATCGGCGGCGACCTCGAACGGGTACGCGCGCACCCGCTCCTTGAGGATCTCGCCCTTCTCGTTCAAGAGCGGCCGAAGCACAATCTGCCTGGGATCACGCATGGCGACACCTAGCTCTCAACCACAGCAGCCGGCGAAGCCCCCTCGGGGGCGGCAACGCTCTGCGGCCGACGGGCGCTCCGCATGGCGCCGATGAGCGCCTGGAGGGCCTGCTGAGTGATCACGAGCTGCCGATGGCGAAGCAGGTCGTAGGCGTTCACCTCGGCAACGGGTTTCATGAAAACGCCCGGAAGGTTCCGGGCGGATTTCCACAGGTTCACGTCGTAGGCTTCGATGGCGATGAGACAACCGCGGTCGACGTTCAGCGCGGCCAGCGTGGCGGCCATGTCGCTCGTGCATGGCCTCTCTGCCTTCAGCTCGTCCACCACGACCGTCTGCTTGTCCTGGAACTTGGCGAGGTAGGCCGACCGGGTGGCGGCTCGGACCGCCTTGCGCGGCATCGAGTAGCGGTACTCGCGGGGCCTCGGGCCGAACACGATGCAGCCGCCGCGCCACAGAGGCGAGCGCTTGAAGCCCGCCCGGGCGCGCCCCGTGCCCTTCTGCCGCCACGGCTTCGCGTGCGAGCCGTGGGCCTCGCTGCGCACGAGCGTCGAGTGGGTCCCGACGCGCTGGGCTGCCTCGTACATCAACACAACGTCGCGCAGCAGCTTCGGGCGCACCTCTCCCCCAAAGTCGGCCTCGTCTATCTCGACGAGGCCGACCGCGCTGCCTTCGCGATTGTGGACCGCCAGCTCGATCATGTCTGGGTCCTGGTCTCCGGCAGGCTCAACGCGCGCCGGGTCAGCCTCGGGCTGCCCGCCAGGCGCAGGGCCGGCCGCACGATCACGTATCCGCCCACCGGCCCGGGCACGGCGCCGTGGACGATCAGGAGGTTCCGCTGCTTGTCCGCCTGGAGGACGCGCAGGTTCGGTTCCGTATGGCGTTCCGCGCCCATGTGGCCCGACATTCGCCTGCCCGGGAGCACCCGCGACGGGGCAGCGGACGCGCCGATGGAGCCGGGCTGACGCACGTTCATCGAGCCATGGCTCACCGGGCCGCGGCTGAAGCCGTGGCGCTTCACGGTGCCCTGGAAGCCCTTGCCCTTGCTCGTCCCGATCACGTCCACGTGCGTCACGTCGGCGTAGAGCTCGACGGTGAGCTGCTGGCCCATCTGGAAACCGTGCTCGGCGTCCGCATCCACCTCCCGGACGAAGCGCTTCGGACTCGTCTTGGCCTTGCGGGCCTGGCCGATCTCGGGGCGGTTGGCGCCGCGGCGCTCGATGGCCCTGCGCCGCTCGCCCTTGCCGTGCTTGCGGCGAAGCGTCTTGTCGTCGAAGCCCAACTGGATCGCAACATACCCGTCCCGCTCCTGCGTGCGCAACTGGAGGACGACGCACGGGCCGACCTCCAGCACCGTCGCGGCGCGCGCGTTCTCCTGCTTGTCCCACACGTGGGTCATGCCGAGTTTCTTGCCGAGCAGTCCGGGCACCATGTTCACTCACGCCTTGATCTTGATGTCTACGCCGGCCGGCATCACCAGCCGATGCAGCGCGTCTACCGTCTGAGCCGTCGGCTCCTCGATGTCAATGATCCGCTTGTGCGTGCGGATCTCGAATTGCTCGCGCGACTTCTTGTCCACGTGGGGCGACCGAAGGACCGTGTAGCGCTCGATTTTGGTGGGCAGCGGGACCGGGCCGTAGACCTTGGCCCCGCTCCGCTTCACGGCCTCGACGATCTGCCGCGCAGACTCGTCGAGGACCTCGTGATCGTAGGCCTCCATTCGTATACGCACACGCTGGTCTGCCATCACGGATCCCCAAGGCAACAGGAAAGCATGGGGGGAATTGGCGGCACAATGATGCCAGAAGCCCAAATTATAGCGATGTCCGCCCGGCAAGTCAAGTGCAAAATTCCTGCGGCCTGCCTCTTTCCGCCGGGCCCCCCGCTGGCCAGGCCCCCGCCCCGCCGCACAGCCCCGCGCCCCCCTACACGATGGTCATCGCGCGCGCGACCTGCTCGGGGACCGGAAGATAGGCCACCGGTTCCATCGTGAACGTGGCTCGGCCCTGGGACAGCGACCGCAGCGCGGTGGCGTAGCCGAACATCTCGGACAGCGGCACCTGCCCGCACAACACGTGCACACCGCTGCGAATCGCCTGTTCGCTGATCTGCGCGCGCCGCGCGTTGAGGTCGGCCAGGACGTCGCCCAGGTGCGCCTCCGGCGTCATCACCTCGAAGCGCATCCAGGGCTCGAGCAGGGTCATTCCCGCCTTCTCGGCTCCCTCGCGGAAGGCCCGGGCCGCCGCAGCGGCGAACGCCCCCTCGGTCGAATCCGTCGGATGAAACGCGCCGCCCACCACTCTCGCCGCCACGCCGACCACAGGGTAGCCGGCGAGCACGCCGCCGCTGGCCGCGCCCTCGATGCCTTCCGCCACGGCGCTGCGGAACGCCCTGGGAATCGCGTCCTCGCCCACCAGGAACTGCACGGGAAGCTGCGCGGAGCCCGGCACCGGCTCCAGGCGCAGCCGAACGCGCGCGAACTGCGGATGGCCGCCCAGCGGCGGCACATACTCGGCCTCGTGCTCCGCCGCCCGCACGATCGTCTCCTTGTACGACACGCGGGGCCGGCCGACGTTCGCCGCCACGTGGAAGTCGCTCAGCATGCGGTGCTTGAGCACTTCGAGGTGCAGCTCGCCCATGCCCGACACGATGGTCTGCCCGGTCTCGGGGTCCACGTGCCGCTGAAACGTCGGGTCCTCGCGCCCGAGGCGAGCCAGGACGCTGTCGAGGCGGGACCGCTCGGCGCTCGTCTTCGGCTCGATCGCCATGGCGACAACCGTCTCGGGGAAGCTCATGGCCTCGAGGACGATCGGGTGGCGTGGATCGCACAGGGTATCGCCCGTGCTCGATGCCTTCAGCCCGGCCACGGCCACCAGATCGCCCGCGACCGCTTCCTCGATGGGCGCCCTCTGGCTGGCGTACATGCGGAACAGGTGGGTGATCCGCTCGCGGTCGCCGGTGCGTGGGTTGAGGACCTGCTGACGCAGCGTGAGGCGCCCGGCGTAGACGCGCAGGTAGGAGAGGTCGCCGTGCGCGTCCGACGCGATCTTGAACAGGAGCGACAGGAAATGGCCTTTCTCGCTCGCGTGGCGCTCGATGAACTGGCCGCTCTTGGGATGGGTGCCCCGCACCGGCGGCACGTCGAGCGGCGAGGGCAGGAAGTCGCACACCGCGTCCAGCAGCCGCTGCACCCCGATGTTCCGGAACGCGGCGCCGCAGAGCACGGGCACGATGTGTCCCGCAATCGTCGCCTTGCGGACGGCTGCCCGGAGGTCCTCGTCGCCGATCGGCTCGTCCTCGAGGTACTTCTCCATGATCGCGTCGGAGTGCTCGGCCAGGACTCGCAGCATCTCGTCGCGGTGGAGTTGCGCCATCTCGAGCGTGTCAGCCGGAATCGGCCCATCCTCGAACACGGCGCCCTGACTCGCCACGTCGTAGTGCCGGGCCTGCATGCCGATGAGGTCCACGACCCCGGCGAGGTCCTGCCCCACGCCCAGCGGGATCTGGATCGCCACGGGGGTGGCGCCCAGGCGCTCGTGGACCATGTCCACGCACTTATCGAAGTCGGCGCCGGGACGGTCCATCTTGTTCACGAACACCAGGCGCGGCACGCGATAGCGGTCGGCCTGTCGCCACACCGTCTCGCTCTGGGCCTGGACGCCGGCCACCGCATCCAGGACGACCACCGCCCCGTCGAGCACGCGCATCGCGCGCTCGACCTCGACCGTGAAGTCCACGTGGCCGGGCGTGTCAATGATGTTGATCTCGCACGCCTGCCCCGAGCCTGTCGAAGGGCGCCAGGGACAGGTCACCGCGGCATCCGTGATCGTGATCCCGCGCTTGCGCTCCTCCTCCATCCAGTCGGTCACCGTCGTCCCATCGTCCACGTTGCCCAGGCGATGCTCGAGGCCGCTGTAGAACAGGATGCGCTCGGTCGTCGTCGTCTTCCCGGCATCTATGTGCGCGATGATGCCGATGTTGCGCTTCCGTTCCAGGGGGACGGCCATGGCGGCCTCGACGCTTGGGGGACTGGGAGCCTGTGAACCGCGGGCCCTCCCCCACGCCCGGCCCGCAGGGCGCCGCACGCGGAACAGCCATTATACCCGCGCCCCGCCCCCCGAATCAAACCGCGAACCCGCAAGGCTCATCTCGCTCCGCGCGCTTGCGGCGCGGGCCGACTTGCGCGAGAATGATATGCGGCCCCCCATCCTCTTCGCGGCGGACCGGAAGACACCCCGCTACCCGGAGACTCGCCATGCAGGAGTTCAGCGTCCCCACCCAGTCTCGCACCGAGTTCGTGGACATCACGGTCGAGGTGCACAGGGCGGTTCGCGCCGAAGGGGTCGCGGACGGCCTCTGCCACGTCTTCGTGCCCCACACGACCGCGGGCGTGACGGTGAACGAGAACGCGGACCCCGACGTGACGCGCGACGTGATCGCGGTGCTCGAACGTCTGGTGCCGCGCGACGCCGGGTACCGCCACGCCGAAGGCAACTCCGACGCGCACGCGAAGGCCGGCCTCGTGGGCTGCTCGGCCACGGTCCCCGTGGCCAAGGGGCGGCTCGTCCTGGGCACCTGGCAGGCCATCTACTTCTGCGAGTTCGACGGCCCCCGCCACCGCCGCTGCATCGTGACCGCCATCGCCAAGTGAAGGCTTCCCGTCCCCGCCTGTTTCTTGAACCCTTCCTCGCAATTCCCTATAATACGCGCGGGAGGAACCCTCTGAGAGCGCGACGGCTATGGAGGAGATGGACTACTACCAGATCCTCGGGGTAGACAAGAAGGCCACGAAGGACGAGATCAACCGGGCCTTCCGCAAGCTGGCGAAGAAGTATCACCCGGACCGGAACCCCGGCGACAAGGCGGCGGAGAAGCGGTTCAAGGACATCTCGGTCGCCCACGACGTGTTGAGCGACGACGAGAAGCGTCGGCAGTATGACCAGCTCCGCGAGGCCCGCGCCCGCGGCTTCGCAACGGGCGACTTCACGGACTTCAGCGAGTACCTCCGCTCGGCGGGCGCCCGGGCTGGCCGCGGGGGACGCGGCGCCGCGTCCGACCTTTCCGACGTCTTCGCCAGCTTCTTCGGCGACCAGGCGCGCGGCCCCGCCGCGAGGCCCCAGCGCGGCGAGGACGTCGTCCAGCGCATCGAAATCCCCTTCGAGACCGCCGTCCACGGCGGCACGGTGGTCCTCCACGTCCGCCGCCCCGAGAAGTGCCCCACGTGCGGTGGCTCGGGCGCCCGGCCCGGCACCAGCGCGACGACCTGTGCCTCCTGCGGCGGCACCGGCACCACCCAGTCGTCGCAGGGCTACTTCTCCTTCTCGAGGCCGTGCCCCGACTGCCTGGGGCGCGGCCGCCGCATCACCAGCCCCTGCGGCACGTGCGGCTCGCAGGGCCGCGTGCTGCGCGACCGCGCGCTCTCGGTGAAGATCCCGCGGGGCGTGCAGGACGGCGCGAGGGTCCGCCTCAGCGGAGAGGGAGAGCCAGGGCCGGGCGGCGGCCCGCCCGGCGACCGCTACCTCGAGATCCACGTCCGGCCCCACACCAGCTTCCGCCGCGAGGGCCACGACATCCACTCCGACGTCGAACTCAACATCGTCCAGGCCGCCCTGGGCACCACGGTGCCGGTCAAGACGCTTTCGGGCGACGTGCGGCTCCGCATCCCGCCTGGGACCAGCAGCGGGGCGAAGTTGCGGCTGCGCGGCAAAGGCGCGCCCACGCCGGGCGGCGAGCACGGCCACCACTACGTTCACGTGAAGATCGTCGCGCCCAAGGGCCTCACCGCGCAGCAGACGGAGCTTCTCCACCGCTTCGCCCAGGAGGCCCGCCTCCCGCTCTAGCGTGGCTTTGGGCTTCCCGCTACGCGCGCCATTCCTTGGCGAGCCGCGCGCGCAGTTCGGGCATTGCCTGGTAGTGCGTCAGGTCGAAGTGGACCGGTGTGACCGACACGTAGCCATCCTTCAGGGCACGCAGATCGCTGTCCGCCTCGCGCTCGAAGTCGCGGGTCATCTGCCCCGTGATCCAGAAGTACTCTCTGCCCCACGGGTCCACGCGCTTCTCGTACAGCTCGTGGTACGCTGTGCGGCTCTGGTGGGTGACCCGCATACCGCGCAGGTCGCAGCGCGGTAGGCCGGGGATGTTGACGTTGAGGACGGTGCGCTCGGGCACGCCATCGGCCAGGATGAGACCGAGGACCTCGCGGGCGATGCGGGCCGCCTCGTCGAAGTCGGGCTTCTCGGTCTCGGCCAGCGAGAAGGCGACCGAGGGCACGCCGAGCATGGCCCCCTCGATGGCCGCGGCCACGGTGCCCGAGTAGAGGACGTTGATGGCGACGTTGGCGCCGAGGTTCATGCCGGAGAGCAACAGGTCGGGCATCGCGCCCAGGATCTCGCGGCAGGCGAGCTTCACGCAGTCGGCGGGCGCGCCGTTGATGCCGAAGCCGAAGAACTCGTCGCCGTGGTAGATGCGGCGGATGCGCAGCGGCTGGGCCAGGGTGATGGAGTGGGCAACGCCGCTGCGCTCGGTGTCGGGCGCGACCACGGTCACCTCGCCGAGGTCGGCCACGGCCTTGCGCAGCGCCGCCAGGCCCGGGGCGTTGATCCCGTCGTCGTTGGTCAGCAGAATCCGCACAAGTCGCTCCCTGTCTTGACGCTCCCGTGCCACGCGGTATTATAGGGCAAAGGCCGAGAGGGTTCCAGCGAGGGAAGTATGCGCGCTCTCAGGACACTCGGATTGGCGGTGCCGCTCGCCCTTGGGGCGGCGATCCTGGCCACGGGCATCGCGGCCCCGTGGACGGGGTCCTACGATGCGAACGGTGCGCTGTACAGCATCGCGGCGCGGAACTATCTTCGCCACGGTCTCATCGCCACGCGCGGCGGCCAGGTGTGCAACGCGGGGCTGCTTCGGCCCCAGGATTTCCGCTTCTACTCCCATCATCCTCCAGGCATCTCGCTCTCGCTGGCGGCGAGCTTCGCGGTGTTCGGCGAGCACGAGTGGAGCGGGCGCCTGGTGCCGCTCTTGTTCACCCTGGGCGCGGCGGCCCTCCTGTACTTCATGGCCAGGGAGCTGGGCGGGCCGCTCGCGGGCTCCTTTGCGGCGCTGGTGTTCGTCGTGCAGCCGATGGTGGGCTTGTATGGCCGGATGCCCGACCACGAGGCCCCGGGCGCCTTCTTCGCCCTCCTCCTCACCTGGATGTATCTTCAGTGGCAGCGCACCGGGCGACGGGGCTGGCCCCTGGCAATGGCCGGCGCGACGTTCCTCGGGGTGTGGTTTGCGTGGGTGGTGTTCATCGTTCCCTGGCTCCTGCTCGGCCACGGCTGGCTGGTGAGGCGCCGCGACCTGCGGCCGATGCTGATCCCAGCCGCGGGCGCGCTTCTGGGACTGGCGTCGGTGTTGGGCCACATCGCCCTCGTCGAGGGGGGACTCGGCGGCCTGGGGCAGGCGCTCGTGCACCGGTTCGGGGCGCAGGCGCTGGACCGCGACGTGTCGGGGAGTTTCACCCTCGCCCAGTTCGTGGAGCGCCAGGGGGTCTACTTCTGGACGGGGTTCAGTGTCCTCGCGGCCTGCCTGTCGCTGGCGTGGGCGTGGCGGGTCGGACGGCGGAAGCGGGACGCGGCGCTCCTGGCCGCCGCGCTGGCGGCCTTCGCGCTGGCGAATGTGCTCGGGCCGCGGCAGGGGGCCTACGTGCACATCTACTACCAGTTCTACCTCGCCCTGCCACTGGCGTTGACGGCGGGGCTGGCGCTGGGTGCGTTGCCGCGCCGCCGCGCCTGGCAGGCCGCGGCGTTCGCCCTCGCCGCGCTCGTGGCCGCCGAGGGCATGACGAAGCTCGTGCCCGTCTGGCGGGCGCAGAGATGGGATGGTTTCCTGGGCTCCTATCACTTCTACCCATATCAACTGCGCATGGCCGACTACCTGAGGCGGCACACGGAGCCGGGCGACCGCATCCTCCTCCTGTGCGACCTGCCGTACAGCTTCCGCCAGTTGACCTACTACTCGGATCGGAACATCCGAGTGGTCGCGGACGAGGAGGAAGCGAAGCGACTGTGGGGGGAAGACGGGTATACGAAGGCGTTCGCGCTGCGGCACATCAGCGGCTACGCGATCATGCCCCTGTTCACGACGGGCTCGCCGCCGATGTTGGAGTACGTTGGAGGACCTGGCCAATGATCTGGTCGGTGGTGACGCCCTCGGCCTCGCCCTCGAAGTTCAGGATGAGGCGGTGGCGGAGGGCCGGCTGGGCGAAGTGCGCGATGTCCTCGAAGCTCACGTTGTAGCGGCCGCTGGCGAGCGCCCGCACCTTGCCCGCGAGCACCAGGGCCTGGGCGCCGCGAGGGCTCGCGCCGTAGCGCACGAACCGGTTCACCAGGTCCACCGCAAACTCCCCGCCGGGATGCGTGGCCAGGACGAGGCGCGCCGCGTAGTCGCGCACGTGGGCGGCCACGACGACCTGGCGGGCCAGCTCCTGCCCGTCCAGCACCCTCTCTCCGCCGAGGACCTTCTCGACCCGCGGTGTCGCCGCCTCCGTCGTGCGCTCGAGGATTTGGTTCAGCTCCTCCCGGTTCGAGTAGCGCACGAGGAGCTTGAAGAAGAATCGGTCGAGCTGCGCCTCGGGCAGCGGATACGTGCCCTCCATCTCGATCGGGTTCTGCGTGGCAAGGACCAGGAAGGGGGCAGGGAGACTGTGGGTCGTGCGCCCGACCGTGGCGGTGCGCTCCTGCATGGCCTCGAGGAGGGCCGACTGGGTCTTCGGCGTCGCGCGGTTCACCTCGTCGGCCAGCACCAGGTTGGCGAAGACTGGGCCGCGCTGGAAGTCGAACGACCGCTTGCCCCCCTCGGTCTCGACGATCACGTTCGTGCCGGTGATGTCGGCGGGCATCAGGTCGGGGGTGAACTGCACGCGTGAGAAACTCAGGTCGAGGGCGTCGCTGAGGCTGCGCACGAGCAGGGTCTTGCCGAGGCCGGGCACGCCCTCGAGCAGGCAGTGGCCGCCCGCGTAGAGGCTGGTGAGCACGCCCTCGACGACCTCGGCGTGGCCGACGATCACGCTGGCGACCGCCGCGCGCAGCGCCACGAAGTCCTCGCCAAACCTGGCCGCACGCTCCTCGATGCTCGCGCTCATACGCTTCTTCCCCGCTGGACCGTTGAGCCAAAGCCGACTGCGGACATTGTAGGGCCACCGCAGCCCACTGTCAAGGCGGGAACGCGCCCCGTTGACAGCGTTCCGGACCTGGGGTAGGCTTGTTGAGCCATCACGCGGCTCCCGACACCGAGCCGCGCCACACGCCGTTGGAGACTCCATGCCGTGAGTGAGATACAGCGCCGCGACACTCGGCGCCTGGGGGACGCGTTGCGCGACTTCCTCCCCCTGGACGACGGGGAGGTAGAGCGCGCCGCCCAGGTGGCCAAGGCCACGGGCCGCCGCATCGGCGAGGTGCTCGAGAGCACCGGCGTCATCACGGCCGAGCAGAAGCAGCGCGCTCTGGGCAAGCAATGGGGCCTCCCCTTTGTGGACCTGCGCGACTACGCCTTCAGCGAGAAGGCCGTCAAGAGCGTCCCCGAGCGCTTCCTCAAAGAGCACAAAGTCATTCCCCTCAAGCTCTTGGGCAACACCCTCACGCTGGCGATCACCGACCCCCTGAACGTGCGCGCGATTGACGAGATCCGGCTCACGACCGGCTTCGCAATCGAAGCCCTCATCGCGGTGGAGGAGCAGGTGCTCGGCGCGCTCGACCATTACCTGGGGCTGGCCTCCGGCGACGTGGCGGGCATGATGGCGGCCGCGACGAAGCAAGCCGAGAGCATCGAGGTCGAGGCCCCCAGCTCGCCCGACGAGGATGCCGAGGACCTCCGCCTGAGCGAGGAGGAGCCGGTGATCGTGCGGCTCGTGAGCCTGATCCTCGCCGGCGGCATCAGCAACGGGGCCAGCGACATCCACATTCAGCCCGAGGAGCGCGCCCTGCGCGTGCGGTATCGGGTGGACGGCGTGCTGCACGACGCGGCGAGCCACTCGTGGCGCTACGGCAAGGCGCTCACGGCCCGTCTGAAGGTGATGGCGCGGATGGACATTGCAGAGAAGCGCCGCCCGCAGGACGGGCGGATCTCGTTCAACTGCGACGGTAAGCGGTACGACCTGCGGGTCTCGAGCCTCCCCGGCGTGTACGGCGAGAAGGTGGTCATGCGCATCGCCGAGCAAGGCAGCTCCGCCGTGCCGCTCTACAAGCTCGGCTTCGCCGAGGACCAGCTCAGGCGCTTCGAGGAGCTGGTCATCAGGCCCTACGGGATGATCCTGGTCACAGGGCCGACCGGCTCGGGCAAGACGACGACCCTCTACTCGGTGCTCGACCGCCTCAACAGCCCCGAGAAGAACATCATCGCCGTGGAGGACCCGGTCGAGCGCCGCATCGCCGGCGTCACCCAGGTGCAGGTCGGCTCGACCAGCCGGTGCCCCCTCACCTTCGCCACCGCCCTGCGGTCCGTGCTGCGGCAGGACCCGAACATCGTGATGGTCGGGGAGATTCGCGACCACGACACGGCGCTCATCGCCACCGAGGCGTCGCTCACGGGCCACCTGGTGCTGAGCACGCTGCACACGAACGACGCGCCGGGCGCCGCGCCCCGGTTGCTGGACATGGGGATCGAGCCGTTTCTCGTCTCGTCGTCGCTCCTCGGCGCCCTGGCCCAGCGCCTGGTGCGCATCCTGTGCCCGAAGTGCCGCCAGGCATACGACCTGCCGCAGGAGGCCGTGGAACACCTCCACCTGCCGGTCGGCATCGCCGAGGGCAGGCTCGTGGCCTACAAGCCGAAGGGCTGCACGGCCTGCGACAACAAGGGCTACAAGGGGCGGCTCGGCGTCTTCGAACTCCTCGTGGTCACCGACGAGATCCGCCGCCTGGTCCTCCAGCGCGCCCCAGCCGTCGAGCTGGCCCGCGTGGCCAAGGAGCAGGGCATGATCACCATGCTCCAGGACGCTACGTCGAAGGTCCTCCAGGGCGTCACCTCCATGGAGGAGGCGTTGCGGGTGGTGGACACGCAGTAGCCCCTGTCAAAGCGCCGGGTGCAGTCTTCAATCGTCCTCGTCCTCGCCCTCGAACGCTCCCCGCTTGCCCAGACATGCTGAATCTGGGAGAATACCCGACGGGGAGGGCGACACGCGCGGTGACACGGCAAGGAGCCTGGGCAATGCGACGCTGCTACCACTGCGGGCAGGACTGGACCGATGAGGAGCGACCCGGCTATCACGCGACCTGCACGAAGTGCCACGCCTACGTCTACGTCTGCCTGAACTGCCGCTTCTACGACCCCACCGCGCCCAGCGGCTGCCAGTTGACCACCACCGAGCCGGTGCGGCGCAAGGACCACCCGAACTTCTGCGAGGAATTCAAGTTCGCCGACCGCCCGGCCGCCTGGTCGCCCGGCGACGCGAAGCAGCAGAGCACCGCGACACGCGCGAAGTTCGACTCCCTGTTCAAGAAGCCTTGAGCCCGACCGCCCCGCTCACCGCCCGATCAGGACGGCGGCTGGCGACGTGTCGAGGATACGAGACGCCATGTCGCCGAACGCCATCATGGTGAGCCGGCTGCGGCGCACCGCGCCGATGGCCACCGTGTCGGCGCCCACCTCGTTCACCAGCTCGAACAGGGCGTCGCCCGCCTCCAGCGTGGCGTGGAACACGCTCCTCGCTATTCGGGCTTCTCAGGGGGGGCGGCCCGCTCGTCGAGGGCGGCCGCCGCCTCCTCGGAAGGCGCCTGGCCCAGGAACCAACGGCCGAGCACGACCAGCACGCCGACCGTGAGGGCCAGCACGACCACCAGCACGATCGGGTGCTCGGCGATCGCCTGCACGCGGTCGCGCGCGTAGTGCCCCAGCACCGCCATCCCGGCGCACCCGGCCACCGAGCCCGCCGCGGTGGCCGTGAGGGTCGAGAACCAGGAGATCCCGAGGATCCGGGCGAGGATGGTGCCGATCACGGCCCCCGTGCCCTGGAACGGCGCGGCCACGAACACCGCCACCCCCACCCACGCCATCCGCCGCATCCAGGGATGCACGCGGAGCACCTGGCGTCCGGAGGCATGGCACGCGGCCAGGCGGCGCCCCAGCGAGCCCATGCGGTACAACACGCTCATGTTCGCCAGCAGCACCGTCGCGGTCGCGATGTCGCCGTACACCACCGTCGCCGCCAGTGCCCAGGGGCCAGGCGGATCCGTCGTCGGCACGTAGTGAAAGATGTTCATGATCACGTCGCGCACGACGCCGCCGAAGATCACGAACTTGCCGAAGCCGATGAAGCTGCCGATCTCGATGCCGGTGAGCCAGATCACCGTGCCGAACGCCCCCGTGACCGCCCACGCAATGCACAGGATCAGCGCGAAGCCGCCCAGGGGCCCGATGGTCATCGCGAGCCGAAGCCGACGCGGCAGCCGCAGGCTCGGGTCCTGCTCGGCGAGCCGCCTCGCCAACTGGTGCATACCGCTCGTGGGCGGCTGGGCTTCCGGAGTGGGGGCGCTCATGAAGACGACTTCCGCAGCCGTAGCGGGGACTTCCTCCCCCGAGCGGGACGCTGCGCCGCCACGGACCTACTTCGGTTTACGCAGGGCCTCGATGGCGGTCGCCGTTGCCGTGCCGCCGGGGTCCTCGCTGAAGGTCACGACGACACGATCGCCCGCCCGCAGCTCCTCGAGGGTGGCCTTCTTGCCATTGAGGACGATGGATGCCGTCCGGGCCACCACCAGAGGGTTGTCATCGCCATCCTTATCCGTCACCACGAGCCGCCGCTGCTCGGCGTCCACGCTGCGTAGCGTCCCGCGCAGTGTGTCCGCGAGGCACGGCAGCGCCACGAGCAGCACGCCCAGCAGCCCGGCGGCCCTCGGCATCACGCGCCCCATTCCACGGCTCCACATGGCCCAGCCCTCGCACAGTATCGGACGATGCGCCCGTGCGTGCCCACACCCCTCCCCCGCTCCCATTGTATGCACGCGGCGGCCCCAGTCAAGCGCCGAGTATTGACGGGTGCGTGTAATCTCCTACGGGCCAGGCGTTCGCGTTTTCAGCCTCCGAAGGAGGCGAGGGAAT
>Ga0307380_10002693_pt1 | contig 24965 bp, 26 predicted proteins | sample UN3MG_FD_202239 | JGI IMG/M metagenome (GOLD analysis project Ga0307380, IMG submission 202239) | Soil microbial communities from Risofladan, Vaasa, Finland - UN-3 | ecosystem: Environmental > Terrestrial > Soil > Coastal area > Acid sulfate soil | place: Finland: Risofladan, Vaasa | collected... | reverse complement strand
CGGCAGCGCACCGGCAAGGGTGGCGCGCGCGAGGTCCGCCGCGAAGGGCGCGTTCCCGGCATCGTTTATGGCGACACGCAGGAGCCGCAAAACATCGCGCTGGAGTCCAAGGCGATCTCCAAGCAGATTCAGACCGGCCATTTCCAGAGCACCGTCTTCACGCTCGACGTGGACGGCACCAAGATCCGCGTCATCCCCCGCGACGTTCAGCTCGATCCGGTGCGTGACTTCCCCATCCATGTGGATTTCATGCGCCTGAGCAAGGATGCGCTCGTGTCGGTGGACGTGCCGGTGCATTTCATAAACGAGTTGATCTCGCCCGGCTTGAAGCGCGGCGGCGTGCTCAACGTCGTGCGCCACGACATTCCCGTGCGCTGTCCCGCCGACAAGATCCCCAATGCGTTCGAGGTCGATCTGAAGGGCCTCGAAATCGGCGACAGCATCCATATCTCGTCGATCCAGATGCCCGAGGGCGTGACGCCCTCGATTACCGACCGCGACTTCACCGTGGCCACCATTGTCGGCCGCGCGGCTGAAGAGGCGGCCACTGAGGCTGAAGCCGAGAGTGCGGAACCGGCCGAGGGCGCCGCGGCGAAAGCCGAGGGCGCCGCCGCGGACAAGGACAAGCCAAAGGAAGAGAAGAAGAAGTAATCTTGCTTCTTCGGGCTTCCCGGCCCGCGCTTCTTTAGGCTCCCGATCGGAATGACGCGATGAAGCTCTTTGTCGGCCTCGGCAATCCGGGGGCGCAATACGCCTTCAACCGTCACAATGTCGGCTTCATGGCGGTCGATGCCATTGCCGCCTCGCATGGCTTTCCCACCTGGCGCAAACGCTTCTCGGGCCTCGCCGCCGAAGGCCGGCTCGGACGCGAGCAGGTGCTGCTGCTGAAGCCCCAGACCTATATGAACGAGTCGGGCCGCGCCGCAGGCGAGGCCATGCGCTTCTACAAGCTCGATGAATCCGACGTGGTCGTGTTCCATGACGAGCTGGACCTGGCGCCCGGCAAGCTGCGGGTGAAAGCGGGCGGCGGGGTCGCCGGTCATAACGGGCTCAAGTCCCTCACCGCTCATCTCGGCAACGACTATACCCGCGTGCGCATCGGCATCGGCCATCCTGGCCATCGTGAGCGGGTGGTCGGCTATGTGATGCACGATTTCGCCAAGGCCGACGAGGACTGGCTCGAGCCGCTGCTCTCGGCAATCGCCGAGGCCGCCCCCTACCTCGCCGACGGGGCCAACGACAAGTTCCAGTCTCAGGTCGCCCACCAGACGCTCAGCGGCGGCGAGCCTGAGAAGAAGAAGGCGCCGCGCACCAAGAAGCCTGCGCGCAAGACGGAACCGGCGGCCGCGAAGACAGACGACAAGCCTGCGCCGGAAGGCCCGCTTGCCGGCATGCTCCGCCGCTGGCTCGGCTCATAAGGGACAACGACCGGTATGGGATTCAAATGCGGCATCGTCGGACTGCCCAATGTCGGCAAGTCCACCCTGTTCAACGCGCTGACGGAGAGCGCCGCGGCGCAGGCCGCCAATTATCCGTTCTGCACCATCGAGCCGAATGTCGGCGACGTTCCGGTGCCCGACCCGCGTCTCGAGCGGCTCGCCGTCATAGCGAAGTCCGCTCAGGTCATCCCCACGCGGCTGACCTTCGTCGACATCGCCGGATTGGTACGCGGTGCCTCCAAGGGCGAAGGGCTCGGCAACCAGTTCCTCGCCCATATCCGCGAGGTCGACGCCATCGCTTACGTTCTGCGCTGCTTCGAGGACCCGGACGTGATCCATGTGGAGGGCAAGGTCGACCCCCTCGCCGACGCCGAGACCATCGAGACCGAGCTGATGCTCGCCGATCTCGATAGCTTGGAGCGCCGCGTGCCCATTTTGGAAAAGAAGATCCGCGGCCAAGACAAAGAAGCGAAGCAGACGCTGGCGCTGCTGGAACGCATGTTGCCCCTGCTCCGTGAGGGCAAGCCCGCACGCCTCGCCGAGATCGACGACGAGGAGCGGCCCCTATTCCGGACCCTGGGCCTCCTCACCTCGAAGCCCGTGGTCTATGTGTGCAATGTCGATGAGGCTTCCGCTGCTACCGGCAATGCCCATTCGCGCGCCGTCGAGGCGCACGCGGCGAAGGAAGGCGCTGGCTGCGTGGTGATCTCGGCCAAGATCGAGGCGGAGCTTGCCGAACTCGATGCCGAGGAGCGCAAGACCTATCTCGCCGAGCTCGGCCTGCCTGAGCCGGGCCTGAACCGGCTGATCTACGAGGGCTACAAGCTCTTGGACCTCATCACCTATTTCACCGTCGGGCCGAAAGAGGCGCGCGCCTGGACGGTGCAGCAAGGCACCCGCGCGCCGCAGGCCGCGGGCGTCATCCACACCGATTTCGAGAAGGGCTTCATCCGCGCCGAGACCATCGCCTATGACGATTATGTGGGGCTCGGCGGGGAGTCGGGCGCGCGCGAGGCGGGCAAGTTCCGGCTCGAAGGCAAGGACTATCTCGTGAAGGACGGCGACGTCCTCCACTTCAGATTTGCCAACTAGCTACGCATGACCGCCTAGGAGGCGTCTTCGCCGATGGGCGGTGGCCGCCGCTTTTGGGCTCTGGGTTTTCGTGGCGCCGCCGCCTTCTTTGAAGCCGCCGCGGCGCGCCCATCGACAATCATGGGCTTTGCCGCAAGTGAATTCCCTCCAGTCGGCATTCCCTTCGGCGGCGTGACGCCCATCGACACATAGACGTTCATCAACCGCTCCACGCCCCCTTCCGCCGGCTTGATCCAATCGGACGGTACGTAGATCAGCGCCCCGCCGAACGGCACCGGCGCCGACGGCACCAGCACGGCGAGATAGCTGTGCTCACCGATCTCCACCGGCTCAGACGACGGCATCAGCGCCAGCACGGCGGCACTCCCCTCGCCCCCGAAGAAGCACCACACCGGCTGCATGGACTTGAAACTGTCCTCGTCGCCGCCACGGTCGACAATGGCCACGAAGCGCTTGGAGAGATCGTAGACGTTGGAGACCAATGGGATGCGCATCATCAGCCAGTCGAAGCTATTGGAGATCCACGTCCGCAAGCCCGACTCCACGGCCACGCCGAGCACGAAGATAATGCCGAGAATGATGGCCAGCCCAAGAAAATAGGCGATCGTCGATGAGCCCGAGATATTGAGGCCGAGCGAGGTGATAAGATTGCCGAGAAAGCTGCCGGGGCCCGCATAGCCCGCCACCAGCGAACCGACCCAGGCCGTCACGATCACCGTGACCATGATGGGTAGAAGCGCGAGAATCCCAGACAAGAAAATGCGAATGATGCGGCCCAAGCTGCCCTCCTGCGTCTTGCGCGAAGAGGCTAGCCCATCGCCACCGGCTTTGCACGGCTGCGAAAATGGCCGGGCAAAGCTCGGCCACCGACGCAAAACCTAAAGAAAAAGCCTAGCTCGCGCGCTTCAGCGCGTCGGCCGCGGCCACCTGGCGCAAGAAGTTCTCCACCGTATGGCGGAGCTGCTCGGCCTGACGCGACAGGTCGCGTGAGACCCCGAGCATCTGCGTCGCCGACTGGCTCGTCTCGTCCACCGCCTTGGTCACGCCGGGCATATGCGCCACCACGTCCTCGGTGCCGCGCGCGGCCTGGCGCACGCTGTGCGAGATCTCGGAGGTCGCCGCCGATTGCTGCTGCACGGCGCCGGCGATTTCCTGCGTGTTCGTGTTCACCTCGCCCATGGTGATAACGATGGACTGCATGGCTTCCACCGCGCCGTTGGTCGAATTCTGGATGGCGGCGATCTGCTGCTTGATGTCATCGGTAGCTTTGGCGGTTTGATCGGCGAGAGTCTTCACCTCGCTCGCCACCACGGCAAAGCCTCGTCCCGCCTCGCCCGCGCGCGCCGCCTCGATGGTGGCATTGAGCGCGAGCAGATTGGTCTGCGCGGCGACGTCTTGGATCAGGCTCACCACGTCACCGATGCGCTGCGCCGCCGTCGCCAGACCCTCAACCTTGAGATTGGCGGTGCGGGCGTTCTCGGTGACCTGATTGACGATGCGGCTTGCGGTGGACACGCGCGTGCCGATGTCGCTCACCGAGACGGCCAACTCCTCGGCCGTGGCGGCTACGGTCTGCACATTGGCGGAGGCCTCGTCGGACGCCGCCGCTACGGCGGTGACCCGCTCGTTGGTGTCGCTCGCCACATTCGACAGGACCCGCGCGGTGTCGTCCATGGTCCGGGCGCTGTCGGCGAAGGCGCCGAGAATGCCGGCGATGGAGCCGCGGAACTGGTGGATCAGCTCTTCGGTCCGTTGCTGGGAGGCAAGCCGTCCCTGGACCTGGCTGTCCTGCTCCGACTTATGGCTCTCGCTCCAGCGGATGGCGTCGGACTGGAAGGCCTTGAGCGCCTTGGCGATGCCGCCGATCTCGTCGGAGCGGGTGGCATGGGGCACGACCCCGTCCATGTCCCATTTAATGAAGCGCAGGATGACGTTGCTGAGGTCGCTGAGCGCCTGGCCGAGCGCGCCACCGGCGAAATAGCCGATGCCGGCACCAAGGCCGCCGGCAATAATGAGGGACAGCAACGCCGCCGGCCCGGTGCTCGGGATCATGGCCTGGAGCACGAACGATATGACGACGGCCATCAGCGCCGTGGCGGCGAAGGCGAGCGTGATTTTCAGGCGAAGAACCATTTGAAATCTCTCAGTATTTAGAGCACAAATACCGTCCCCCAAGGTGCGGCGGAGGGCGACGAGCAGCGAATCCCACGCACGAGCGTACGCGAGCCAGCCTCTCCGTTTGTGGTTAAAACTCCCTTAGGATCGCGCCAGTTTTGGGCGCGCGCCTAAAGAAAATTGCGCGGCCCCTAGCGGAGCGCCGCGGCGATATTCCCGCCGTCCACCGTCTCCACATGGCCGGTGGTCCTACGCGCCTTGGCAAGCCCCAAGAACGCCTGGGCCACGTCGTCGGCGGTGACTTCAGCCTGGAGCAGATTGCCGCTCATATAATCGGCTTCCGACAAGCCGCGGGCCTTGGACCGCGCTGCGATCATCTCGTCGGTCAGAAGCCCGCTGCGAATGCGGTCGGCATTGACGCCGTTGGAACGGATCCCGTCGGCGCCGTAATCAAGCGCGTATTGGCGCATGAGCAGCATGGTCGCCGCCTTCGGCAAGCCATAGGGCCCGAAATTCTGCCCCGGGTTCACGGCCTGCTTCGAAATGTTGAACAGAAGCGCGCCACCCGTGCCCTGCTTCAGCATGATGCGCACGGCGGCCTGGGCCACGGTCTGGTGCGCAAAGAAATTGAGCTCAAAGCTCTTGCGCAGGGTTTCGTCGGAGACCTCGCCGATCCGTCCCTGCCACGCAGCGCCCGCATTCGACACGAGAATGTCAACGCCGCCGAAGCGGTCACATACCGCGGCGAAAGCGCGGGCCACGTCGTCCGGCTTGGTGACGTCGCATTGAAGCCCAAGACCCTTCACCTCGGCGGCGGCCGTCTTTGCCGCCTCCCCGTCGATATCAAGCACCGCGACTGCGGCGCCGTCGGCGGCAAGCGCGCGTGCCGTCGCCGCGCCGATGGCGCCGGCCCCGGTCACCACGGCGATCTGCCCGGTGAGCGGCTTCACCACGGCGCCTTTCAGCTTTGCCTGCTCGAGGCTCCAATATTCCAGCGCGAACAGATCGCTCTCCGGCAACGGCTCGTAGCGGCCGATAGCCTCCGCATCGGTGACCACTCTGACCGTGTTCTCGGCAAGGTCGCCGGCAATGCCTGCATCCTTCGCCGTGCGTCCAAGGCCGAACAGGCCGACGCCGGGCACGAGCACCACGCGCGGCATGGCGTCGAGCTTGGTCTTGGTGCCACCCACGGCCTTGTTCTCGCGGGCGAAATAGGCGTCGTACTCGGCGGCGAAGGCGCCGACCGCCGTTTTCACCGCACGGGCGAAATCATCGAGCCGGCCGGCTTCCGGCACCGGCACCACCAACGGCTTGTTCTTGGTGCGGATGATGTGATCCGGCGTCACCACACCGCGCTGGCTGTACGAAGTGAGCTCCGCGCCGTTCACGTAATCAAGGATCTCCGGCCCCGTGCGGAGCTCGGCGATGAAGCGGATGGGCTCGGCGCCCTCTTGGCGGACCGCGCATGCCCCGCGCAGGATCGGCGCGATCTCGGCGGCCGTCTCGAGACGGTCGGCGATTTGTCCCGCCGGAAACACGATGGGGCGTCCCTGGCGCAAGCGGCTCTCGGCCAGCGACACCATCTCGATCATGCGCTCGTAAGCCTCGCGCGCAGTCTCGCCGAAGGTGAAGATGCCGTGCTTGTGGAGGATCAGGCCCTCGACGTCCGGCTTCTCCTCGAACACGTCGGCCGCCGCCTTGGCGAGGCCGAAGCCCGGCGCGATATAAGGCACAATCCCCATGCGCCCGTCATAGACCTCGCGCGCCAGCGCCTCGCCGTCGGGCTGATCCACGAGGCTCAGCACCGCCGCGGCATGAGTATGGTCGATGAATTTATGCGGCAGGAAGGCGTGGAGCAGCGTCTCGACAGACGGGTTCGGCGCCGCCGAGTCGAGTAGGTTCAGCCGCTGCACATTGACCATGGACTCATCCGACAGCGCCGGAAGCGCGCGCAACTCGCGGAGCGGCGCGAGCCTCACCGCCGGCAAGCCCCACGGCTCGATATCGGCCATGTCGGCGCCGGACCCCTTCACCGCGATGACTTCGTGCTCCTGCCCGAGATCGTCGGTGGCGGTCGTCTTCACCGAGGTGTTGCCGCCCCCATGCAGCACGAGCAGCGGATCTCCACCTAGGAGCCTCGTGGTGTAGACGCGAAGGGCGATGTCCTCAGGGACGCCCTCGGCGCCATAGGCCTCGACCATCTGCTTCGCGGTATCGTTTTTCCATTGGCTTTGCATGGCGCGGGTTGTTGCAAGTTTCGCTTGTTGCGGCAAGGACGGAGCGAGCCTTTCCCTGCGGGGAGGGCCTGCGGCAAAAAATCCTCACTTTCGCCACGGTCGCATACGGATTCGAAACATATTTGTATGAATTTTAGACAGTTAGGGGCGTTTTTGAATGAGGGCGTGAAGTGGGTAGTTTCCGAGATGCGTACCGGCCCGAGCAGCACTATATGCGCGGGCCCGGACCAAAATGGCATGCAAAGCACACGTCGTCGCTGGTCGCCGCGGCGAGCTTGCAACCCGTCCAGAACTTAGTCCGACGGCCAGCGGCCAAAAACTCCACCCAGAGGCCCGTCGCGGCTTGGATCGCGCCGACGGCCGCCGCGGCAGTGCTCGGCTTCGTCGCTGTGATGGTTTTGGCTTAGGGCGCGTGACCGCAAGGCTAGAGCGGAATTCGCCAGATTCCGTCCGCTGTTAGTCAATCTTGAAGGCCAGGCGGCCATTCTCCTTGGATTAAGGGGTTCCCTCTCGGGGAACCGATCCCCACCTCTAGGGTGGCCACCCAAGGTTCACCATCAAACCACCGAGGTAACGCTCATGCGCGGATTTCTCGTCACGGCCCTCGCGGCCTGCTTAGCCATCTTTGTTCTTGCCGGCGCCAAGCCTGCGTCGGCCTTGCCGGCCAAGGCGGCGCTGAATTACAGCCACACAAATGCCGACCTGGTCGAGGTCAAGAGGTACAAGTACAAGAATCGCTACAAAAGGGGCCGCTACTACGGGTACAATAGGGGCCGTTACTACGGCAGAGGCTACTACCGCCCCTATGGCTACCGCTATCGGCCCTACGGCTACCGGCGGCGTGGCGGCGTCACCATCTGGTGGTAGGCTGAATTTGCGAGGGGCGCGGGATCAGTTCCGCGCCTCTTGCGCATCGCGGATGACCACGAGGCGGTCGGTGCCGGATTCGGCCCCCCACATCTCGCCGGCCCGGCCCAGCATCTGGCGCACGGCGGCACCTGCCCGGTCGCTCGGAAAACTCTCGAATTTCTCGGTCTCAGGGTCGAACCGCAAAATGGCGTTGGCGCCGAAATCGCTGACCCACACCATGTCGTGGTCATCCACATAGACCGCATAGGCATGGGGCTCGGCGCCCGGCAGCTTGTAGACCTTCCAGGTCTTAGCGATCGGGTCGTACAGGCTGAGATTGCCGGTGTTCCACTCGCTCACCCATAGCCTGCCCATCCGGTCCGACCAGACCCGCCGCGTACCGGCACCTTCGGTCTTGGGCTCGATCACACTGGTCTCGCCCGTCTCGAGATCCGGCTTGCCGAGAAACGAGCCGGCCAGCGAGACATAGTAGATGTCGCCTGAAGGCGTCGCCGCGATGCCGTAAGGGCCGGTGCCCTTGGGTGCGTTCCAGACATCCATGTCGCCGGTCTCAGGATCGAGACGGCCATAGATGCCGGTCTGCCCGGTGAACCAGAGGCGGCCTTTCGCATCGAACGCGGCGGTATTGAGATTGGCGTTGGTGCCGACTTTCGGCAGCGGGAAGGCCTTCACGTGCTCCGTCGCGGCGTTGACCCGGACAATGGCGTTCAAACCGCTATCGGTGACCCAAGCGTTGCCGTGGGGCCCGACGATGACGCCGTGCGGGCGTGAGCCCTCGCCCAGCGGAATGCGCGTGACCTTCCCGGTCTCGCGATCGAGCCGGCCCAGCACACCCTTGTGCTGACCGGTGTACCAGACGGTGCCGTCCGGCGCCGGCGCGACGTCATGGGGGTGATCGCCAGGGGCCACGTCGTAGTACTGAACGGCATAATCGCTATCGGCCGCTGCCGCCTCTCCAGCAAGAAGTAAAAGCGGCAGGCAGAAACCTAACAGCGCCAAGCGATTCTGTTGCATCCGGCCACCATAGCCCCCCTCTGTGAACGGAAGAAGGCTTGCCAAGACCTGCCGGCTCACAAGACCTGCCGGCTCACAAGACCTGCCGGCTCACAAGACCTGCCGGCTCACAAGACCTGCCGGCTCACAAGACCTGCCGGCTCACAAGACCTGCCGGCTCACAAGACCTGCCGGCTCACAGGAGCAGCGCCGCGGCAAGGCCGGCAACGAGCATGACCGCGGTGGTCAGAAGAAGCGGCTTGCCCAACGGCGCCCCGGCGACGACGACGGCGATGCCACACTTGACCAATGTGTTGACGAGCGCCGCGATCACGATCGCCGTGACGGCCACTTGCGCCGCGCCGCTCTTGGCGAGTTCCGCCATGGACAGCGTAATAGCGTCGACATCCGTCAGACCAGCGACGGCGGCGACCGCGTAGACCCCGTTCGGGGGGAAATTTTCCTGAGCGATCTTGACCGCAACGAGCACCACGGCAAAAAGCGCCGCGAACTTCGCCGCCGCAGTCAGGCTGAACGGGTTCGTGACTCGCGCTCGATGCCAACCAGCGCGCCGAGCAGAATTGCCATGGCAAAGTCGAGCGCATCGGTGACAAGCGCCGGATAGTTCATTCGGCTCGTCCCTCCTACGGATAACCCTGGAGCCGTAACGACCCCAGCCCAGGATCATGCCGCCTGCGCCTTGCGGTGCTCAGGGTAGAGCATGGCCAACCCCTCGCGCGTGCCGGGCGTGATGCCGCGCTCGGTGATGAAGCCGGTGATAAGGCGCGCCGGCGTGACATCGAAGGCATAATTCGCCGCCGGGCTGCCCTCCGGAGTAATGGCCACGGTCGCGATCGACCCATCGGGGAGCCGGCCCGTCATATGGGTGACCTCGCGGGCATCACGCTCCTCGATGGGGATGACGCTGCCGTCGTCGAGGCTCCAATCGATGGTCGAGTACGGCAGGGCCACGAAGAACTGTACGCCATTCTCCTTGGCGGCGAGCGCCTTCAGATAGGTGCCGATCTTGTTGGCGACGTCGCCGTTGGCGGTGGTCCGGTCGGTGCCGACAATGCACAGATCGACCATCTTGTGTTGCATCAGATGACCGCCGGTATTGTCGGCGATGATGGTGTGCGGCACTCCATGCGCGCCAAGCTCGAAGGCGGTGAGCGAGGCGCCCTGATTGCGCGGCCGCGTCTCGTCCACCCAAACATGCACCGGAATCCCCTCGTCATGGGCCCGGTAGATCGGCGCGAGCGCCGTGCCCCAATCGACGGTGGCGAGCCACCCGGCATTGCAATGGGTGAGGATGTTGACCCGTTCGCCGGCCTTCTTCTCCGCATGCGCGCGGAGCAGCCCGACGCCGTGCTCGCCGATCTTGCGGCAGGCCTCCACGTCCTCGTCACAGATCTCGGCGGCACGAGCATAAGCCACGGCAACCCGGGCCTCGCGCGGCTGATTCCGAACCGCCTTCTGCATCTCATCGAGCGCCCAGCGCAGATTGATGGCGGTGGGCCGCGTGGCGGCGAGCACCTCGCAGGCGCGGTCGAGGCCTTCGTCGGAAGGATCGGCCCGAAGCGCGAGCGCCACTCCGTAAGCGGCCGTGGCCCCGATCAGCGGCGCGCCGCGCACTTGCATGGAGGAGATCGCGTGGGCCGCATCATCGAGCGACTTGAGCTCAACGATCTCGAAGGCGAAGGGCAGCTTGGTCTGGTCGATAATCTCGGCCGAGGTCCCATCGGCTCCGAGCCAAATGGTGCGATAAGGCTTGCCGTCGATGTTCATGGGCCTGCCTTAGCACACCCTGACCATCAAGAGGAGAGAGGCAGCCAGCGCGCGGACGCAATCAGGCCGGCTAAGCGGCTCGTCCGGTTCGTGCGCGGGAGACAAGCCACTGCTCCAGCGTCGGCACTTCCAGGGGCCGGGCGAGGAAATACCCTTGCGCCTCGTCGCAGCCTGCGTCTGTCACGCGGTCCAGCGCCTCTTGGGTCTCCACGCCTTCGGCCACGACCCGATAGTTGAGTTCGTGAGCCATGGTCACCATGGCCTTGAGCACGGTCCGGTCGCGGGGCATCCACTCACTGGACGGGACAAAGGTCCGGTCGATCTTGATCACTTCGGCCGGAATGTCTTGCAGATAGGAGAAGCTGGAGTAGCCCGAGCCAAAGTCGTCGATGGCGCAAGTCACGCCACAGGCCTTGATGCGGGCCAGTTGCCCAAGCACGCGAGCGCGATTGCGCATCAGCGCGCTCTCGGTGAACTCGATCTCGAGCGCCTGGGGCGACAGGTCATGGCGGTCAAGCGCCGCGCGGAGACGGTCGACGAAATCCTCTTCCTCGAGATTGGCGACGGAGACGTTGATCGAGACCCGGAGATCGAGCCCCCGGTCCCGCCACGCGGTGGTCTGGGACAGCGCCGCCTCGATCACCCAGTCCGTTAGGGGGCCGATCATGGCGGTACGCTCCACAAGCGGAATGAACTCGCCGGGCGGGATATCGCCGAGACTGGGATGGTACCAGCGCAGCAGGGCCTCGGCGCTAACGCACAGCCCAGTGGGGATATCGATCCGCGGTTGGTAGACGAGCCTAAGCTGGTCGGACGCGGCCAGAGCCTCTCGCATCCCACTGAGCAGAGCGAAGCGGCGCCGATGCTGCTCGTCCTTAATGGCCGAATGTTTTCCGATCTTGAGGCCAGCCTCGCGGGCATCGAGAGCCGCGCCATAGGCGGTGCGCAACACGTCGGCAGGGGCCGTATCCCCAACGCGGAACGGCGCGATACCGATCACCGCACGTGCCACGACCGGGATGCCGTCGGAGTCGACGCTGGCGGCGAGTCGCTTTTGAATATCGACCATCTTGGCGTGCAGCGCGCGCTCATCCAACGCCGGCAGTAGAAACAAGAGATCGGTCGACCCAACGTGATAGAGGGGCAGCACGTCGAAGAGGGATTGAAGGGCGCTGCGGCTGAATTTGACGAGGACGTCCACATAGGACGGCCCGAGCACACGGCTCGCGTCGGCAAGATCGCGCGCATCGGCAAGGCTCACGAGAACCGCGACGCGCTCCTCATGCACATGCTCACGGGCAAGGTCGTCCAAATCCTCCAGGAGCTGGTTACGATTAGGCAGATTGCTTATCGGGTCCATGCGACCGAACGCGTGCTGCAACTCGATCTGGGCCATGACGATGGCCGCAAGGTCCTTCAGCGCCGTCACTTCCTCGCTGGTGACGGCCCTCGGTTCCGGCCCGAGCACGCACATCGAGCCGAGGCCAAACCCCTCACGGGTCACAAGCGGCGCGCCGGCGTAGAAGCGCACGCCGGCATTGGCCAGGGGGCTGTCACTGTAAAAGGCATCCGCACGGAGATCGGGGACCACAACCACGTCCCGGTAGCTCGCAACTTTCGCGCAAGGCGCCTTGTCGCGGGGGATCTGCTGCGCCTCGACGCCCACTCGCGACTTGAACCACTGACGGTCCTCGTCCGTAAGCGACACCGCGGAGATCGGCACGCGGAACAACTGGCTCGCCATCCGCGTGATGCGGTCGAACGCCTCGCTGGGGGGCGTATCGAGCAGGCCGAGATCGTGCAAGGCGCGCAGTCTCGCTTCTTCCTGTTGAGCGTCCGCAGGCATCGTCCCGGTTCCCAATCCAAGCTTCATCCCCGCACGCCTCTCGGCGGCCGTGCGGCGGCATAAAATCAGGTCGGAATAGTGACTTATGAAGCTGAAGGATCGCCTTAGCGGTGCGCCGAAGTTCTACACGACCGCGGAAAGGTCTCGTTAAGCAAACGAGACAGACCCGTTGAGCGAGACAGACCCGTTGAGAATGGACGCTTTGCGCGCCTAATCGCCCTCGAATGAGATCAGCGTGTGGCATTGCACGCCAAGCTCGGCGAGGCGCGCGCAGCCGCCGAGATCAGGCAGATCGATGACGAAGGCGGCGCCCACCACGTCGGCGTTCAGCCGGCGCAGGAGCTTGACCGCGGCCACCGCCGTGCCCCCCGTGGCGATCAGATCGTCCACCAGGAGAACCGGCTCGCCGGCGCTGAGCGCGTCCTCGTGAATCTCGATGACGTCGACGCCGTATTCGAGCTCGTAGTCCTGACCGATAGCCTTGGCGGGCAGCTTGCCCTTCTTGCGGATCGGCACGAAGCCGCAGCGCAACCGGTCGGCGGCCGCGCCGCCGAGAATGAAGCCGCGCGCCTCGATGCCGGCGACCGACTCAACCCGCTGATCGTGGAACGGCTGGACCAGTTGCTCGACACAGGCGCGAAAGCCGGATGCATGGCCGAGCAGCGTGGTGATGTCGCGGAACATGATGCCGGGCTTCGGATAGTCCGGGATGGTCCGCACGAGACCCTTGAGATCGATGTCGCTGGTGTGGGTCATCTGTGGGTCTCTCCCTGAACGAGGCAACAAGGCGCGCGAACGAGCCCGCGCCTGGGTGCCTATAATCGAACCAACGCCGGCTGGCTAGCCGCCGCGCGTGCCGCCGTGGCTCTTAGCTCTTCAACACCCGGCCTGCGACCGCATCGAGCTTCTTGAGAAGCTCAGGATCGCGCGCTTCAGGCGCGGTAATGATCGCCGTGTCGAGCGCCCGGTCCGAGCCGATCGGGCATGGCTCGTGCTCGCGCGGAAAGTCTTTTGCCAGCCGCGCCACGAGCCGCGCCGCCTTGTCGGCATTCGCCGTGAGCACGCGGATGATGTCCTGCACGGTGACCGCGTCATGGTCGGGGTGCCAACAGTCGAAATCGGTGACCATGGCGACCGTCGCGTAGCAAAGCTCCGCCTCACGGGCGAGCTTGGCCTCCGGGAGGTTGGTCATGCCGATGACCGCGTAACCGAGGCCCTTATAGGTGAGGCTCTCGGCCAGCGTGGAGAATTGCGGGCCTTCCATGCACACATAGGTACCCTCGCGCGCCGCCGAGATGCCTTCGGCGTCTGCCGCCTCGGCGATGCGCATACGCAGGCGCGGCGACGTGGGATGGGCCATGGATACGTGCGCCACGCAGCCCGTGCCGAAGAACGAGCTGGCGCGGCCGAAGGTGCGGTCGACGAACTGGTCGACCAGCACGAAGGTGCCGGGCGGCAGCTCTTCTTTGAACGAGCCGCAGGCCGACAGCGATATGAGGTCGGTCACCCCTGCCCGCTTCATGACGTCGATATTGGCGCGGTAGTTGATGTCGGATGGCGATAGCCTGTGGCCCTTGTCGTGGCGCGACATGAACACGATGGGAAGTCCATCGATGTCCCCGATCCGAAGCGGCGCCGACGGCGGCCCCCAAGGGCTCTCAATGCGCTCCTCGCGCACGTTCTGGAGTCCCGGGAGATCGTAGAGCCCCGAGCCGCCGATAATGCCGAGCACTGCTTTCGTCATACGTCCCCCTTGGCGGCGATCACTCGCCGACATGCACGTAAACCAGCGCCCAGACCCAGCTGCCGCGACGATCCTCGCCCGCCGCTTCGCCCTCGGCGCGCGTATTGAGCAGCCACAGCGGCCCTTGCTGGCCAATGCCGAGCGGCCTGCCGTCAGCCGAAAGCGCCAGGATCCAGTCCGAGCGATCAATGTCTTCCGGCAAGAGATAGCCGGTATAGCCGTCGGCCGCCACGAATGTGGTCTTCACCTTCGCCGCTTCGATAAACCCCAGCACCTCGCGGAGCAGTGGGCCGGAGAAGGTGGCCGGCTTGTCGAACTCCGGCGGCTGCACCGTCACGGTTCCCTGCGGCAGACCAAGAAGCATGGCGCGGTCGAACGCAAAGGCGTGTTTGAAGTTGGCCTTGAGCGTGGCGAGGAGGCTATCGCGTTTCGCATCGAGCGGGCCGCGATTGGGCTTGCCGACAAAACCGCCGATGGTGAGCAGCACCATGTCATGCGGCGCCCGCGCCTCATCCGCGGCGAGTGCGGGAAGACCCATGAGCGCGACGAGAAGGGCTGCCATCACGCGCTTCATGAGCGTGCCTCAGGCGGTATGAGTATGATCGCGGCGATGCAGGCGCGCCCACACGGCCCGCTTGGAAAGATACATGATCACGGCAAACACCAGCAGGAAGATCATGACCCGTGCGCCGATCTTATGCCGCTCTTCGAGTTTCGGCTCCGCCGTCCACATCAGAAATGCGGACACGTCCTTGGCGTAGTTGTCGACCGTGGGCTTGGTGCCGTCGGTGTAGGGCACCACTCCGTCGACCAGAGGATTTGGCATGGCGGTCTGGTAACCCTGGAAAGCCGTGTTGTAATACATGCCCTGGGTGAGATCGAAGCCGGGCGGCGCCTTATGGTAGCCGGTCAGCAGCGCGTAGATGTAGTCGGGACCGCCGGGCCGGGCCTTGGCCATCACCGAGAGGTCCGGCGGCAAGGCGCCGTTATTGGCAGCCCGCGCCGCCTGATCGTTGGCAAACGGCGAGCGGAAGGCATCGGACGGACGCCCCGGCCTTTGGAACATCTGGCCCTTGTCGTCGGGCCCGTCGGTCACCTGCGCTTGCGCGGCGAGCGTCTCGACCGCCTTGGGGGAAAAGTGGGGACCGCTGGGCTCGGCAAGATTCCGGTAGGACAGAAGACGCATCGAATGGCAATTCGCGCAGACCTCCTTGTAGACCCGGTAGCCGCGCTGAAGCTGCCCCTTGTTATACCCTCCGAACGGCGGCGCGAACGACCACTCCTGCGCCTCGATCGCCGGGCCGTGACCGTTGGCGGCCTCTTCGGCCAGAGCCGAGCCGGGAATAGCTAAGGCGAGCAGGAAGGCGACGACGGCCAAGCGTGTCATGGTCATCACGCCACCCCTTCGCGGACGGGTTCGCTCGGCGCGGCCGGCGTTCCCGCCGGTCTCGAGGCCTCTGGCCCAAGCACCGACTGCGTGATGCTGCCGGGAAGCTTCTTCGGCCGCTCGATCAGCCCGACAATGGGCATGATGAGCAGGAAGAACGCGAAATAGTAGATCGTGAACACGCGCCCGAAAAACAGATACCAGCCGTCCGGCGCTTGCGACCCGAGATAGCCGAGCGCGAGGCAGGTCACCACGAACAGCCAGAAGAACCACTTGTAGATCGGCCGGTAGCTCGTGGAGCGGATCCGCGATGTATCCAGCCACGGGATGAAGACCAGAATGCCGATCGAGCCAAGCAGCCCGATGACACCGAACAGCTTATTCGGGATGGCGCGCAGGATCGCGTAGAACGGCAGGAAGTACCATTCGGGCACGATGTGCGGCGGCGTCTGCAGCGGATTGGCCGGAATGTAGTTGTCGGCGTGGCCAAGGAGGTTCGGCGCATAAAACAGGAGCGCGGCGAACAGCAGCAGGAACAGCACGAGCGCGAAGCCATCCTTGATCGTGTAGTAGGGATGGAACGGAATGACGTCCCTCTCCGTCTTCACGTCGATGCCCGTGGGATTGTTGTTGCCCGGCACATGCAGCGCCCAGATATGCAAGATCACCACGCCCGCGATCACGAACGGGAAGAGATAGTGCAAGGCGTAGAGCCGGTTCAGCGTCGGGCCACCGACCGCGAACCCGCCCCAGATCCACTCGACGAGCGTGGTGCCGAGCCCGGGGATCAACGAATCGAGCGACGAGAACAGATTGGTGATGACGGTCACCGCCCAGAAGCTCATCTGCCCCCACACCAGCGAGTAGCCCATGAACGCGGTGGCGATCATCAGAAGCAGGATCACCACGCCCAAGATCCACAGCACCTCGCGCGGGGCCTTGTAGGAGCCGTAATAGAGCCCTCGGAACGAATGGATGTAGACGGCGAGGAAGAACATCGAAGCGCCGACCGCATGCGAATAGCGCAACAGCCAGCCCCAATTCACGTCGCGCATGATCTTCTCGACGGAATCGAACGCGCCCTCGGCCGTGGGCACGTAATGCATGGCGAGCACGATGCCCGTGGCGATCTGCACCGCCAGCATGAAGGTGAGGATGCCGCCGAAGGTCCACCAATAATTCAGATTGCGCGGCGTCGGGAAGACCAAGAACTGGTCATGCATCACCCGCGGGAACGGCAACCGCGCGTCGAGCCATTTCTCGATGCCGCTTGCCGGCTGATAGGTAGAGGGATGCGCCATGGCCCGCTTATCCGATTTTGATTTTGGTGTCTGAAGCGAAGGCGTAAGGCGGGATGTACATATTTTGCGGTGCTGGACCAACACGGACACGGCCCGCGGTGTCGTATTGCGAACCGTGGCACGGACAGAACCAGCCGCCATACTCACCCTTGTAGTCGCCGACCGCCTGGCCTTTGGGGATGCATCCGAGATGGGTGCAGATGCCGATCATCACCAACCATGGCTCACGGTCCGATGCCGCGCGATTGACGTCGGTGGCGGGCGCGTCGTCGGGCAGATTGGCGTTGCGCGCGAGCGGGTCGATCAACTTGTCGACCTTGACCTCTTTGGCCTCCTCGATCTCCTTGGCCGTGCGATGGCGGATGAAGATCGGCTTGCCGCGCCACATCACCGTGATGGCCTGCCCCTCCTCGATCGGGGCAATGTCCACCTCGGTGGTGGCGAGCGACAGTGTCGAGGCGTCGGGGTTCATCTGGTCGAGCAACGGCCACAACACGGCTGCGCCGCCGATCGCGGCAAACGCGCCGGCGCCGATCAATATGACATCGCGCCGTGACGGGTCGTCGTCCGGAAGAAGGGAAGGGTCGGTCGAAATGTCGGGATTGGCCACGGGCCAAGAGCTCCTGATTATCCAAGGAGCCGGAGAGAGCAACGCCCAGCCCCTCGGCCCTTAAAGCCGGCAACAGACACGCCGCGCTTCTGTTATTGCCTCTCCGATGCCGTGATCCGGCATGTTTTGGTGCCGTTTTCTGGCATCCATGCTCTAGGTTGTCCAGGCTCGTGACTTGGGCAAATTGGCGCACACGATGCCGATCCAACCGCTAGCACAGGCGGGAGCAACAGGAGTTTGATCCCTATCAAGGCCAGAAGCGATTGAGAGCGATGCCATCCCCTAAGCGAAGCAGGTATAGGGAGGGGCTAACGAAGCGGGGCTGAAGCGCTTCCGCCAAAAAGCCAATGGATATGAAGACAAACGAACGATCAGTCGCGGACAAATCGTCCAAGGACGCCTTCGAAGCCAACAAGGCCCGCGCGCAGAGCTGGTTCGAAACCTTGCGCGACCAGATGCTGGCCGCGCTCGAGGCCGTCGAGGATGGCGCCGAGGGCCTCCCCGGCTGCGAAGACAAGCCCGCCGGCCGCTTCACCCGCAAAGCCTGGACCCGCGACGAAGGGGGCGGCGGCGTCATGTCGATGATGTCGGGCCGCGTGTTCGAGAAGGTCGGCTGCCATACCTCGACGGTACACGGCAGCTTCCCGCCGGAGTTCGCCAAGCAGATCCCCGGCGCCGCGGAGGACCCGCGCTTCTGGGCTTCCGGCGTGTCGTTCATCGCCCATCCCACGAACCCCAACGCCCCCACCGGCCACATGAACACCCGCATGGTGATGACGTCTAAGGGCTGGTTCGGCGGCGGCGGCGACCTGACGCCGGTGCTCAACCGCCGGCGCACCCAAGACGATCAAGATGCGAAAGACTTCCACGCGGCCATGGAGCAAGCGTGCGAGGGCCAGGCCTCCGCCGACTACCCACGCTTCAAGGCGTGGTGCGACGAGTATTTCTTTCTCCCTCATCGCAACGAGCCGCGCGGCATCGGCGGCATCTTCTACGACTATCTCGATACGGGAGACTGGGAGGCCGACTTCGCCTTCACGCAAAACGTGGGCAAGGCCTTCGTCGCCATCTATCCGGAGCTGGTCCGCCGCAATATCGCGACGCCATGGACCGAGGCCGACCGCGAGGAGCAACTCATCCGCCGCGGCCGCTATGTGGAGTACAATCTGCTCTACGACCGCGGCACGCTGTTCGGGCTAAAAACCGGCGGCAATGTCGAGGCGATCCTGTCCTCCATGCCGCCTCTGGTCATGTGGCCTTAGACCTACCCGCGCACGCCGGCATACATCAGGAGCGGCGTGTCGGTGGAGGTCGCCTCGAGCGAGATGGCGCCGGTCCGGGTCTCCAGGAAGGGCGCGTCGTAGGCGAGGCGCGCGCCGAGGATGGCGAGCGCCGTAAGCACCAGAACCACCACGATTTTCCACATTTTCCGTCTCCCTTCGCTCAGCACCGGATGCGCTTTCCGCGCGTCCTGATGTCTGGTTTAGGGATTGGCGGCTGAACCCAGTCTGAGGCGGCCGTTCATCTGGCGTTTAGATTGGGCTTGAGGGGGAGAGTTCGGACTTGCCAAGGGCTTTGGCTTCCCCCATCTTCTTGGCACCGGGCGCCCGAGGCTTTGGGCGCGGACTTGGACGACGGCAAAGTGACTATCGCGGCTCTACAGCACGACGACCTTTCCCTGACATCTCAAGACGACGAGGGCCCTCCCGCGCGCGGGTTTGGGCCTGCGGCCCGTTATGGAAACTTTGAAACGGGAAAGGATTCCCTCAAATGTCACGTGTGAACGGCACTGTGAAATTCTTCAATCATTCGCGTGGATTCGGCTTCATCCAGCCGGACGATGGCGACAAGGACGTGTTCGTCCACGCCTCGGCACTCGAGCGCTCTGGCGTCCCCGCCCTCAACGAGGGCGACAAGGTCTCCTTTGAGATCGAGGACGACCGCCGCGGCCGCGGCAAGCAGGCCGCCAACGTGCAGCTCGCCTAACGCGCGAACAAAGCGAATCCTTGAGAGCCGTCGGGCCTTGGCCCGGCGGCTTTTTTTTGCCCCGAACACGCCGCACCAGCGCCAGAATTCGTTCAGACCCAGTTCATCTTGATGGCCCTAAATTGCCTCAAAGCGGGGGGACAACTCGTTCACCCTATCCCTGGGGCACCCTCCACCCGCGAGCATGTCTTTTGCGGGCTTTTCGGCTGAAGGAACGCGACAAAATGGGCAAGACAACCTTAACAGCATTGGTTGCTGCTGCGCTGATCGGCGTGACCGCCCTGACCTTGGCGGCTCCGGCGGAAGCCGGCCGCGGCGGCTACGGCCGCGGCGATTATGGCGGCCACGGCGGCCACGGCGGCCGCCATTACAACAATCACTATCGTGGCGGCGGTAACGCCTTGGGCGCCGGCCTTCTCGGCTTCGGCATCGGCGCCATCGTCGGCAGCGCGCTGACGCCGCGCGAGGTCTATGTGGTCCCGCCGCCGCCGCCGGCACCGGTCTATTACGAACCCGCGGCTTATGGACCGCCGCCGTGGTCGCCGGACTGGTACACCTACTGCTACTCGCGCTACCGGAGCTTCAATCCCAACACCGGCACATTCATCGGCTACGACGGCTACGAACGTCTCTGCCGCTAGCGCTGAGCCTCGTCTTTCGGCCCGTCAGATCGGCTCTATCGGCCGCCCTGGCGGGCCGTTACATTGGCATCACACTGCCCCGCCGTGACGCGACCCAAGGGGCCCTCCTGCCGACCCCAAATCCCGCTTAAGCTACGGTTTTCACGCGGCATTTACCCCTGCGTCAAACAGGCCGGTTCCACGGCCCCATTGTGCCTTGAACGTGGCGGCGCGACGGCGCAAGATTGTTTTGTTCTGGGATGAGTCCAACGTGCGGTCGCAGCTCGCTGGCCGCGATGTCTTTTGTTGAGAAGAACCAAGGGCTCTTGATGGACATGACGATCGCGACAACCGCCGAACCACCAATCACCGAAACGTCCCGCGACCAGCCCAATGCCGCCGCCGACCGGCAGGCGCTCACGCTGATCAAGCCTTATCAGGGCATGGTGGCGTGGCCGACCGTGTTCCTTGCCGTCGGCATCGTCGGCTCCTTCGTGGCAGTCTGCACTCTCGGGACTATGGGCATCATCCCGCTCTGGCTCGGGCTGATCCTCAACACGCTGATCCTCTATGCCGACCAGACGCCGCTGCATGAGGCCTGTCACGGCAACATCGCCGGCCGCGATTCAAAGTGGCTGTGGTTGAACCATCTCGTCGGCTATGCCTGCGGCACCATCCTGCTGCACGAGTACAAAGCCTTCCGCTACATGCATCTCGCCCATCACCGGGACACCAACAATCCGGACCTCGATCCCGATCACTGGGTGGCGGTGAAGAACCCGTTCCTGGTTTTGTGGCGCTGCCTGACCATCGTGTTCTGGTATCACGACTATTTTTGGAAACACATCGCCTTCCACGCCCACATCCCGGGCATGCGGCCGCTCACCATCCACATCGCGGCCGTGTACGCGATCTACTACGCGATCGCGATCGGGCTATCGGTGATGGGCTATTGGCGCGAGGTGCTGATGTTGTGGATCTTCCCCCACATCCTCGCCTCGGCGCTCATCATCTATTTCTTCGCCTACCTCACCCATAAGCCGCACGAGATCCACGAGCGCTATTGCGACACCAACGTGTTCTGGGTCAGGGGCAGGATCATCGAGCCGGTCGTGAACTGGCTCTATCTGTTCCAGAACTTCCACCTGGTCCATCATCTCTTTCCGCGGATCCCGTTCTACCTCTACGGCAACGCCTTCCGGAAACTGAAGCCCGTGCTCGATAAGGAGCACGCGCATATCTACGAGTACGATTTCGGGCCCAAGCGCTAGGCCCGTCAGCCGCCCTGCTCGAAGGTGAGGTCGGCGGGCGAGATCAGCACCGAGAATTGCTGGCACCAGATCACCACGGACGGAAACTTGGTGAGGTCGACGCCTGCCGGGATCGCATAGTTCTGGCTGCCCTTGAACGCGCGCAAGCGGCCAAGATCCACATACATCGTCTCGGTGACGTCGCTCGAGGAGCGGATGTCAGCCTTCGGCACCAGGTAGACGTGGAAATCGGGTCCGGGGCCGACCTCGAAACCTTCGCCAAGGAACACGGTGCGCGGATAGACGCTGACCTCGCCCTTGCCGTAGTGGACCGGGTCGTTCGGATTGGGCTGGATGAAAGCGCCTTTGGCGACGAGCTCGCCGGCTTCCGTCTTGTTCAGCGTCTCCATCGCCTCCGGCGGCGGGAAGATGTATGGGAACAAGAAGATGCCGAGCCCCAGGCCGAACAGTGTCCCAAGCAAACCGCCAAACAAGAACCCCTTCAGCCACCGCATGTCGCGTCTCCCGAAAAAGCCCACCCGAAGAGCTTACGAGATTGCCATGGCAGCGCTGTGATGGCGAGAGTTGCGGCGCTCAGTGCAAGCGGAGCTCGCCTTCGACGAAGCTGAACTCTGTCGGCGAGATCAGCTGCCGATGCGCCACGCGCACGCGGTAGAGCGGCCCGTCGAGATTGGCGTCCCAGAAATCCAGAAAGTCGATGAGCTTGGGAAAGCGCGGCGCCAGGTCGTAGTCCTGCCAGATATAGCTTTGCAGGAGCTTCTTATGATCCGGCAGGCGGTAGAGAATTTCGGCGGTGGTAAGCGAAAACCCCTCGATCTGACGAACGAACCCCTGATCCAAATCTCCTGTTGGCATGGTTCAAGTCCCCTGTTGGTCACCCCTTTTTGGTTTTATCAATGCTAATAGCGGCACGCGGTTGCGTCTACAGGCTTTTCCAAGCTGAATCAGTGCGTTGGCAGCAGACAGGTCAGGCTGCTAACTTTTTGGCACTCACATCTTGAAAGTGCTAAAAGGCCAATCTACATAACTCGCGGGGACACCCATTCGGGGCGCCCGCACATCTCATGACAATTTGCCCGGAGGAGATCGCAAGATGAAGTTTCGTCCATTGCATGATCGCGTCGTTGTGCGTCGGATCGAGGAGGACGAACGGACCCGTGGCGGCATCATCATTCCCGATACCGCGAAAGAAAAGCCGCAGGAAGGCGAGATCGTCGCCGTAGGCCCCGGCGCCCCCGACGAGAAGGGTCAGGTCCAGCCGCTGGACGTGAAGCCCGGCGACCGCGTGCTGTTCGGCAAGTGGTCCGGCACCGAGGTCAAGATCGACGGCCAGGACGTTCTCATCATGAAAGAGAGCGACATTCTCGGCGTGCTCGAAGGCGTCGTCACCGCCAAGAAGAAAGCTGCGTAAAACACGTTCCTCATCCTGAGAGCGCCAAAAGAGCGCGTCTCGAGGATGAGCCCCCAAAGTCGCAAGCCTACCCTTCGAGACGCCGGCCATACCGGCTCAGGGTGAGGCCCAACGGAGTTCAAAACAATGTCTGCCAAGGAAGTGAAATTCGGCCAAGACGCCCGCGAGCGCATGCTGCACGGCGTCGATGTTTTGGCCAACGCGGTCAAGGTCACGCTGGGCCCTAAGGGCCGCAACGTCGTGCTCGAGAAGTCGTTCGGCCCCCCGCGCATTACCAAGGATGGCGTGACGGTCGCCAAGGAGATCGAGCTCGAGAACAAGTTCGAGAACATGGGCGCGCAGATGTTGCGCGAGGTGGCCTCCAAGACCGCCGACGAGGCGGGTGACGGCACCACCACCGCGACCCTGCTGGCCCAAGCCATCGTCAAGGAAGGCGCCAAGTCGGTCGCCGCCGGCTCGAACCCGATGGACCTGAAGCGCGGTGTCGATCTCGCCGTCGCCACGGTCATCGCCGAGTTGAAAGCGAAGGCCAAGAAGGTCACCTCCAATGAGGAGATCGCCCAAGTCGGCACCATCTCCGCCAATGGCGACAAAGAGATCGGCCGCTTCATCTCCGAGGCGATGCAGAAGGTCGGCAATGACGGCGTGATCACCGTCGAGGAAGCCAAGTCGCTTGAGACCGAGTTGGAAGTGGTCGAGGGCATGCAGTTCGACCGCGGTTACATCTCGCCCTATTTCATCACCGACGCCGACAAGATGCGCGTCGAGCTCGAGAACCCCTACATTCTCGTCGACGAGAAGAAGCTCTCCAACCTCCAAGCCATGCTGCCGCTACTCGAGGCGGTGGTGCAGTCGGGCCGTCCGCTGCTCATCATCGCCGAGGACGTCGAGGGCGAGGCGCTGGCCACGCTCGTGGTCAATAAGCTGCGCGGCGGTTTGAAAGTCGCCGCGGTGAAGGCCCCCGGCTTCGGCGATCGCCGCAAGGCCATGCTTCAGGACATCGCCGTCCTGACCGGCGGCCAGGTGATCTCCGAGGATCTCGGCATCAAGCTCGAGAACGTCACTCTCGACATGCTCGGCCAGGCGAAAAAGATCGTCATCACCAAGGATGACACCACCATCGTCGACGGCGCCGGCAAGAAGGCGGACATCCAGGCGCGTGTCGCCCAGATCAGAGCCCAGATCGAGGACACCACCTCCGACTACGACCGCGAGAAGCTGCAGGAGCGGCTGGCCAAACTCGCTGGCGGCGTTGCCATCATCAAGGTCGGCGGCGCCTCCGAGATGGAGGTGAAGGAGAGGAAGGATCGCGTCGACGACGCGTTGAACGCGACCCGCGCGGCGGTCGAAGAAGGCATTGTTCCCGGTGGCGGCGTAGCGCTGCTCCGCACGCTGAAGGCGCTCGACGCCCTAAAGGGCGCCAATGACGACCAGAAGGTTGGCATCAACATCGTGCGCCGCGCGCTTCAGGCGCCGCTGCGCCAGATCGCCGAGAATGCCGGCGAGGACGGCGCGGTGGTTGTCGGCAAGGTCCTCGAGAAGGACGACTATGCGTTCGGCTACAACGCCGCGACCGGCGAGTACGGCAACCTGGTCAAGCAGGGCGTCATCGACCCCGCCAAGGTCGTGCGCACCGCGCTGCAGGATGCGGCGTCCGTGGCCGGCCTGCTCATCACCACCGAGGCCATGGTGGCCGAGCTGCCGAAGAAGTCCGGCGGCGGCGGCATGCCCGGCGGCGGTATGGGCGGCATGGGCGGCATGGACTTCTAAGTCCGCTTGCCTAAGCGACTCAAACGACTGACGTAAATCGAGAGCCGCGCCTTCGGGCGCGGCTCTTTTGTTTTGTCTCTGCGTCAAGCCCCCAAAATCACCCCTTGTCATTGCCCGGCTTGACCGGGCAATCCAGTAGCCACCGCCGAGCGAAGCAGCGAAGGCCAGTGTTTACTGGATGCCCGCCTGCGCGGGCATGACACAGAGGTCTCCTTGATGGCGAAGAAGCGCGCCGCGGCCGCTGTTGCGCTCATCGAACGGCTGGACTAACCCGCCAACATCTTGGCCTTGGCCAGAAGCTGGTCGCGGTCCTCCACGAAGCCGCCATCGATCCAGAGCTGCTCGAGTGTCCGCAGCATCTTGCCGATCTCCGGACCTTTGAAATCGCCGAGCGCCATGATGTCCGGCCCGCGCACCGGGAATGACGGCGCCTGCCACCGCTCCGGTAGGGTAAGCGCACGCTGCCAATCCGCGTCGTCGGGGGG
>Ga0307380_10002690_pt1 | contig 24968 bp, 23 predicted proteins | sample UN3MG_FD_202239 | JGI IMG/M metagenome (GOLD analysis project Ga0307380, IMG submission 202239) | Soil microbial communities from Risofladan, Vaasa, Finland - UN-3 | ecosystem: Environmental > Terrestrial > Soil > Coastal area > Acid sulfate soil | place: Finland: Risofladan, Vaasa | collected... | reverse complement strand
GGACTAATGAACAAGATGTCGAATTTGCTATTGATCAATTAGTAGAAATTGCGGTTAGGTCTCTTTCGCCAGGAATCAACGACCCTTTCACAGCAATTATGTGTATTGATAATCTTTCTGCCGCTCTCAGCAAAGCTGTTGGTAGAGTTATACCCTCAGCATTCCGTTATGATAAGAACAACAAATTAAGAGTTATAGCAAAACCTAAGACTTTCGATGATTTATTAAATTCCGCTTTTAACCAGATACGTCAATATGGAAGAACCAGTGTTTCTGTAACAATTCGTCTTCTCGAAAGCCTAATAGTAATAGCCTCCAATACTAATAGAGATACGGATAAAGCTTCAATAAGACGGCATGCAGAGATGATAAAGAGGGGCAGTGATGAGGGGCTTCCAGAGGAACTGGACAGAAACGATGTTGATCAAAGATATATGCAACTAATGGATTTATTAAGTGGTAAGAGTGAAATAATATAGTTGCAAGCGATTCTTATCTGTAATAGGGGAATTATTTAATATGCTTTAATTAACTGACCAGACCATATTCTTAAAAAATTGTATTATTAACGCTTAAATAATTGTAATATGCAGGGGTTCGAAGTGTATTCAATAGCCCCAGCCAAGCTTTTTAACATACTCTTAACACTAAATGTTCTTAAAATCCTTACCTTTTTGTCATAGTCATCCATAGTAATTCGCCTGATTTATAATCTTGTGCAACTTTCCACAAAGTAGAAATTATTAAAATTACTAGTACCGTGAGACCCAAATATAAGGTCCACATTTTTTCAACTCCTCTATCTCACAAGCCTATAATTTTCACTGACCTCCTTATTGGATATTCACCCTAGAAGTAATAATTGTGTAATTTTCTAAGCCAATAACTTTTCTTATTTCCACAAGTCCGTCTATTAGCATAAAGGACATATCAAGGCTGTTTGCTTTAATGTTTCTGAAGCTTTCTTAGCCTCGGCAGGATCAAAATCAGGCTCTTGGATAATATTGATTACCTTCATACGAGAGATATTATTCTCCGCTTCTTTTTTTGCTAACGGGAAAACATATTTCTCTTGAATCAAATCTAGTTCTTCCCTTTGCTGTTCCGTGAGATAAAAGTTATTGGCTTTAATAATAAACGAATTAAGCACCTTGCTCATTAAAGGCATTAATCCACTCTCAATATTCTGTCTGGTTTCTAGACTATCTTGGGCAAACGAAACACTGAGAAACAATAGCAAAACTACCGGCATGTAAAGTAATCTTTTCATATGAGCTATCTCCCTTTTTATTGCTTAAGCTCTAAATGGCAAAATCATATTGCATCTACTAAATCGCACCTTCTCCTGTCTCTCCGGTACGAATCTTCATTACTTCATCAACCGTGTATACGAATATCTTTCCATCGCCTGGACGCCCGGTATGTGCATTTGTTGAAATTATATTTACGACTTCATCCGCCAGATGATCCGGCACAACAATCTCCAATTTAATTTTTTTGACGTAACCTATCGAATCCTCGACAATTTTATCCTTCGCATTTTCTGCCCGTGCCTTACCAAAACCTTTTATCTCCGAGACGGTTACTCCCGGCAGATCATCCCTTTCTTTCAACGCGTCTATAACTTTCGAGAACATAAACGGCTGTATAATGGCTTTTATCTCTTTCATAGTTGAACCTCCCTATATTAAATTTCTACATCAGTTTTTTCTTTTCCGAGCCAGCTATATATTGCCGGAAGTACCAGCAGAGTTAGCAGAGTCGATGTAACAAGACCTCCTATCACAACTGTAGCAAGAGGTCTTTGAACCTCGGCACCCGCACTTGAAGATAGCGCCATTGGTATAAAGCCGAAGCTCGCGACCAGAGCAGTCATAAGCACAGGACGTAGACGTATTTCAGCTCCTTCCCGGGCGGCCTCAGCGAGGCTTCTTCCTTCCTTTCTCTTCTGAATTATGTAAGACATGAGAACAACGCCGTTTAAGACCGCAATACCAAAAAGGGCAATAAAACCAATGCCTGCGGAAATACTAAAAGGCATTCCACGAAGGAATAGAGCTATAATCCCGCCTGTTGCAGCCAAGGGAATGTTTAGATAAATCATGAGTGCTGGACGCACGGAACCGAATGTTATATAGAGCAGAACGAATATTAACAATAGCGACATAGGGACTACAATTGCCAGAGTTGAGCTTGCACGCTCTAGATTTTCAAATTGTCCCCCCCACTCAATCCAATAACCGTCAGGTAGTTCAATTTGATCATCAATAGCCTTTTGTGCATCTCCAACAAAGCTTGCAAGGTCACGCCCCCTAACATTTGTCTCCACAGAAAGGCGTCTGTGTATGTTCTCTCTGCTTATCTGCGCAGGACCTTCTTCTATCCGTATATCTGCAAGCTGGTCTAAGGGAATAAGTTGTCCATTTTGATTAGATACACGAATGTTTTTTATACTTTCAAAGCTCGCCCTGTCCTCAGGTGAAAATCTCACCTGTATGGAAAAGCGCTTCTGTCCTTCTAGTACCTGACCTACTTGTTTTCCTCCGATTGCCTCTACTGTGTCGAGTACCTGACTAGCATTTATCCCGTATCGTGCAATCGCATCCCTGTCTATAATCACTCTAAGGTAGGGCAGCCCTGCCACCTGCTCAGCTTTTGTATCTGCAGAGCCAGGCACCTTAGAGATAACATTCACCACTTTTCCCCCGAGCTCCTCTAGTGTTTCAAGATCATCCCCATAAATACTTATTGCAACATCTGAGCGCACTCCTGCAATTAGTTCCTGCACCCGGAGCTCAATAGGCTGGGAATAGCTGAACATCGTTCCGGGAAGTGACTCCGTAAGAGATGCATTCATTTTTTCGACCAGTTCATCTTTAGTTTCTGCCGATTTCCACTCAGAAGGGGGTTTCAAGATTACATAAATGTCGCTGATTTCGACCCCCATAGGGTCTGTAGCGATTTCAGCTCTTCCAGTTCGTGAAACTACGGTTATTACTTCAGGAAATCTCTTTAGAATTTTTTCTACCATGCCCGTGTTTCGGACCGACTCTTCAAGCGACACACTCGGGAGCCTCCACGCCTGAAGTGCAATGGCTCCTTCATCGAGCCTAGGTATAAACTCAGCACCCATAAAGGGAACAAATATAAGACTCAGCAGAAAAATTATCCCTGCGGCCGCTGCAGTAATTTTAGGGCGCATTATAGTCTTTCGGACAAGAGGTAAATAATACTGTTTTACCTTTCTGATAATAAAAGTTTCTTTATCGTGGGTGCTTTTTTTAAGGAAATACGATGCAAGAACCGGCATGAGCGTAAAGGAGAGGACGAGTGAACCTATGAGCGCAAATATGACGGTAAGCGCCATTGGTTTGAACATTTTCCCCTCAACACCCTCTAGAGCAAGAATCGGAATGTATACAATTATGATAATGCCGACTGCAAAGACAATTGGTCGAAGTACTTCCTGTCCCGCTTTTAGAATCACTCCAATAATATTGGTCTTGCCCGAGTGTTCTATTTCAGAGGATTCTTCTGCCTTGTCACCGCCTGGTTTAAGAGATAGATGCCGCACTATATTTTCAATCATTACCACTGAACCGTCTACGATAAGACCGAAATCAATTGCCCCAAGACTCATGAGGTTCCCAGAAATACGGAAATGTTTCATCCCTATAAAGGCTACAAGCATCGAGAGCGGGATCGCAGCTGCGACAATGAGTCCTGCTCTGAAGTTTCCGAGGATGAGGAAAAGAATAATAATGACGAATAATGCTCCTTCACCAAGGTTTTTACTTACTGTTTTTATGGTCTTACGCACAAGCTCAGTACGGTCATAGTAAGCATCAATCGTCACACCTGGAGGTAGTGATACTTTGATATCTTCGATCTTTTCCTTTACCCGATTTACTACAGTCCGGGAGTTCTCCCCTATGAGCATCATTACTACCCCTGTAACTGCTTCACCTTCCCCATCCCGTGTGACAGCGCCTTGTCTCACCATTGGGGCAAAAGCAACTTCAGCCACGTCCCGGATGAAAATAGGTGTACCTTCATTACGCGTAGCGACCACTATATTGCCTATGTCTTCTAATCCACGGACTAGGCCCTCACCTCGTATTAAATACTGCTCCTGGTTACGCTCTATGTATGCTCCGCCCGAGTTGGAATTGTTACTCCCAAGTGCCTGAAACACCTGATCAATGGACAGATCATAAGACACAAGTTTGTCGGCAATAAGTTGAACCTCATAAGTTTTAAGCTCTCCTCCATAAGTATTGACTTCCACAATTCCTGGCACTGACTTTAATTTAAATGCGATATCCCACTCAAGAATAGAGCGGAGCTCCATAAGAGAATAACCTTCGCCCTTGACCTCAAACTGATATATCTCACCAAGTCCTGTAGATATAGGGCCCATCTCAGGGGTCCCGAATCCCTCGGGGATCATTTCACGAGCCTGGGGAAGCCGCTCCATAACTAGACGACGCGCAAAGTAGATATCAACATCTTCTTCGAAAGTTACGGTCACTGCCGATAGGCCGAACCGTGAGACTGAGCGTATGCCTTCTATGCCCGGCAATCCGGACATAGCTGTCTCTACAGGAAAAGTAATGAAGCGTTCCACTTCAACAGGACCTAATCCGGGGGAATTAGTCAGAATTTGTACTTGATTAGGCGTAACATCAGGCACAGCGTCGATAGGTAGTGTCAATATCGACCGTATGCCAAACCCGGCTATGACTAGAGCAATAATTATGATAAGAAATCTGTTAGCGAGTGAAAATTCCAATATTCGGTTTAACATTTATAAATACTCCTCGTTATTTAGTGTGCATGTCCTTCGCCAAGTTCTTCTTTCAGAAGGGCTGATTTCAGATAGAACCCGCCTTCAGTTACAACTACGTCACCGGGACTTAGTCCTTTAAGCACTTGGACGTAATCGCCTGAATGCTGACCAAGAGAGACACCCCTCATTTCAAAACTGTCTTCACCTTCTTGCACGAATACAGCGCTCTTACCTTCAATTTGCTGAATAGCTGTGCCAGGTACTACAATCACCTCTTCATTGTCGGATGATGGAATTGATATAATTGCGGTTGCGAACATCCCGGGTTTTAGCTTTCCATCCATGTTCAATATCTCGACTCTTGCTTTAGTTGCCCTTGTCGACTCGTCCAGAATGTCGCTAACGTAAGTTATTTTTCCTTCAAAATTTTCATCGGGATATGCGTTCACTTTTATATCTACGGTCTTTCCAACCTCTACCCATCTCAGGTCTTTCTCGTAAATGTCTAGCTGAATCCATAAATGTGAAAGATCGGCAATCGTATAGGGTTTGTCCTCGGGTTTGATGAATTCGCCCAGCACAATATGCTGCTCGACCACTGTGCCTGTGAAAGGAGCGATCAGTGGGAAAATAGATGCAGGATGATCGGTCTCTCCCCATTTAAGAGACTTAATTTCCTCATCGCTTAGACCAAGCAGTCTGAGCGTTTCAAGCGCTGTATTAAGAGCGGATTCAGAGCGGATAAATTCTGCTTTTGCGTAGAGGTATTCTTTTTCGGATGTTATTTGTTTCTTGAATAGCCGATTCTCTCTTGAGTAGTTTGCACGAGCCACTTCAAGATTTGCTTTGGATTCAAGATATTCGGCTTTAGTCTGTCCAAGCTCTATACTATCCAGTTCTGCAAGGACCTGACCCTGTTGAACACTGTCTCCAAGAAAAGCTTTTACATCAACTACTCTCCCTGATATTCGAGGGCTAACATGCGCTATTCTGGTCCTATTAGGCTCTATAACAGCTGTAGTTTTTATCTCACTGCTTAAAGGTTTCCGTTCTACAACAGAGGTTTTAAGATTTAATGTCGTAAGGGCTTCTTGTGAAAGTTTTATATGATCTTGTGTTTCTGAATGCTCATCTGTATGTTCGTCCTCAGGCTTAGTAATTTCTCCCTCTGAGCTACAGCTTATTAGAGCGACCCCAGTCCAAAATATTGATATTAAAATTATCAATTGGAGTGATCTCTTTTTCATTTTGTTTCTCCTGTTTTATCGCTGCTTCTTAATGCAGATTTATTGTTTGAATAGTTTTCTATATCTACTAACGGAGTGCCGATAAGCCTCTCAACATTAGCGCGTGAGCTGTGGTATGAAAGTAAGGCATCAATATACTGAAGCTTTGTATCAAAGACTGCCTTTTGAGCAACCAGAACATTTAGCAAAGGAAATTCACCCTCTCGGTAACCCTCAAAAATTAATTCATATGCGCTTTCAGCTTCAGGCAAAACTATGTCCTCTAATAACATCACTTCTTCGTAAGAAGCAGATAGAGTCTCGAAAGCTCCTGCCAGAGCAGTGTTGACGACTGCCTCCGCATTCTGTTGTTCTTCAACTGCCTTTTTTAATCTGCGTCTGGCTTCTGAAATTGCGCCCTGGTTCCGGTTTAAGATCGGTATTGGGATAGATAGTCCTACGACAAATGCATTATCATTTCTTTCACTTATATGCCGGTAACCACCGCTAACAAAGGGATCAGGGATAGCGTTGGCCTGTTCGAACTTTATCGTTGCCTCTCTTTGTTCTATTTCTGTAGACCACCGGGCGATTTCAGGATTTTTTAAAAGCAAAGCCTGTAAATCCTCAAATGAGGGAACAGGAGAAATAGAATAGAGATTGCCTATTACCGCTTCATATTGAGGCTCCAGGCCATTCCATGTAGAGGCAAGAATTCTTTTAGAGGCTTCAAGCTCGCGTCTGATTCGCTCTAGTTTTATTTTGGTGCTGGACAATGCCACTTGAGACATCTTTTCCTGTATTGGGGATATCTCTCCAGCTTGTGCCCGCTCAGACACTGTGGTGTGAACTCTTTCAGCCAGATCAACCAGCTCGAGCTCAAGTGTGTAGCGCTCCTGTGACGCGAGTACATTCAAAAAATATAGTGCAGTTTTTGTCAGCACGTTGAGTCTAACTGTCTCATAGTCCCATTCGGCAAGGTCGGTATTAAGGTTTTCGATCTTTTTTTTCTTTGAGAGCTTTCCACCCAAAGGTATCAACTGACTTAATAGGATTGTGGTCTCTGTTCCATCAAAGCCTTCTACTGAGCCAGTGCCTCCAAAGTCCTCAAGCTCAAAGCTTATTTCAGGGTTAGGCGGGAGACCTGCTTGCAGGGTTTGGGCCTCCCGAGCACGGACTTCCCATGAAAATGCTCTCAGCTGTGGATTTCTAATGAGTGATAGAGCAAGGGCTTGACTAAGTGTTATTACACCTGTCGGCTCATCGTAATCCTGAGGAGTTGTAAATTCTTTATCCTCATTTTCCGAATGAAATGACTTAAAATCTTTGCCCAGTGCCCGGGGTTTTATATTTACCCCCTCTTCTGCAAAACTGCTGAAACTTATAATTGTTAATAAACAAAATATTCCCAGAATTCTCACGTACATTGGAGTTCTCCCAAAAAAGTTCAGATAAAAAATGCGGAGTTGTACTGATTGAAATATGCAATTATCCCTAAACTACTCTAGTAGCTAGGTAAATACGCATAGTGTCTGGAAATATTTAACAGGTAATTACGGTTGTATGGAGTGAATCTAACAAACTTCTATTGGGCCGCAGTTCTTGAACTACTAAGTTTATACTTGAAGTCTCAAGAAACATCCGAGATGTGAACTGATATACAGCGAGTTGATGTATATTAATTTCTAGGGTCAAGTCGTTTGAAGATATTAATTTGTTTTCGGAGTTGATATCTGAGATTGGTATATCGATACAACTTCCGCAGTGTTGGTTGTTAGAACTATTCAAAGTTTCGAGGAACAAATCAGAATTATTCTGAGATGCAAATTTGGAATTGACCTCGTTGCATAGACCCTCTGAGTAGCTTTCCAGAGCTGTGTGACCATCAAACCCAATACACAATGCAACACCTGGCAAAGATATTTGCAGTAGCATTAGTAAAGCAATAGCCATGCCAGAAAGTGATTGAAAACGGCGCTTGTTAAAATTGCTGCTAATTTTTTTCATTGAGGGTCTTAACTGCAAAATAATATTTTTTAAATTATAGATGACATTTTCTGAAATTCAAATCGTCAATTAAAAAATGGGTTCCATTAATTAAACACTCTGTTTGTCTTTAGCACAAGCCTTCTTGCACTGGTGGGCACTTTACGCTTCCGTAGGAACAAAACACACAACAGTCGCCAGGCTTGGGTTTTAATAGAACCTTACAGTTTGAGCATTCATAAAAGAATTGACATGAATCTGTCGGCATAGTCTCTTTTTTCTCGAACCCGCATTCAGGGCATTTTATAACTGATTCTAATTGCAATATAATCTCCTATTAGCCGGTTGCTAATGAGAATGATCACCGTGATTATGTTCCTGAGGTATTTTCTCAGAGTCTTCTTTCATTGCTTTATAATCTTCTGCAGATAACTCCGGAAGCTTCTGCATTATAGCAACGATCCCCCAAAGCTCCTCATCGCTGTGAGTTGGACCGAAAGCGGGCATCCCCGTCATCTTAATTCCATTTTGAGTTATCCAGAAGAGCTCTGCCGGGGTCATATGTGCAGCCACTTCAGACAAGTCCGGGGGCTCGGGATTAAGACCTTCTCCTATCACAGAGGGAGATATGCCTGGTGCGCCGTGACATCCTACACACATTTGATCGTAATTATTGAAGCCTATATCAATAAAAGATTCATTATCGAGGTTGGGAACGATAATATCCTTAGAACGCGAACGGACTGATTTTTCTTTGGTCGTTTCAAGTACCCACTTTGCAATTCCTGTATCAGGTTTTGTTGCTGCAACATCGTATATGCCAGAATTAATAAACACCAACCCACCCAATACTAAAACAATACCAAGAACTAAAAGTATGATAAGAATTTTCATTTTTCATTCCCCTTGAGATTTCCGTCTTTGTTATTTACTTCTAAATCTCTACCCTTCCATATCGAGTAAACAACTGGAATAATCACAAGTGTTAATATAGTCGAAGTAATAAGTCCTCCGACCATAGGCGCTGCGATCCTTTTCATCATGTCTGCTCCGGTGCCGAGACTCCACATTAAGGGAAGCAGTCCCAGAGTTGTCGACATTACTGTCATCATTTTGGGTCTTACTCTTTGCACTGCTCCTTCAGTAATTGAGCTATGAAGGTCTGTTATATTCTTCATTTTTCCTTCAGCTTTCGATTTCGTATACGCCTCATCGAGATATATGATCATTACAACCCCTGTTTGTGCTGCAAGTCCCGCAAGCGCTATCATCCCAACCCAGACTGCTACGCTTATATCGTAGCCTAAAAGGTATAGCAGCCAAATGCTTCCGACCAAAGAAAAAGGTACTGAAAGAAGGACAATCATGGTCTCTGTTGCTGATTTAAAGTTCATGTAAAGCAAAAGAAAAATTATGAGAAGCGTAACCGGTACTATAGTTGTAAGTTTCTCTTTTACTCTTTGTAAGTATTCATATTGCCCAGCCCATTCCAAAAAATACCCGGGCGGAAGATCTACCTTTTCTCCTATAAGCTCTTTTGCCTCATTTACATAACCCTCAAAGTCTTTTCCCTCTACATCAACAAATACATATCCGACCTTTTGTCCATCTTCGTTTCGTATTTGAGGCGGACCAGTAGTGAAATTAATATCGGCTAGAAGCGAAATAGGAATCTGAGCACCTGTAGAGGTAGGTACCAATATTCTTTCGAGTTCTTCAATATCCATTCTTAACTCTCTCTGATATCTAACATTGATTGAAAACCTTTCCTGGCCCTCTACAGTCTGTGAGATATCTTTTCCACCTATCGCTGTTTCTATGACATCCTCGACATCTCCCACAGTAAGTCCATATCTCGCAGCCTCGGTACGATTAATGTCAAAATCTAAAAAATATCCTCCTGTAACCCTTTCTGCGAATACACTTCGGGTTCCGGGGAGATCCATTAAGATGTCCTCTATTTCAACACCAATATCTTCTAATATTTTTAGATCAGGGCCGAAAACTTTTATCCCGAGATTGCTCCTAAATCCCGTAGTTAACATTTCAGTTCTGGTTTGAATGGGCATCCAGAAGATATTTGCCATCCCCGGAAATTTGAGGGTTTGATTCATCTCTGATACTAGCTTGTCCCATGTCATTCCTTCTCGCCATTCTTCTTTAGGCTTTAAAGTTATCACTGTTTCCACCATACTAAGCGGGGCAGGGTCAGTAGCTGTTTTAGCTCGTCCGATCTTGCCGAACACCCTTTCGACCTCCGGGAACTTCATTAACATCTTATCCTGAATGTTTAGGATTTTGGATGCTTCAGTAATCGACATACCGGGAACCGCCGTAGGCATATAGAGGATACTCCCCTCATTTAGAGGAGGCATGAACTCTGAACCAAGCCTGGAAAAAGGAATTAAAGTTAGAATTAGTATCACTAAAGCAGATAGTATCACAGTTTTTTTAAATCTAAGCGCGAGCGTAACTACCGGGTTATATAGCCATATAAGTCCCCTGCTTATCGGGTTTTTGTCCTCAGCTTTTACCTTACCCTTAATTAACAATACAATAAGTGCAGGTGTAATGGTTATAGCGAGAAGTGCGGAAAATAACAATGAGAAGGTTTTGGTGAAGGCAAGTGGCTTGAAGAGCCTTCCCTCCTGAGCTTCAAGTGTAAATACGGGAAGAAAAGAAACTGTTGTAACCAGAAGGGCATAGAAAATTGGCTTTCCAACTACCTTCATAGCATCCACAACTACTTCTAGTCTTTCTCTCTTTTCTCCTCCCGATTGCCATTTCTCCAGTTCTTTATGGACGTTTTCTACAAGCACAATCGATGCATCAACCATTACACCTATTGCAATTGCTATCCCCCCCAAAGACATGATGTTTGAACTTAGTTTCATGTAATAAATTGGAATAAACGCTATTAATATTGAAAGCGGTATTATTAGTATTGGAATTAGAGCACTCCTGAAATGAAAAAGGAAAACAATTATTACAATGCTTACTATAATCATTTCCTCTAATATTTTTTCTTTTAGGGTTGTAATGGCTCTTTCAATTAGACCTGAGCGGTCGTAAGTAGTTACTATTTCAACTCCTTCGGGCAATGAGGGTTTAATCTCTTCAAGTTTCTGTTTTACTCTCTCTATAACTCCCAAAGCGTTCTCTCCGTACCGCATCACGACAATGCCACCAACGGTTTCTCCTTCCCCGTTCAATTCTGCCAGGCCCCTTCTAATGTTAGGGCCTAATTGGACATTGGCAATATCCCTGACGTAGACCGGGGTCCCCTGTTCATTAGTACCCACTGGTATTGTTTCAATATCTTCTACAGATTGAATATATCCCCTTCCTCTTACGAAATATTCTGTAGTGGCAAACTCTACAATTCTCCCTCCTACATCGTTATTGCTTCTTCGAATAGCATTTATGATTTTGTCTAACGGAATGTTGTAAGCGATTAGTTTGTTGGGGTCTATCTCCACCTGATACTGCTTCTCAAATCCCCCCACGCTTGCCACCTCTGCAACGCCGGGAACCGATTCAAGCCAGTAACGAAGATACCAGTCCTGGAATGTCCTAAGCTCGGCTAAATCATTGTTCCCAGATTCATCTACCAGCGCATATTGGTAGACCCACCCAACCCCTGTTGCGTCAGGGCCTAAAGTTGGTGTGACTCCCTCAGGCAGTTTGCCCGACACTTCGTTTAGATATTCAAGAATCCGGCTTCGTGCCCAATACATATCTGTCCCGTCCTCAAAGATTACATAAACAAACGAGAGGCCGAAGAACGATTGACCACGGACAAATTTCACATTAGGAGCCGCGATCATGGTTGTAATTATTGGATATGTAATCTGATCTTCTACTAAGTCCGGGCTTCTGCCTGACCATTCTGTGAACACTATGACCTGAACGTCTGACAGATCGGGTATTGCATCGAGAGGCGTATTCCTCATGGCCCAAAATCCCCATGCGGCCATGAAAAGTACAAAAATAATTGTTAGAAATTTGTTTTTTGAAGAATACTCAATAATTTTTTCTATCATTTTCTATCTCCATTTAACGAGAATAAGATGTCTCGCAAAAAAGCCTTAGTGATTGTGTAGCTCGAGTTGCTGAGTCTCAGAATCATTGTCCATTTCCTGTTCCAATTGAATCTCTAATTTCTGTGTTGGTTCCTGATCACCTTGTGGTTCTTCGCCCCAGGTTGCAACTGCCGCTTGGATTTTGCTTTCAGAATCTATTAGGAAATTAGCTCTGGAAACTACCTGTTCGCCACTTTTTAAACCCCTTAGCACCTCATAATAACCACCTGCCTTTTGACCAAGCTCTACTCTTCTTATCTCAATGTCCCCGTTTCCCTTATCTACAAAAACGACATCCTGTTTGCCAGTTCTCAATACAGCACTGTCAGGTATTGTTAGTTTCTCTCCCATCGGAATATCAAGCGTCACATCCGCATACATTTCAGGCAGGAGTCTTAGATCAGGGTTTGGGAATTCCAGACGGGCTTTTACAGTTCTTGTTTCAGGGTCTATATGTGGCCATATGAAAGTGATTTCTCCCTCAAATACCTCGCCTGGAAAAGAAGCCAATGTCATAGTAGCCTTCTCCCCCAATTTAACGAGTGAGATTTCGTTCTCATAAATATCAATCTGAACCCATGCGGTCGTATGGTCGGCAATTTTATATAGAAGAGTATTGGGCTCTACGTGCATGTTCTCAAATGCATTTTTCTGCGCTACATGACCCTTAACAGGCGAGTAGACAGTTAAGTTTGTTTTAACTTCACCTGTTCTCTCAAGCTCCTTGATTTGACTCGCCGAAACATCCAGAAGCTCAAGCCTCCGTCTGCTTGCTTTAAGAAGTGAGTCAGCACCGCTTGAAATATCCGTGAACTGGCTATCGCTCAAAATGTTTTTTGATTTAAGAGCAAGCAAATACTCTTCTTGGGCTGTAACGAGTTCCGGGCTGTAGATTGAAAATAAAGGCTGACCGATACTAACGTGCTGCCATTTATAATCGACGTATGCTCTATCGATCCACCCACTGAATTTAGTCTGAACGTTGTATATCTTGCTTTCATCCAGCGTTACCATACCTACAGTACGAATTTCCTTATCTAGAGTTCTGACCATCACAGGCTCTGTCTTTACACCAATTAACTGCTGTCTCTGTGGGCTTACTGAAAATGTAGATTTTGCTTCTTCGCCATTGTCTTTCTTTGTAGGAACACCCATTCTGCTATGGTCATGACCCTGCATACCAGTCATGTCTTCTCCATCTTCTGCTCTGTCTTGATCTTCCACTTTTGCTTGTGTGACGGGTTTTGTCTGAGAATTATCTTTTTTCCATACCTCTACCGTATCCATACCGCAGATAGGGCATTGCCCGGGCTCTTTTAATCGTACCGAAGGATGCATTGCACAGGTCCAATAATCTATTTCACCCTTCTCATCGAATACAGGTCTGTATTCGTGTTCATGTTCATCTGTGAAAATTGGGATTTTGTTAATCAAGGGGATGCTTGAGCCATACTTATAAATGGCTAAAGATACTAGTATTAGTAGAAATAATATCCCCAAAATTTTGTGCTTATTTGTTTTTGTCATTGTCATTCTTGTTCTCCCATATTTTCATTATTCTTTATGGCATCTACTGAATCGACTAAATCGTTGGGGATCAACTCTACCCCGGCGATTTCCTCAATTCGTGCCAAAGCCTTCTGATACTCGGTAAGCTGCCCGTAGTATTCAAGCTCAAAGTTAAAAAGAGTGACCAGATTATTCAGGAGTGTTAAGAAATCTATATTGCCTACCTGATAGCCCGAGATTGCAGATTCAAGCGATAGTGTGGATTGAGGAATAATTCCGGTCTGATATAGTTGAACCAGTTTTTCAGCAGTGGTTGCTGTTATGTAATTATCTTTTACCTCAAACAGGAGGTTGTTCTTCGTAGATTCGTAACTCTCTTGTGCTTCTGAAACCTCTAAAGCAGCTTCCCTGACTCCAAACCTTTCTTTTCTCCAGTAGTAGAGCGGAACCCTTAGACCGAGACTAACTTGCCATATATCATCCAGATCGCCGTTTCCCCCGTCCCGGTTAAAATAAGTAGCCCCTAGTATGAAATCGGGCAAGTATTCTTTCTTAGCCAGTTTTAAAGATTCTTCCCTGCTATCAACTATTTCTGAGCTTGATTTAATTAGCGGAGCATACTCAGATGTTGCATCGGTAATTTCAGCAAGTGTAATAGCAAGTTCAGACTTCGTAGTTTCCTCAGGTTCTCCGAGTGGAGAGTCAAGCGGGCGATTCAATATTTTTTTTATTCTAGTCTCTACAATCTCTTTTCTTTTAGCTAACAGTTCCAGTCTTTCGATAAATCCCGATACTTCGACCTGGGCTTTCAAAACGTCTTGCTGTATACCCATTCCTACTTCATATTTTACTTCTGCGATCTTGGTAAATTTCTGAAGCAACTCCTTGTTTCTATTAGTGATCTCTATTGATTTATTAACAAAGAACCAGTCAAAGTAAGCTTCTTTTAAATCGGCGATCACTTTTCTACTTATTGCATCAGAAAGCCATCTCTGTGCGTCAGATTCTTGTTGAGCTATCTCTTCTTTGGAAGAAAGTTTTCCAGGGAATGGTATTTCCTGGCTAACAAAGGCTTGAATATCCGATCTTGGGTCCTCACCTAAGGTTATATCGGAGAAACTGACATTGTTGATTCTTCCCCCAATTATGGGGTTAGGTAAAGAACCTTCTTGAGATGGACGCATGGTAGATGCTTCCCACTTGGCTTTTGAAGCTTTTATTACAGGGTTATTTTCACTGGCTTCCTCGACAAGTGAAGACAATTTTACAGTCTCAGCTTTTGCATTAATTCCAAAAATTAATGTAGCGAATAATATAATTTGGAATATCCTCATATTGTTTTTCTCCGTTTCTTAACTACTAATTAAGACCTCACAAAAATGGAGGTTAGATAAATTTCTTAAAAAATTTTACGAAAGAATAGATATATATATAGACCATGATAGCAATAATTCACTATCCTTGATCCATAGGTGCATTAGGGGAGGTAATTTATAGTAAAAAACTAGAAACGGATAAGTATATATCCGGTGGGTCATGAGAACTACTAGTGTTTATTAAATCTATGTTTTTTGAGTTGTTTGAATCGAAATGATCAGGAAAATCCAATAAATATAGAACTGCTAATATGTTTTTGTCTAAATTAACTTCTATTGAGGAATTGGTTAAGCCCTCATAACAACATTCGGAATTTTCTGAATCGGTTGTGCTTGTATTTTGAATTAATACTTGAGATTCACCTGTACTATCAGCAGCACTATGATTTGTCATATCACAATGAGAACCCATAGCTTCAGTCCTTTCAGCTACTGAAGCTGTTGCTGAACATACGCCACTATAACAAAGTGCTATGTTGAAAATTAGAAATAGACTTATAAACTTCATACCACAAATAATAGCAATATAAAATTAGATGTCAACATGCAACTTATGTACTGCACCCCTTTTGTCAAGACCGGTTTAAGTTGGAATTATAGAATAGCAAAACAAACAAAAAAGGGAGCCGAAGCTCCCTTTAAGATTTTTAAATTGTAATATTGTCGTAATATTCTAAGCAGTTACTTTCCTTCTTCTCATAACCATAAATCCTACAAAGCCCAATACTCCAGCCATGGTAATAAGACCCCAATGGCTAAGGGTGGGGATGGCAGTAACTGTCGGAGGAGGCTCCTCCACTAGACAGGCAGACGAACAACCGTCCCCGTCTTCAAGGTTACCATCGTCACATTCCTCTTCTCCCTCTACCAGTCCGTCGCCACATGTTATCTGCCTGCATGGGGCACCCGGGATTTCACAAACCCATCCGTTCTCAACCATGCACATGCTGTCACAGCCGTCAGTGGGACTGGCATTGCCGTCGTCACATTCTTCCTCTGGACTAAGGATAGAGTCTCCACAGACCAATGCGATAACGACTGAAACCACATTACTAAAATCACTTTCAATACCTGAATTGTCAAAAGCGGTTATTTTCAGGAAATTGATTCCGGGAGTGAGACCGGTAATTGTATAAGACGTAGAGAGGGGAAGTGGTGCAATAAATCCCTTCTTAGCGTCTTCAAAACTTTTCATATTCGAGAATGGCTGCTGCTGTAGAAGCTTGGCATTTGTCGCCTTAGTCGCTTCTGTGGCTTGTTTTGGACTTTCCTGTACGGAAACAGTAACAACGCATAAATACAATAATATAATTAGGGGCATATAGATAAGGCAAATATTTGGATATTTTAATCACGTTTTATAACCTCCTTTAGGTAACCCAGCCATATTAGAAGTTATAAATACATCATAAGTGATTCTTGTTTCAATTATTTTTTATGCTATCCAGTGATGAAGTTTGGTCATTAATATTTTGGATTAAGTAACGTTGTGTTTGGATACAGTAAAACTAAAAACAAAAATATCCATTTATTCACTTCAATGAGCATCAAGATTCAGCTTTTGCTGTAATTGAAGCATTGGTTCCTGGCTCACATAAATATGGCCCTCATTTGGACGGTCAATATCCGTAATAAGGAGTATTACAGTAGTGAACGTAATAGCCATTATTATACTCACAAGTACACTTCCATTATTTGCAGCACCTAATTCGTATCCTACAAGACCGAAAGCTAAAATAGAAAGCAGGTATAATGAGCCCCATATGGTGCCTGGAATGTGGTACTGAAGCGCAACTACAACACGTTCAGTGTGAAGATCTATAAGCTCGTTAACGGAACTGATGAAAAGACCTAATACTTTGGACTCAGGATACTGAATTGCAAGAGGAACAGTGTAAGACCATAACTTATCCTGAACAGATTCTGCTTCATTAACCAGTTTTTTTAGCTGAGCGAAATTTTTCCAATTCTCGCGTTCGGCCAGTAACGCATGCATATCCACATATTCCCTTAATAGTTTTTTGATTTCATCCCGGGGCGGGTTGGGTAGAAAATCAGCTCGGAGATAGGTTGTGCCAATGGTATTTACTTCATCAAGTAATATTTGTTTACGTTCAGTGTAACGGTTTGCTGCAATGCTGAATGTAAAAGCCAGCATGAATGCCAGAAGACCTAGTGAAGCGGTAACAACAGAGCCTGAGAATAACTCCCCACCATCCCCAGTTCTATTTTGCATGAATTTCCCCAGCCTGTACCCTATGTATACAGCTAGGAGTACAATGCCCAGCGTGGTCAAACCCACTAACCAGAGCGACATAAAACGTAAAAAATGGTCATATAATTCCACTTTATTAGCCTCTGTTAAATTTGGTTTTTAAGCAACAGCGGTATTGTATATCAATCACCAATATCTGTATAGATATTTTTTTATGAAGGAATACTCAGCATTAAACTGGTGTACTGCACCCCTTTTGTCAAGAAATATTTAAGTTGGAATTAAGAATGCAAACCTTTCCTAGCCATTTTAGTTGCCTCCTATAAATATGGTTATCTAAAAAAATAACTTAACTTGTGGACCTATTATAGGGGGGCAGGTCAGGAGCTTAGGGAGATTATCTCCCTTTCGGCTCCCTTTTTTGTTTAGTATTGCTATCCATAATTCCAACTTAAGTCAATCTTGACAAAAGGGGTGCAGTACAGCTTAACCAACCAGACTATATTCTTGAAAGATTGTATTATTAATGCTTAAATAATTATAATATGCAGGGGTTCGAAGTGTATCCAATAGCCCCAGCTATTCAAAATCCTTACTACCTAAAAGGAGATCATTCAAATGAGCATAATGATTATTGTAGACGCAAAGATCAAAGAAGAGGGTCTTTCTACATTTAAGGAATTTTTCGGAACATTGCTTCCTGATACCCGTAATTTTGAAGGCAACGAAGGGGTAACGCTCTGCACTGATTCAGAAGACGCCGGGCGTTTGTATTTAGTTGAGAAATGGGCGTCCAAAGAGCACTATGACAAATATCATCACTGGCGCGCTGAAAGGGGTGATCTTCAAAAGATCCGCGACATTTTGGACGGCCCAGTTAACAGAGTTTTTTTGGATATTGTTAACGGGTAGTTTTACCACACACTATTATAGTCTTAAATCAATTCAGGATTTCAGCGTATTCTCTAAAAACTTTTGTGGGAACGTGATCTCCTACACCAAATATATTCATTAAAATGACAACTACGGCCCCGCTTTCGGGCTCATACATCACCAAAGCTGTGTATCCTATATATTCCCCTGTATGTCCAATCCATCCGTTCAGCTCGCCAATCCCAAGACCGTATTTATCGTATTCAGGACAGCTTCTTTTAGCTCTTTCAGGGTCATCGTCATCACATTGATCAAATACGATCGGACTTAAGCTGTTTATTTGTACCTGGTGAGTTTCTTTGTTAAGCAGAGTTCCTTTGCCCAGTGCTTCACCCCAGATGCGCAAATCCGATAGTTTTGAAATCATCGCACCCGAACCGGCAGAAGCGGAGGGATCAGAAAACGTTACATCCATCAAGCCGACTTCCGGGTCAAATTCCGCATATCCTCTGGAAAAAGGTGAGGGAATATCCGGGGATATGGGATAAATCGTACCGCTAAGTCCAAGCGGCTCAATTATCCTTTTTTGAATTTCGTCCCCCACAAAATTTCCGGTAACCTGCTCAATAATCATTCCTAGGATAACCGTATTTGTATTAGAATAATGCCAACCCCCATCGGGAGCGAAATAGGGCAAATTATCGTCAGCTACATCAACTAGTTCCTGAGGCGCCCATTTTCTTAATAGATCTTGAATAAGTAACATGACAAATTCATTGTCTTCGGTGTAATTAAAAATTCCGCTTCTCATATTAGCTAAATCACGAACAGTTGCATCACTGTTTTCTATTTCGGGAAAAAACTTCGATAATGGGTCATCCAAACTTAACAACCCCTCACCAACAAGCTGAAGTATTACAGTTACTGTAAATGATTTTGTAACACTACCTATTCGCACATGATCATTTTTCTCAATCGGTTTGTCATTATCAATATCAGATACGCCTTGTTCAATTACAAGATTCCCTTCTCCAGGAATCCACACTCCCACCAATGCACCCGGAATGCCGAACTCCTCCATATTTTCCAAAAGAATTTCTTCTAACCTTTGTGCCAGCTCGGGATCAAGCGAGGAATTGCTATCAGAATCACAGGATGAACTAATAAGGAAGAAAGATAAGATTGTAAAAATAAGGATCAAGGTAGCTGTTCTTTTAAGGGAATCTGCAAATCTTATTCTATAATTCGTCAACATAAACTCCCGCCATTGTTTAGTTCGAATATTCATTATTGATGAAGTATTCTTCTATCTGTTTCAGAATCTCAATCAAGTTGTATTACTTAAAATCTAGTTAACTGAAGAGAGATTAAACTGAGTTAAATTTTCTTCAGTTTCAAAGTAAAAAACATTTCCATCCGGTGCTGCTCCAATTACAGCTTCAGCTTTATCAACCTTGTTTCCGCTAACCGGGTCAGTAGCTTCTCTACTTTGAGGGTCGTTCTTGATTTTAGCCTCGCACATCTCACAGCAGCCGTAGTACGTTTTGCCTTCTAACTCCACGGGAATCTGCTCTTTGGCAAATTCTTGGTTTGTAATCATACAAACGTATTTAGAGTCAACTTTAGTTAAAGCTGAGGTTTGCTCGCTTGTGTTCTCAGCCTGTGTAAATGAGCCGAAAGATAAGATAGCTATTAAAGCGATAAAGTTTAGAAATAATACTTTTGAAAAGCTTGATTGTTGAATCATCTGAATGCCTCCTTAATTTATAATTAATAGAATAAAGGTATTTCCTCAATTCGCAAACAAATAGATGGTAGAAATAATTTTTTTACTGATTTGACTATGCTATCTGCTTTGAACTTTCTTTTAAAAAATAGTAATATTCAAGAGGCATCTACGATTCATATAAAGGAGAGATATTATGGGATTCACTGAAATCATAGCATGGATAATTTTCGGACTTGTGGCCGGATCTGTAGCAAAATGGCTTATGCCGGGGAAAGACCCTGGTGGTTTTATCGGAACTATCATAATAGGTATTATTGGTGCCGTAGTTGGAGGCTTTATAGCAAAAATTCTAACGGTTGGCGGGACTGTTACTCCGGGTTTTGATATCAAGAGTTTCGTATTCGCAGTGATAGGGTCAATAGTTCTACTAATTGTATACAGATTCATAAAAGGGAAATGATATTAAACTGTAACTAATTTGAATCTATCGCTTTAATTACTACAAACTATGGCAAGTCTTAAAAAAATTATTGGTTTCCTTGATACGTATTTAAAAAAAGATGATATCCAAGATTCGTCCTGGAATGGTTTACAGTTTGAAGGGGGTTCTCAAGTCGAGAAAGTCGCATTTGCCGTAGATGCCTCAGTCGAATCGTTCGAAAAAGCGGCAGAGGAAAATGCCGATATGCTGATAGTCCATCACGGTCAATTCTGGAGCTCTCATAACCCTTCAATTATTGGCTGGTCCAAAGATAGGGTGGATCTGCTATATAAAAACAACCTTTCTTTGTACGCATGCCATCTTCCCCTAGATAGGCACAAAGAGGTTGGAAACAATGCTGAGCTGCTAAAACTCCTCGGAGCGCCGATTAAAAAAGAGTTTTTGCTTCATAAAGGTAAGAATGTCGGCTGGTTAGGTGAGAGAAAGCGCGCTGTTTCGATTAATGAAATCGAAGAAAAACTTAATAAAAGTCTTGATACAAAATGTATAGTTTTACCTTTTGGTAAAAAGAATATTAAAACAATAGCAGTATGCAGCGGCGGGGGCAGTTATGGAGGATTTTACGAAGCCCTTTCGTTAAAAGCCGATTTATACATAACTGGAGACACTGCTGAGGTTTATTACACAGCAAAAGATTCCGGAATGAACGTGATTTTCGCGGGGCATCATGCAACTGAGACAGTCGGTCTTAAAGCGCTATCCAAAGTGATTGCTAAAAAGTTCAAGATAGATACGGTTTTTATAGATTTACCTACAGGTTTGTGAAGCTAAATACCCTCTGATTTACTTGCGCCAATCCCCAAAAAACAATTGACAAGAACACAGTCCAGACTTACAATATTTGTTTAAATTAAAGGAGGTTAATGAAATGGGAAGTAGTAATATGGTTAAGATTTTCGATACGACCTTAAGAGACGGTGAACAGGCCCCGGGTTGTGGGATGACTGTAGAAGAAAAGCTACGTGTAGCGCACCAGCTCGAAAAGTTGGGTGTCGATATAATTGAAGCCGGTTTCCCGATTTCCTCTGAAGGTGATTTTCAGTCTGTCAAAGTTATTGCCGATACGATTCGCGGCTGTGAGATAGCCGGGCTCTGTAGAGCCAACTATAACGATATAGATAGGGGCTGGGAGGCTGTAAAAGGAGCTGAAGCTCCCAGAATACATACCTTCATAGCAACCTCGGATATCCATTTAAAATATAAACTTAAAAAAACGCAGGATGAAGTGTTAGAAATCATTAGCGGCGCTGTAAAACACGCTAGAAATTACATAGATAATGTTGAATTCTCATGTGAAGACGCTACCAGAACCGATCTTGATTTTCTATGTAGAGCCGTTGATCTAGCAGTGAGAGCAGGGGCTACAACGATTAACATTCCCGACACAGTGGGTTATACGGTGCCTGAGGAATTTGCTCATATTATCAAGACCTTATTAGAAAGGGTCGAGGGACTTGACGATCTTACCCTTAGCGTTCATTGCCATAACGACTTAGGATTAGCTGTAGCTAATTCAACCGCAGCAATTCAGGTGGGCGCAAGGCAGGTAGAGTGCACAATAAATGGTCTTGGAGAAAGGGCGGGAAATGCCTCTCTTGAAGAGATTGTTATGGGTCTTAAGGTACGAAACGACCATAATCCTTATATAACCAGAATAAACACAGAACAAATTTATCCTACAAGCAGGCTTGTATCCCAAATAACAGGTATCAATGTACAGCCAAACAAGGCAATTGTCGGCGCTAACGCTTTTGCCCATGAAGCCGGGATTCATCAGGACGGAGTGCTCAAAGAAAGAATCACCTATGAAATCATGAGCCCGGAAGAAGTTGGAATTCCTTCTAATAAAATTGTGCTTGGTAAACATTCAGGCCGACACGCTTTTAGGACGCGTCTTGAGGAATACGGTTATTTCCTCGAAGACGATGATTTCATGAAGGCCTTTGTAAAGTTCAAAGATCTTGCAGATAAGAAGAAATATGTTTTCGATGAAGATATCGAGGCACTTATCAGCGAAGAGTTTGTTCGCTCTTCTGATTTCTACAAAGTTATTTCCGCAAACTATTCAGGCGGCTCCGATATGCGGCCTGTAGCCACAATAAAGCTCCTCATTGACGGCGAAGAAGTTACTGTATCTGAGGTCGGGGACGGTCCGGTTGATGCCGCTTATCAAGCTATTTCCAAAGCGACAGGGCTTAATCCTACGCTTGAAACTTATAATGTGGCTTCGATCACCGAAGGCATAGACGCTCAGGGTGAGGTTACGGTAAGGGTTGAGGACGACGGAGCGATAACCCAGGGCCAGGGCTCCAACACAGATATAGTAGTCGCAAGCGTAAAAGCCTATGTTAACGCTTTGAACAAACTCCGCTGGCGCAAAGAACACCCGAAAAGAGCCACTATGAAAGGTCTCTAGAAGATTCGGGCTTAATCAATTTTAAAATCTTTGTTACTAAGCTGATCAACTTGCAGGAAAGTTGTATCTAGTTCATATTATAATTTTTGATCGAATATGTGGGGATGTAGCTCAGCCTGGGAGAGCGCCGCGTTCGCAACGCGGAGGTCGGGGGTTCGAATCCCCTCATCTCCACCAGCCTTCGCACTGCGTGCTTCGGCTCGGCGAGCCATGCAAGCCTAGACTAACACGCTGGGAGAAGGCTGTCGCGCCGTAACTTTAGTGAAGGCGGACTTAAAAATGAAATATGTTTATATCCTGCAAAGCGAACTGGCTTCTGAACGCTACTACACCGGCATCACAGATAATATAAAGGCACGCTTGGCCAAGCATAATGCTGGTGAGGTTAAACATACTTCAAAATATAGACCTTGGCGTGTTAAAACATATGTTGCGTTTAGCGATGAAAAACGTGCAATTGAATTTGAACGATATCTTAAATCCGGTTCAGGTAGAGCTTTTGTTACAAAACACTTGTAATAACTTTTTATAACTCAAAGGATATTAAGAATGTCGGGGGTTCGAATCCCCTCATCTCCACCAATTTTTTAGAGCGATATTAACCTTCTGTTAAGAAAATTTTACAATATTCAAATTCCCGTCATACTTAGTTTTTTAATAGACCATGTATCCACTAAGAAAAACTAAAATTATCTGCACTATTGGACCTTCCACAAGCTCATATGAAATGTTAATGAAGATGTATATCGCCGGCATGAATGTTGTACGGCTCAATATGTCCCACGGCACCCACGATAGCCACGAAAAAGTTATAAGATCAATTAAGAATGTTAACCAAAAAATTAAGGATTCGATCCCGGTTATTATGGATCTAGAAGGTCCTGAAATACGTACAGGAACTCTAAAACATGATCTTCAGCTAAAAGAGGGAGATATAATTACAGTATCCGTAGGTAATGAAGATGTTGAGACATCTTCGTTTAGCATCAATTACGAGGATCTTATTAATACGCTAAACGAGGGCGATAATATTACCGTTGATAGCGGCCTTATTAATCTTACAATATTAAAGAAAAACCGAGGGACTATGGAGTGCAGGGTGATTGACGGCGGTATGCTGAAAAGCCAAAGCCATGTTAACTTACCCGGTATACGTATTAACCTGCCCTCGATAACAGAACACGATAAAAAGCACGTACTTTTCGGCATGGAGCAAGGGGTTGATTTTATTGCTCTATCTTTTGTTCGTGAAGCCAAGGATGTGCTTGAGTTAAGAGAGCTGCTTGGAGATAAAGTAAATAAAATAAAAATCATCTCTAAAATTGAAGATCGAGAAGGCGTTAATAACCTTGATGAGATAATAGATGCTTCAGATGCGGTTATGGTTGCGCGAGGAGATTTGGGTATAGAGATTCCGCTTGAAGAGCTTCCAAATGTACAGCGCACAATTGTCCGTAAATGCCAGGAGAAGGGGAAAAGGGTTATAGTTGCTACACATTTACTTGAATCCATGATAGAGCACCCCATTCCAACTAGGGCTGAGGTTACGGACGTTGCAAATGCGGTATACAGCGAAGTCGATGCAGTTATGCTTTCTGGTGAAACAGCGGTTGGGAAATACCCGATTCGCTGTATCGAAAATATCGATAAAATTGCAAGAGCCTCAGAGCAACTGCCCGGTATGAATTTCAGCAAAAACTTAATAGTTAATGATATTAAACAAAATGTTGCTGCGTCTGCTGTAAATCTTGCAGAATCTATAGATGCTAAAGGGATTCTCGTAATAACACGCCGTGGTATCATGGCGCAATACTTAACCAACTGCAGACCCTTTAAAACATTAATTTACGCATTCACCAATGACAACAGAACCAGAAGGCAACTTTTCTTAAACCGCAGTATGTTTGCTCACCGAATAGCCTTTAGCAAAGACCCGGAAAAGACAATCCAAAACGCTCTTGTAATACTCCGAACTCGTGAAGGGTTTCAACCTGGCGACAGGGTAGTTGTTTTATCAGACATAATCGCAGGCGCCGGTATTGATGCAATCCAGATTAGGACGATAGATTAGAGGCTGGATCAAGCTTTCTGGAATTAGCTCATCTTGTAGCTGAAACTTGAGCCACCTGTTTCTCAACCTCTTAACATTGTACTTATTCACCAAAATGATATAATATACCTCAAATTCACGGGCTGCTGTTAACCAGATTTCAGAACGCTAACAACGGTACTAGTACAACAAAAGGGGACAATATATAAACCCGG
>Ga0307380_10002683_pt1 | contig 24995 bp, 21 predicted proteins | sample UN3MG_FD_202239 | JGI IMG/M metagenome (GOLD analysis project Ga0307380, IMG submission 202239) | Soil microbial communities from Risofladan, Vaasa, Finland - UN-3 | ecosystem: Environmental > Terrestrial > Soil > Coastal area > Acid sulfate soil | place: Finland: Risofladan, Vaasa | collected... | reverse complement strand
TTCCCGAACGGCAATTCAAGATGATACGGTATTACGGCAGTTATAGCCGTAAATGGAAATCGAGGTATAAACGCTACCTATCCCATTCAAGTATAAGGCAGTGCAAGCTAGACGAATTAGAAGCTAAGAAATGGCCACGATGTCCAAAATGTGGGGCACAAATGGAATTCGTAATGTTCTTCAAGAAAGATCCACCTCTACCATCAGAAACAGGGGAATTTGGCACGAAATTGGACGATTGGAACTACCTCTGTGCTAGCTGAGGCGCCCTAAATTTCCCCGTAGGGGTTTTGTTCTCGAGTTTATCCGTTAGCAAAATTCCGTTGCTTTCTTTGTCCCATTTAACCTTGTACATTCTTAACCAACCTATCTGAACGATTCTTTGGTGCCGTCATCCTTATTCAATACTCCCAGCAATTAACTTCGTTTTGCCGTCATTCTTCAGCAGCCCTTTGATACCCCTAGCAGCAACGGCTAAGGCTGCAGAGGTAAAGAACCCCGCGATACGACAGTATTCAACAGAGTTGGCAAGGACGGGGTTATAAAAATCGTTCAAAATGTCATCGTCATCCGAGTCATATGATGATTTAATTTCTAGGTCAGCGAAACTTCCGACTTTTGTGCTCAACTTTTTAGCCCCTTCTCGATCTTGTCCCTTTCTCCTAGCTCTCATATTATTGCGAACTTTTGATTGCTCTAACTTAAAGCTTTCGCATTATGCGAGTATGCATAAGTATATCTCTCCATTCCCCCATTTCTTCATTTCTTTCTCACCCTCATCGGTTTTTATTCGCGATCACCTCCCCCTCGGCACTAGGATTGCAGCTCTCTCTTTCTCTTTAAGAATGAGTTGAACCGCCCCGGCGAGCGCATCCGGCCCGTCATCATGCGCGGCAAGCGGAAAATGGACGAGCTGCTCAACTCGATGAGGAGTGGATAGCCCTGGTTCCACGAGGTTAGGAATAAGAGCTGCCCGTTGGAGAAGTAAGGCTCGAGCGCTTCGATCCGTGCGTATCTACACGCCCGATCACACCCACGTCACCCTGCCATTACGGTTAAAAAGTAACTAAATCATTGTTTATCCGCTGATCAACATCAGCCCCAACCTCTTCGCTTTTTCGTTTTGAAATCTATTATCGAAAAAAATGTGATGGGGCAAATTCATCACTGATTATTTCAAGCCCTCTCAGACGATATCTACTAGCCCTGTAGCACCGCTGTACTGCCCTGCTGTAGCGCCGTATACTGCCACTAGACTACTAATGGTTTTGCCGTTCCGGGCTCGCTCACGGCACGGCTCCGCAGTTTCTGACGGTACTATAGGGTCGTATACTAATAGTTGTTAGCGCGAATCCCAAAACCACGAAGATCAAATCCCTCCCAGCTCCTCGAGAACCTCGCCTAACTTATCAAAGTTCTCCCCGAATGCGGTCCAGTTCTTGCCCATGGAATCAAGAATCGCATCATAATACATCTGCGCTTCTGTTATCAGCGCCTCAGTTGACTTCTCCCCTTCTTCCGCACCCGCTTCCACCGTACCCGGTCTGGTTTCACCGAAGAGTGCAACGAGTGCGCTCTCAAGGTCTTCCTCCATCACCACCCTCTCGCCGTCTGAGACCAGCACTCGTTTGAGTTCGGGCATCTGCCCGGTCTCTGCCTGTATGTAGAGCGGCTCTATGTACAGGATCGAATCCTCAAGCGGTATCACCAGCAGGTTCCCTCTCGTCACTCTGGATCCCTGTTGTGACCAGAGAGTTAATTGTTGTGAGATCACCGCATCCTGATCGAACTTCGCCTCGATCTGCAGGGGACCGTATACCAGTTTCTCTTTGGGGAATTTGTAGAGCAGTAGCTCTCCGTAATGATTCCCATCCGAACGGGCAGCGAGCCATGCAACCATGTTGTCCTTCATTATTGGTGTTACTGACCTCATCAGGACGAATTCTTCCTTCGCCTCTCCCGGAAGCTTTATTATGATGTAATAGGGATCAACCGGAACTTGCTGACCTGTCCCGTACACCTCGCTCGGGATCTGCCACGCATCCTCCTTGTTGTAGAAGACCTTCACGTTGTCCATGTGATATGTGTTGTAGATTGCGGACTGAACATTGAAGAGATCTTCAGGGTATCTGACATGCTTCTTAAGCCCGTCAGGCATCAGGTCAAAGGACCTGAAGTGCCCCGGGAAAATTTTCGCATACGTTGCGATTATCGGATCGGTGGTATCGACGATATAGTACGTCACATCTCCGTTGTACGCATCAACCACGATCTTTACGGAGTTTCGCACGTAATTGATGGAGCCGTGTCTCTCTGAGTAGGGGAATCTGTCTGTTACGGTGTATGCATCCAGTACCCAGAAGAGTCTGCCTTCACTGATGACGAGATACGGGTCTTCGTCAAGTGTGAGGAATGGCGTGATCTTTGAGATCCGCTCCTTGATGCTCCTCTCAAACATGATCCTGCTTTCGGGAGTGATCTCTCCAGATAGTGTGATCTTGATGTCAGCAAAGCGCATCGCCATCAGTAGTTCCTTTGTGAATGAGTCCAGCTTCACCCCTCCACTGCCATCGTAGTGGATGTACTCATTGGTATCGCCCAGGGGATAATCAAACTCCGATGTTCTGGTGTTTACCAGCACGAAATCATTATCCATCTCGCCGTAGTAGATCTGTGGCACCTCGATCCGCAGTTCTTCATCTTGGACGGTATATACAGGAGGAATATCCTTTATGAGATAGTTAGGCATGCCCTCTTTTGTGACGCTGTTTACAGGGCTCATCACGACACCAAAACCGTGTGTATATACCAGATGGAGATTAACCCACGTCTTTGCCTGGAGCCGTTCCTGATTCATCTCTCTTGGGGCAATCATCACCTCGGTGTAGTTTCCGTTGATCTCGTACCGGTCGATGTCAATCCCTGAAAGGTCATAGTACAGCCTCATCTCCTGTGTTTGCTTGTACGTCTGTGTGAGCGGTCGCCAGTCCAGAATCCTGACATTATCCAGCGTCTCCGTCGCGTTCGATAGGATTTCGGGGGTCATCATCTCGACAGAGAAGTCTTTCTCCTCCACATCAGAAAGTCCGTAAGCGATCTTTGTGAACCTGATGTTACTCTCGATGTATGGCTGTTCCAGCTTCTCCTCGTTTGGTGAAACCTTGAAAGCCTGCACAAATCCCGGGATCACAGCCGGAGCAATTATGGCGATTAGTAGATAAAACACGATTACGGACACCAGTATATTCCTTTTTCCCGGGCTTTTCTGCCTTAAGATTGCGAATATCCAGACGTAACCCAGTACTGCGATGATTATCGCCATGATCATCAGTATCCTGATTACCGGCAGGTATGCGACGACATCAGAGTAGCCAGCCCCTACCACAATCCCTTTTTCAGAGTACATGATCGAGAATCTGGCAAGGTAGTGACCTGCAGCGAGAAGGACGAAGAAGAACGATCCAAGGACTGTTAGATGCACCAGTGCCTTCTGCCCCATGTTTGAGATTGCTGATTTGAAGTCAGCACTGTATGTTCTGCCGTCCGGTGCGATGATCTCTGGCTGTTTGAAGAAGCGGACTATGGAGGACTGCAGGTAATCTACAAGCACCATGATGATCGTGATTATTACACAGACCATCAGGAAGTTCCGGACAGCGAGCATGAATGGCAGGGAGAAGACGTAAAAGGAAACGTCCTTTGAAAAGATCGGGTCCTGCAGGTTAAAGGGCACCTGATTCAGGTACTGTAGCACTACGAACCATTTGGTGGAGTATGCAAGCGCCACAAAGAAGGATATGACCAGGACAACCATGAACTTCAGCTTGAAAGAAATCTTTGACTCGTTCAACCTCGAAGAGATCTGGAGATTGATCAGGGCAAACGCGAGAAAAACCGATGCTGAGAGTATGAAGAGGAGTATCTTTGCCTTTAAGCTGATCATGAAGATCAGGGACGCGCCAAGAGCATCAAACCACCAGTAATCGGTGATCAGCCGGACTATCCCGGATATGGACAGGATGAAGATCACCAATAGGGCGATGACAATAGCTTTGAATCGATCCCAGTCCTGCGCCATAAAGGTGAACAAGGGAAGCATCACTTATAAAAGGCTGTGGAAAACCTCCGCAGTGTTACAACCAGAGAGCGTACGTCCTCGACCACGACAGGCACACGAACGGGCGTGAGTGGGGAGTTTTCGATTATATGTTTGATATGTTTGAACCGATGGGTGGCGCACAGAGCACACTCGAAGGTTGATAATGAGATCAATCAGAATGTTTATAGCGGATTTTGAAAAACCCTTTCTGATGATATCTATTAATTTTATATACACTACCGCATATAATCATATTAATGAAAAATTTTGTTTATTTTGGTTTGAATGAGGTGTACAAGCGGGTGGGTGGAACGGCTTGGAGATCAGCTAGCAGAGATAGAATCGATGGTAGATTGGGAAGCGTTCCGCCCGATAGTGGGCGATATGTTCGATAACCGGAGTGAGCGAACGAGGCGGCAGACCGAACATCGATGAGATGAGGGGGTAATGGACAAAGCTGCTCGATGAGGCGCGGATAGTCCTGGTTCCATGTTTGCAAGAATAGGAGCTGCCCGTTAGAGAAGTAGGGCTCGATCGCTTATGCTGGTCTTCTCCTCACCACGCAGCGATAATCATCTATTTTCGCGACAAAACTCCAATCCCTGCTCAGATAGCTTTCTAACTTCTCAACGGAAATTACCTTTTCGGCTGTTTTAACCTCCGGTACGAGCTGCCCGCGTTTCCATTCCATCGCGTCCTTAATGAGCGTGACTTGCTCTTCCTGCGGGAGCAATCGCCATAATATCTCTTTACCCTCGCCGTATTTCGCCTTTATATACTGCCCGATAATCTTCTCCGGATCATCGCTTATGCCCGCAGAAGCCGCCCTCACCGAGGCTAACAAGATATCCGTAAGCTTCGACTCCATAGGGCTCCGTGCGAAGTTTAATTTCGCGTATTCCACACGGTGATATTCGACCTTCTCCTTATCATAATAGGCGTCCTGAGAGCCAGGAAGGATATGGCCAAACAGAAACTGCTGCGTGCTCGGATCCATCCGCCCGCCATCGACTGTCGGTTCTCTCAGCACCGATTCAAACGCTTTTCTCAAGCAGTGCGCTGAGATATGTTCCCACTGCTCTATCCCTGCGCGTCGTGCCGCAGTTTTGATTATCTTATTCACCGTTTGTGGCGCAGGTCTATGCAGCATGCGCTCCGCTTTCTTCCAGAGCGTCCAGTCAGAGCAAAACAGGGGCTCATCCGGTGCTATGTTCACGAACTTCTCGCTCCTTTCCCGGAGGAATGCCTTCAATACTTGAGCGGCTTCTGCACAGATAAAGGTGCAATAAGGAATGTTCCCCTTGCAGGCATCAGGCACGCGTTCTTTCATCTCGGGATACACCGGAATTTTGATGATCTCCTTCCCGTTCTCCACATCATCTCGCACGTCCTCGTAGTTCAGTGCGCAGAGTGTGCTGATTCGTAATCCAGAACTAAAGAGTGAAAGGAGTAATGCTCTATTCCGTGCACTACCGGCGCCATCGGCAATTCGATACATCTCGTCCTTAGTCGGGATGTACTCCTTCTTCTTCCGGTATCGCGCGGGCACGAAATACGTTCGCACCTTTAAGGTCTCGTAACCGTTCACCCTGAAGAAGGACTGGAGTCTCCTGATGATACTGTTAAGGTACGCTCGACTATACTTCGTTTCGCCAAGCTCATCAACAAAATCCATAATGAGCTCTTCCACCTTTTCAGCCGGGAGTTTTACCAGCTCATCAGGTCCGTAGCTGGTATATTGACAGAACCGATGAAGTATGCGCAGATAGACGCTCCTCGTACTCGTGCTCTTCGTATACCTTCTCAGATGGCGCAGCCACTTCTGTATCGAAGGGTACATCGACTTCCAGGCATCAGCGCCATCCCTAGCCTCTATTCCGAAGTAGATCTCCCATTCGCGGAGTTTTCGCGGCTCGCGCAGCTCAAACTTACCAAATACCTTCGGCGTTTCAACAGCCATTTTTAAATCACAAAAATACTAAAGCGTCCGCTCATAAAAACTTCCCTTTTATAATGGATTCATCCGCTGTAGCAGATGGGCCCGATGCGATTCGAACGCATGACCTTCGCCTCGTAAAGGCGATGTCATAACCAACTAGACCACGGGCCCTTCTTTGCTCTTTCTGCGCCACGTTACGCTTTTTGCCGCGGTGGCTGGTGACGAAACGTAACCCGCTTTATTCTTTTGGTTCGTTTCGTATACTTTATATTATACATACGATAGTGCTATTTTAAAATAAAAAGGCAAGGAAAAATGCGTGGTGGATTTAGAAAAGGAGTAGGCATGAATCCGAAGGTATTAAGCCAGCAGATGAAACAGATGGGCATAAGCATCGAGGAGCTGAGCGATGTCGAAGAGGTCGTGATAAGAACCGCAGATGCCGAGCTCGTTTTTGAGGACGCCGTCGTTACCGTTATGGACGCACCGGGGTCGAAGATGTATCAGATAACCGGTACACCGGTAAAACGCCCGAGGACTGAATCAGAGCCTGAGTTGAGCATCTCTCAGGAGGACGTAGCGATCGTAATGGAAAAAGCGGGATGCAGCGAGGCAGAGGCGAAAGCTGCGTTAACCGAAACGAACGGTGATTTAGCTGAGGCGATATTCAAACTCTCTGAATAACGTAAAGAATGACCAAAATTCAGCCGAAACGCGTTGGGATCGTATGTAAAGGTAGGGACGAGGATATCACCGTATTAAATAAGCTGATAGAATCCATAGAGGATCGAGTTGACATTGTACTCGATGAATCGACAGCGAATAAGCTCCAGACGCACGGAATGAAACTGAACGAGATGTCCGTGGATCTTCTGATCTGCATTGGCGGCGATGGCACCATTCTACGGGCTCTTCATGCGTTACAAACACCCACGCCTATGTTAGGAATAAACATGGGTGCTATCGGTTTCTTAGCGGAGGTGCAGCCAGAAGAAAGCGTTTCTACACTCACACGGCTGTTAGAAGGGTTCGAGGTCGAGCGAAAAGAGCGGCTTGCCGTAACGATCAACGGAACGGAGGAGAAGATGCCGTATGCGATGAACGAAGCGGTCGTAATAACCTCCAAACCAGGGAAGATGCTTCATTTTGCCATCTTTATCGATGAGGTGGAGTTGGAGCGGTTACGTGCGGACGGTGTGATCTTCGCAACTCCCACTGGCAGCACTGCGTATGCTATGAGTGCCGGTGGACCCATCGTAGACCCCCAAGTGAATGCGACCATAATCGTGCCAATCGCGCCCTTTAAACTCGCTGCACGACCCACAGTCGTTGATATAACCAGCGAGATACGCTTTGAACTCCTGGAGCGGAAGAATGCCGAATTGGTGATAGATGGGCAATTTTACCGGGCGATCGGGAAAGAAGAACGAATTAGTATTACCCGGGGTGCGCCGGCTTTTTTTGTGAATGTCGGAGGCAAACATTTTTTAAAACTCCGTGACAAATTACGGGATGAGGAAGAAAAAGGAAAGGTTGATATACCTAGAATGTGAAGGTGTTTGTGGGGGGAAAAGGAATGAAAATGCAAAGTATATCGGCATTGAAGTTGAGCAATAAACGGGTTGTGAACTCGGATGGCGGAGAAATGGGCACGTTGCACAATATAGTGGCAGACGCGGGAACGGGCATTTTGCGGGAACTTGTGGTTAAACCCGCTGAGGAGCTTGACACAAGCAAGTTCAAGATGGAGGACGAATACATCTTCGTGCCGTTCGAGGCCGTTAAGGCGATAAAGGACGTCATCGTCGTGGATAGCGAGAGGATACGTGCACGGGCGTGACGGGATTCGAACCCGTGATTTGCAGCTTAGGAGGCTGCCGCCATATCCTTGCTAGGCCACACGCCCTGTCAGACTTTTTCGTGCAGAGAATAAAGAGAGGATTATCAAAGAAAAAGCTTTTTCTTATCGAATTACTTGAAGATTTTAGTGCTGTTTCAGCAGCATTTCTTTCTTATCTATGCTATGGCGATATTGCAAAAGAGCGTGGAACAGGCAGCGAAGATCATCAACGGGCATGAACACGCGCGCGTGATCTCGCATTACGACGCAGACGGGGTAACCTCAGCAGGAATTATCTGTAACGCGTTACTTCGACGAGGCATACAGTTCCACGCGACGATTGTGAACAAACTGGAACGCTCTTTTATTCAGGATTTGGATGAGGGCCTGGTCATAATTTGCGATATGGGCACTGCGCAATCCGATCTACTATCCGAGAATCTCAAAGGGAAAGACGTGGTAATCATAGACCACCACGCGCCTGCAACGTCAGTCCCGGCATTTCACGCATCGTCGTCTTCCTCAGTCCTTATCAATCCCTGCTGCCTGAGTGGGGCGGAAAAGCGTGAGTTGACAAATGAGCGTGGCAGCACGATTTGCGCTGCAGGGCTCTCTTATCTCGTAGCACGGTGTATGTCAGGCGAAGATAGGGGCAACATAGACCTTGCCGGACTCGCGATCGCGGGGACATTAGGCGATAAATTGGATTTTGAAACCGGGATTAACCGACTGATTGTGGACGAGGCGGTACAGGAGGGCGTTGTTACGGTAAAAACCGGTCTGAAGCTCGGGGGTGGTAAGATCCGGGGTTCAATCCTTTTCGCTACCGATCCCTACATCCCTCTCGCAGGTAAGGTGGAGTGGGTGGATGCGTTTTTGGATAAGATAGGAATAGCCGAAGATACGAACTTGAGCGATTTAAATAAGGCAGAGGAGAAAAGGCTGACTACCGAGTTGTTAGCGCTCTTACGAGAATCGCAAGCTCGTATCAGCGATGACGCATTAGTAGGAACCACGTACACGCTCCATTCTGAGGTGATACGGGATGGCATGGATTTTATGAGGATGGTAGATGCGTGCGGTCGGTTGGGCAAATCAGGGATAGGAATAGGGCTGTGCCTGCGTGAGGCGAAGCTGGTAGAAGAAGCGACCTCGTTATACATGAACATTCAAAGCAAACTTGTCTCCGAGTTGAGTAGAATAGAAAGTGCGGAGGATGCGATAAAAGAGCTTAACAATATCTTCTACTTCTTCGTGCAGGAGGGTGGCGTAACGGGCACGTTAGCCGGCATCGTAGCGGACTATATCTGCACGGTAAAGCCCGTAATAGTGCTGAACAAGAAAGACCAAGTTGCGGAGGGCCAGAAGGATGAGGATACGAAGATATCAGCGCGGTGTAACAAAAAACTAATGTCTGCATCAGGGGGGATAGACCTCGCTGTAGCGATGGAGCAAGCATCAGGGGCGGTAGACGGTTTTGGCGGCGGACATCCTGTTGCCGCGGGAGCATCCATTCCCAAGGGCTCCGAAGAGAAATTCATAGCAGCGCTTGATACGATAATCGGCAAGCAGCGCGGGCAAAAGAAGTGAAGGTTTATAGCCAGAACCGTTTACAGACCTTTATCCCTGCTCTTTTTAAATTGCACACAGGGGATTCAGAATTTTATTAACAACGAATCCGTAAGTAGGTATTGCAAATGGGGATTGCGGTTGTAGGCGGCGGGATTTCTGGAATATCTGCGGCACTCGATCTCGCACGTTCTGGATTCACGGTCTACCTGATAGAGAAGAACCAAAAACTGGGTGGTAAGATGTCTGAGCTTGCGGAATGCAAGGTAGGCTTAGTTCCACTGATTGCAGAGGTGGAGAACCACCCTAACATCGAACTCTTGCTCTCCAGCGAGTTGGAGGCCTTATCGGGGTCTGCGGGCAATTTCAAGTTGACCGTTTCCGGGAAGGAGATAGCAGTTGAGAGTGTCGTGTTAGCCCCCGGTTACGAGCTCTTCGAGGCTATATCCCGAAGTTATTCACTCGATCATCCGGACGTTGTTACCTCGTTGGAGTTCGAACGAATGCTCCGGGCCGCTACGAAGACCGGAGAACTGCTGCGACCTTCGAACGATGCGCAGGTGAAGAGGATAGGTTTTATCCAGTGTGTCGGCTCGCGGTGCACCGAGAACGAGCAGTGCTCCACCGTTTGTTGCGCTTATACGGCGAAGGAGGCGTGGATATTGAAGCGGCGATTCCCTGATGTTGATGCTTACATCTTTTACATGGATCTACGGGTATTTGGAAAGGACGAAGCGTTAGTGGAAGAGATAACGAACAGATATAACGTGAAGTACATACAGTCGCGAGTGCCCGAGGTCGTTCCTGAGGGCGAGACCTTGACGGTTAAGTTCGAGGATTTCGAACAGGGATCGGTTGAGCGATTGGATCTCGACATGGTGGTCCTTGCGGTTGGGCTCCGGCCATCAAGAACGGTACGTAAACTCGCGGAAATAACCGGCGTAAAGACGGACGGCAAATCCGGCTACGTAGATACGAGCTTCACAAAGCCACTGGAGACGAACGTCCCCGGCATCTTCGTCTGCGGGACCGCGAACGCACCGATGAAAGTTTGGGAAAGCGTGGCGCAGGGCAGTGCAGCCGCTTTAAAGGCTTCCTTACTATCTGAGCGCGTCGAGCGGCTGGAAAAGGATCGGGAAGTGGTTGAAACCGAAGCTGAGCCAAGGATCGGGGTCTTCATCTGTGGGTGTGCAGGTGAAATAGGCAATTCCGTGGATATCTCTGCGGTTGTTGAGCGTGTGAAGGATCAGCACGGCGTCGTTTACGTAAACGGCGAGATGAACACCTGCGAGGACGTACGGACTGCGATAGAGCGGGACATAAGAGCCCAACGCCTGAACCGGGTCGTATTTGCCGGCTGCACACCGCGAGGCCATGAAGAGTTGTTCAGAGGCGCGTGTGCGAAGGCAGGATTGAATCCCTATCTGCTGGAGATCGCGAACATACGGGAGCACTGTGCATGGGTGCACGAGCGCGAAGAAGCGACTGAAGTGGCCGGAGATCTTATAACTATGGCGGTCGAGCGCGCGAGACACCTTGAAGATCAGCCCGTCGAGCGCTATCCGGTAACTCCGAAGGCGCTCGTTATCGGTGGCGGTGCCGCGGGAATGTCCGCTGCGCTTGACATTGCAACCGCAGGGTATGACGTTTATCTTGTAGAGAAAGAGCCAAAACTCGGCGGATTGCTGAATACCATCACGAACTTACTAACCGGAGAAAGTGCTTCTGACGTTTTAAACAGTCTTGTTGCCCAAATAAAAGATAATGCACGGGTAACGGTGTATACAAATGCGGAAGTGGCGGATGTTTGGGGCAGACCCGGGGGATTCAAGGCGCGAATACACGGAGATAGGGAGGATGCGGAGATAGAATTCGGAGTTGCTGTACTCGCGACTGTTGCGAGCGAATCGGTACCTGAAGAAGGGTATTTCGGCTATGGGCACGATAAAAACGTAGTAACGCAATCCGAGTTTGCGAAGATGCTGAAGGACGGCACTGTCGTGGAGAATGCCAGCGCAATTGTTATGATCCAAGAGGGGACGCCAGGCGAAGGGGTGTATCAAAAGCAGAACAGCATCAACGTGGTGACGAACGCATTAAGAGCGAAGAAACTTAAGCCTGAATCGAACGTATTCGTGCTCCACCAGGAGATCAAGACGTACGGTAAATGGGAATTGGTCTACCGCGAGGCGCGAGAACGAGGCGTGATCTTCCTCAGATACGATAAAGAGCGTCCGCCGGAAGTGGAGGACGGAATCATCTCCGTTCACGAAGTTACACTTAATGATGATCTACTGTTACAGCCTGATTTGGTCGTGCTGAGCACGCTGATGAAACTGCATGAGGGGCATGAACACCTGAGCGAGCTGTTCAAGATCCCACTGGATGAAAATGGATTCTTCCTGGAAGCACGTGAGCGACCGCGAATGAACTTGACGCCCGTTGATACACCTAACAAAGGCGTGTTCATCTGCGGTTCGGCTATTTACCCTACAACGCTGGATGAATGCTTTGTTCTTGCCAGTGCAGCGGCATCACGGGCTTGCGGCATCCTCTCTAAGGAGTTTATAGAGTCGGAACCGCAAGCTGCGCGCGTGAACGAAACGCTTTGCAGGGGCTGTGGGCTCTGTGAGCAGATATGCGAATACGGAGCGATAACGCTTAAAGAATCGGGCGGCTTACTTGTAGCCGAAGTGAACGATGCGCTATGCAAGGGCTGCGGTGCTTGCGCCGTTGCGTGCCCCGCCAGAGCGATTACCTGCAAATATTCATCCTTAGAACAAATAAGGTCAATGATTGAGGCGATTACGTAGGAGCTTATGGACGAAAAAGGATTCGAACCGCAGATATTGGTCTTCTGCTGTAACTGGTGCGCGTACGCAAGCGCAGACCTGTCCGGTGCGGCCAGGCTTCAGTATCCGCCAGGGGTGCGAATAGTACGCGTGATGTGCGCAGGCCGTGTAGACCCCTATTTCGTGCTCCGAGCGTTCGAGCGCGGGTTTGACGGCGTTATGATCGCGGGCTGCCACCTCGGAGACTGCCATTACCTTTCGGGTAACGAGAAGGCGGAGCAGCGGGTTTTGATGCTCAAGGAATTGCTCGGCGTTATCGGCATTGAGCCCGGACGGTTGAAGATCGCGTTTGTTTCGGCAGCCGAAGGAGGAAAGTTCGCAAAGGAGGTAACGGGATTCGTAGAGGAAATTAAGCGCATTGGCAAGAACGAGATAAAGGTAGAAAAGCCGAAAATCGAATTAGACGATTTAGATACCATTATTGCGGATACTGCGGTTTATTATTGCGCGGAATGCGGTAAATGCACCTCTATTTGCCCTGTTTCTGAAGTGAAGGATTTTTCGCCGCGTGTTACCGTTGGCAACGCCATTTTTGGGTTTGATACCGATGTGGAGCAGGTAGCGTTTGATTGTCTTACCTGCGGACGATGCAAGGACGTCTGCCCCGCAGTGGTGGATTATCCGGAATTCACGCGACAAGTGAGGCGGAGAATGCTCTTGAAAGGCTACGAAGCGCGGCCAACTCATGGCAACCTCTTCCTCTCATCGGCACGCATAATGGCGCAAACGGAAATAGACGGTAGATTTAGAAGGGCTCTGTTTGAAGGGCTCAAAACGAGTTCAAAAGGGGACGTAGTATATTTCACCGGATGCTCTCCGCTGTACCAGTTCCTTTTCAAGGAGGTGGGCTGCTCACTTGATAATCCTCTGGAACGCATAGGCGATGACGTAGCCCGCATACCGAGGGACGCGGTATTCCTGATGAACAAAGCAGGTGTGGCACCCGTGATCCTGGAGCAGGAGAAGTGCTGCGGGCATGACCTCTACTGGATCGGAGACGACGAGAACTTTGAGACGCTTGCGAAATACAACGCTTCGCTTATGACGGAAGCAGGCGCGAAACGAGTGGTGTGCTCATGCCCCGAGGGCTACTGGATATTCAAGCAGAGATACCCGGAAGTCACGGACTTTGATCTCGAAGTTTTGCACATTTCAGAGTTCTTGAAGGAGCAGGTGGAAAAAGGGACGCTGATACTGAGCCCTGGCGAAAAAGTGAAGGAACCGCGGAAAAAGGTTACGTATCAGGATCCATGTAGGCTTGGCAAATATCTCGGCGTGTATGACGCGCCGCGGTTCTTACTGGAGGAAGCAGGATTTGAAGTCGCGGAGATGGCGCATTCGCGAGAGATCGCAAACTGCTGCGGCGGCCCGAATGCGTGGGTTGGCTGCGGAAGCGCGAACAGAATGATGCAACTGGACAGATTGGCGGAGGCAACGGCGACCAAAAGCGAGGTGCTGGTGACCTCATGCCCGAAATGCCAAGCGCACCTGAAATGCGGGCAGTGTGGCGAACTCCCGGCTGGTAGAGACGTCGAGATCGAGATAAAGGATCTGGTAACGATCCTCGCGGAAGCGGTTAGGGAGGCAAAATAATATGGGACGCGTTGTGGTGATCGGGGGGGGCATAGCGGGAATACAGGCGGCTTTGGACCTTGGCGATCGGGGACACGACGTTTACCTCGTGGAGAAGAAGCCCTCCATCGGCGGCCGAATGGCGCAGCTTGATAAGACGTTCCCCACCAATGATTGCTCTATCTGCATACTCGCGCCTAAGATGCTGGAATGTTTCGACCATCCAAACGTAACGGTAATAACCAACGCGGAAGTAAAAGGGTTAGAAGGCTCAGCAGGAGACTTCAAAGTGAAGGTCTTGAAGAAGCCCCGTTATGTAGATGAGGATAAATGCACCGGTTGTGGCGATTGTGCTTGGGCTTGCCGGCTCAAAGAGCGATTCCCTGACGATTTCAATATGGGTCTGGGCAAGCGATCCGCGATCTCGCTCTATTTCATCCAGGCAGTCCCACGCGTGGCGCTCATCGACGACGAGCACTGTCTCATGCTTACGAAAGGGAAATGCGGGAAATCACCGCCCTGCGTTGATGCGTGCGGACCTAAAGCCATCGATTTCGCGCAGAAGCCCGAGGAGATCGAACTCGATGTCGATGCGATCATTGTAGCGACTGGCTATGATTTGCTCGACCCGTCGCAGTTCAAAGAGTACGGTTACGGCGTCTACGCGAATGTATTAACGGCATTTGAATTTGAGCGGCTTATATGCGCCGGCGGGCCGAAAGAGGGGCATCTTGTACGTCCTTCGGACGGCGAAGTGCCGAAGACAATCACGTTTATTCAATGCGTCGGATTGCGGGACCGCGGTAACTATCCGTATTGCTGCAGTGTCTGCTGCTTAAATTCCACCAAGGGCTCTATACTTGCGAAGGAGCATTATCCGGAGATAGAGACGTACATCCTTTATTCTGAGTTGCGAGCGGTGGGGAAGAGATCGCAGGAATACGTCGATCGAGCGCGGGATGAATATGGGATAAAGTATATCCGAGGGATGCCGGGTGAGCTACTCGAAGACCCGGAGACCAAGAACCTTATAATCAAATATGAAGATATGGACTCGGGAACGATCGAACGCATGGAGGCTGAGCTGGTCGTCCTGAATACTGCTCCGATACCCGGCGAGAGCTCAAAAGAGCTTGCAGAAGTGCTGGGCATAGCAGTGGACGAGTACGGGTTCTTTTCGCCTAAAGACCCGCTTGGCGCGCCTATCGAAACGGAAAAGGAAGGGATATTCCTTAGTGGGTACGCGCAGGGTCCGAAAGATATCCCAGAGAGCGTAGCACAGGCGAGTGCCGCAGCCGCGGAAGCTTCGGAGATCATCGCGAGGAAAAGTAGTAGAGGAGATGATGAGGGGGAGAAGGAGTAAATGGACGCGACTGATGATGAGATAAGGGTTGGCGTATTCATCTGCCACTGCGGATCGAACATCGGTGGTGTGGTAGACGTCCCTGCAGTTACCGAGTACGCGAAGACGCTTCCGAACGTCGTGTATGCGGAAAGGAATCTTTACACCTGCTCTTCAGACGGGATTGATTCGATAAAGAGGGCGATACAGGAGCATAACCTGAACCGAGTTGTGGTGGCTGCATGCACGCCGCGAACGCACGAACCGCTGTTCCGGAAGGCGTGCGAAGATGCCGGGCTCAACAAGTATATCTTCGAGTTCGCGAACATCCGAGACCACTGTTCCTGGATCCACATGCGTGAGCCGGAGAAGGCGACGGAGAAGGCGAAAGACCTCGTGCGAATGGCAGTAGCAAAGGCTTCGCTGTTAGAGCCGCAGGAAGAAAAGAAAGTGAGCGTCGAGCCGAAAACGCTCGTTATCGGCGGCGGCATAAGTGGAATGACCGCGGCTTTGAATCTCGCGCGGCAGGGGTTTGACGTGCATATCGTGGAGAAGGAGCGCGATTTAGGCGGAATGGCACGACAGCTTTACAAGCTTTATCCTACCTTTGTGGACGCGCTTGAATTCGTGAATGCCCTGGTCAAGGAAGTCGAGGCCGAAGAGCGGATCACAATCTGGACGTCGACCACGGTGAAGGAGGTAGAGGGCTATGTCGGGAACTTCAAAGCGACGATAACCATCGGGGGCGAAGACGAGGTCTTGAAAGTAGGCACGATAATCGTCGCGATCGGTGCCGCGGAATTCAAGCCGGACGGGTTTTACGATTATGACGGATCGCGAGTTATAACGCAATTAGAATTAGAAGCGAGGCTGCGGGCGTGTGAAGAGGCCGGGGATTTCTCCGAACTCGGCGGCAAACGGATCGTGATGATCCAGTGCGTTGGCGCTCGCGGTCGGAAGTTCTCCTATTGCTCCAAGATCTGCTGCACCACGGCATTGAAGAATGCATTAGTGATAAAGGAGAAAGTGCCCGATGCGGAGATCTACGTTTTGCACCGGGGCATAAACGTCTACGGCGAATATGAGTACCTGCTCATCGAAGCTCGGGAGAGCGGGATAAGATTCGTGAAGTTCGGGCTGGAAAACGAGCCTAACGTCGAAGGTACGAGCGTTACGGTCTATCACGAGAATATCAGGAAGGAGCTCGAGTTGGAGGCAGACCTGGTTGTTCTCTCCACGCCGCTGATCAGCACACCTGAGTACGAACAGCTCTCTAAGATGCTCAAGGTGCCACTGGGACTGGACGGCTTCTTCTACGAGGCACACGTGAAGCTCAGACCGCTGGATTTCGCTACTGACGGCATTTACGTCTGCGGTACCGCTCACGGCCCACGAGACATTCCTGAAAGCATAGCGCAAGCCTTAGGCGCATCGTCACGGGCTTCTATACCCATGGCACGCGGGTTCGTCGTTCCAGAAGCGATAACGCCGGTTGTGGACGAAACCGCCTGTGTGAAGTGTGGAATCTGCGTGGACAAATGCCCGTACAGCGCGTTACGGCTGGACGACGATAAGCTGGAAGTGATCGACGCGCTTTGTAAAGGCTGCGGGACGTGCGTAGCTGCCTGCCCCACCGGCGCGCTTGACCAGCGGCACTTCCGGAATAAAGAGGTAGAGGCGCAGATAAAGACCTTCTTCTGTCTATCGTAAGTAGCTCTGACTTTGACGCCCAGAGTGGATTGAGAATAAGATAGCGGGTCATTCATACAACAGGTAACGTAAATCCGTGCCCTTCTCGGTGTAGTCATGACAGTATTTTGTCAGGAAGTATTCGCTCACCAAAACTCCGGGCGTGGTACAATAAATGGCACAGGTTCTTTGTTCAGAAAGGAATGCGTGACGAAAAACATAGGTTTTATATCTGGTGGCGACCTAACGATAAAGCGTGATCTTAGATGGACGTAGTAAAGATTGGATTTGTAAAATTAGGGAATATTGGGATTTCACGAATAGCGGATTTGCTGCTGGACGAGCGAGCTGACAGAGAGGACATAGACATTTGAGTACAGGGGACCGGCTAGAAGATGATGCCAGAAAGTGCACCAGACGCCGCTCGCTTACTGGATTGGGACCCGGATGTGGTGATGGTCTTCAGCCCAAATGCGGCTCTTCCAGGTCCTATAAAGACGCGCGAGATGATAGGAGACAGAAGGGGGTGAATAGACCACGAAATCAGGAAAAATGAGTCCACCATCGTTAGAGGATTATTTACAAATCTCAGATCCAGCAATTCGTGATACTATTAACGCTTTTTTTCATCATCCTTATGGATTCCATGGCGATTCTGGTATCCAGCATTACTTATATCATCGGCTTCTTACCAGTGCGGGTACACGTGCTGTTTGGCCTCCCGTTGAGGGATTTGGACAAGCATACCTATTACTCAGATCAGAATATTATTCTACACTGACATATCAAAATGTGGGAGTAAAAGCAACACCTGGTCGTTTTGATATGGTATTTATTGACCCAAAAACTCTTCCTGAAAGATTTGACATTCCTCCAGAAAAGGAACCAGAAGCAATGGTCGCTTTTGAAGTGGGAAAGAATAAATCTGCGGGAAAAATGGGTCAATTTGACTCCCCTATTTCCAAACGAAACCCCGCGCCTAGTGATGCTGCAAAGATAATCAGAGATGTTCTTGCTGGCCATCTGAAAGCAGGATATGTTTTAGAATTTTACGACGGTGAAAAAGCGAATCAAGAATCTACGGCTCGTAAAATAGCATCGCAATTGAAATCTTACCTCGATAACAACTCTGATAATAGAATTTATGTTGCTCTTGTTTTGTATAATCCTGGTGCTGAACCAGCAGTGTGGTTATATCCAAAGAAATGGGAAGAAGAGCTGGCCTTACCTTACAAAAAGCTCGTAACCAAACCTAAAGCATCTACATCAGGGGAAAAAATCGAAGGAAAAAAGAAACAAAGAGCAGAAAATCGAATCAACTTCTTTCAATTCCGTGATAGATGTAGTGCTGGTGTGGCGGCATTACAAGATGAAATCAGAAGACATTTTAAAAGTACGTGTAATTTCCCCTACGGCGGTAAAACAATGACGGTTAATTTTAATGGCGGCAGATTACTGAGAATTAGTAATTCATGGGGTAATGAAGAGTATGAATACATCTCCGAGATGCGTTCTCAAGTGCTCAATGATCTACAAAAGGAACTTCCCGGGCTGTCTGATGAACTGAGTGGCAGTATTAGAATTCCTGCGGAAAGAGACGAAAGATTCATCGCCACGATTATAAATGCCATAGAATCTACAATTGGGAGGGGGTAGTTTATGGCAAGTAAGTCCAACTACGAGAAGAAGAAAAACCATAAGGTTTATATCTGGTGGCGACCTAACGATAAAGCGTGATCTTAGATGGACGTAGTAAAAATTGGATTTATAAAATTAGGGAATATCGGGATTTCACGCATAGCGGATTTGCTGCTGGACGAGCGAGCTGACAGGGAAGACATCGACGTTCGAGTATTTGGCACGGGCGCGAAGATGACGCCAGAAGCTGCAGCAGACGCCGCTTGCTTACTGGATTGGGGCCCTGATCTGGTATTGGTGCTCAGCCCGAATGCGGCTCTGCCCGGGCCGAAGAAAGCACGTGAGATGGCGAAGGAGAAGGGCATACCGTGCATCGTGCTCTCGGACGCACCGGCGCTGAAGGCAAAGGACAAGTTAAAGGAAGACGGCTTTGGCTTCATTATTATTCCGGGCGACCCGATGATCGGCGCGCGACGTGAGTTCCTCGACCCCGTCGAGATGGCGATCTTCAACGTTGACGTCATGTCCGTGCTTGCGACAACCGGTGTGGTGAAGCTGGTGGCAGATGAGATTGACCGTGTGATCACCGAGATACGCGCAGGTGGCGAGGTGAAACTGCCGCAGATCGTGGCCACAGCGGAGAAGGCGGTTGCAGCCGCAGGATTCAGCAACCCGTACGCCAAAGCAAAGGCCATTGCCGCGTACAGCATGGCGGAGAAGGTGGCTGAGCTGGACGTTAAGGGCTGCTTCATGATGAAAGAGGCCGAGAAGTACGTGCCCATCGTGGCAGCGGCACACGAGTTGCTCGGAGAGGCGGCGAAGCTCGCGAAAGAGGCACGTGAGATTGAGAAGTATTCTGACAGCGTACTGCGCATGCCGCACTCCAGAAAAGGTGAGATCCTGAAGAAGACGAAGTTGATGGAGAAGCCGAGCGCTTAGCTTAGCGTAATTTCTCCATTTTTTTCTTTTTTCTCTTTCTTTTTCTTTTTCCTTTTTTATTCTATCGTTCCGAATGTATTCCCGTTGCGGTTTAAACCACGCATCAAAAGGGTTTTTTATGCTATGGGCCAAAGATGTTTACGTAAAGCCCGCCCCATGCCTCTTCGACAACGCTGGGATCACGTAACGATACCGCAGTGATCAGTACTAAAAATACTAAGAGTGCCAACGATGCAATAATAATCCACGTGCCTGCTCTTGATTCTTTTATAGCGCTGCGTTCTATTACTCGTTCTCGTTCGCGTAAATAACGTTCTAAACCGTCATCGTCTGGATAATGCCTCTTATACACTTCTTTTAACTCATCCCGTGTCAACCCTGGATAGCGCTCCGCGATGGTTCTTAATCTTTCCATAACTCCCTTGCGTTCCTGTTCCCACGCCTCGAATTTTCTCGTTACCGTTATCTCTGTCATCCGCTCCCTATCCGTAAAAATCTTCCCGTCGTTATCCTTTACCAAACCCAAACTCGTGATATACTCTTCCAGGGTCTCAGGAGATACGTTAAATGTCTGCGCCATGGTCGCGCTCTCGACGGGTTGGTGGCGTTCTACATATCAGAGTATCAGCAGCCCGGTTTCTGCATGTTTTTTCTCCGCTTGAATCTTCTGTAAAACAGCTCGAGCGTGCTCTTCTTCTGCTTCTGTCTTTTTTATACGCTTAGAATCACGCTTTAACCGTGCACGTTCGACATACGCCTGCTTGAGCCGTACTTTCTTCTCTTGTGCTTTTTCCTCGCTTTCCAAGCGTCTAACCTCGGCCCTTAGAACCTCCTCAGCCATTGCTTTTAGAATAGCACGTATCTTTTTAAAAAAACTGCCGGTTTCACGTTCGTTATCTGAATTCTATCCGATTTTAATTCTGTCCTATCTTTTTTTAAAACGGTGTGCACTAACTACGTTACGGTGAAGAGATAAATGAAAGCAGATAAAAAAACAGAGGCTGAGATAAAAGCCGTTCTGGAAAGGATGGCCGAAGCGTATCAGAATAACGATGTTGACGCCGTCATGGGCTGTTATGCGCCAGACCCTGGCGTGGTCTCGATCGGCACCGGGAATGATGAAAAGTACATTGGACCTGAACAGTTAAGACAAGCATACGAACGCGACTTCGCGCAATCCGAATCGGTTTCAATGACCTTCGATTGGCTCTCGGTTTCCATCGCGGCAGCCGGAAACGTCGCCTGGGTTGCCTCGGATATCACCGTACACGTACTCGTGAGCGGCAAAGATCTTACGTTCTCTGGAAGACTGACTGGAGTTATGGAAAACCGTGACGGTAATTGGTTAATAGTACAAGGGCATTTCTCACTGCCCGCAGCGGAGCAGCCGGACGGGCAATCGTTCCCGGAAACGCAGAAGAAATAGCAGGGAGTTCGTGCTATTGGTATTTCACCGCTTCGACCGGGCTCATCTTCGAGGCTTTTCGCGCAGGATACAGCCCTGAAAGCATCCCGACAACTACTGCAACCGCTATGCCACCGAGCAACACTTCGGGCTTCACAATCGCTGCGATTTCCACATCGAATGCGGTCGCTATACCGAAACTTATCGCGCGCGCTCCCAGAACACCTAAAATACAGCCACAAATGCCCCCTAGTAAACTCACCACACCTGCTTCGAGTAAGAACAGCGAGAGAATATTCCTGTTCTTTGCGCCGATCGCTTTCATCACGCCGATCTCGTGCGTACGCTCCATCACCGACATCAGCATCGTGTTCATTATCCCCATAGCAGCAACGATAAGCGAAATAGACGCAATAGCGAGTAAAACCGCTTGCAATATCCCAAAGACCGATTCTAACTGCTCTATTGCGCTGCCCATGGTCATGGCAGACGTGAAATCATCCAGCTTGTGATTGTCATCGATCCGCTCCTCTATTTCGTCCGCTATCTTCTCCGCGTCCGCTATGTTGCGCACCCTGACAAAGAGTTCTGAAATATCCTCGTTATCAAGAATAGTTACCGAATCGCGCGTCGTGACGTAAATCGCCGAATCCACATCAGACCTGAATCCCCCCTGCTGTTCCAGTACGCCAACAACCCTGAATTTGGTCCCGTTTATCGTAAGTCGGTCATTAACGCCGATATCTTCGTCAAAATAGTCATACGCGATGCTGTACCCAATCTCACATGCTTTGTTGTCGTTCTCTCGTAAGTCCCGTCCGGCGGCCATCGTATCAGCCTCACCACCTTCTTCCCGCTGTATCGTCTCGCCAAAGACTGCAGCGATATCTTGAGGATTAATACCAATGACCGTCAGCTTGAACGTCGCACCCCGAAATTCCACGTCTTCTACTCCACCTTTCATCCCAACAGCGTCTTTGACACCACCGATCCGTTTCACTGCTTCTAGATCACGATCGGTAAAGCTGCCAAATGTGCCATAGCTGCCAAATTCTACACTTCCCGGCGTTACCATAATAACATCCGCCATCTCCACGAGTTCTGCCGTAATCGACTCTTGCATGCCGAACCCTATGGAGATCAGGGCGATCACCGCACCGATGCCTACCGTAATACCCAGTATCGTGAGTGCAGAACGCGCTTTTCGTTCCCTTATGCTCCGATAGACAAGCGAAAAAGAATCCCTCATTATTCTATTCGTACCTCACCGCTTCTACAGGACTCATTTGTGACGCCTTCCGCGCAGGATAGAACCCGGACAGAACGCCCACAACCATTGCAACAGCCATCCCGCCAAGTAAAACGGCGGGTTTCACAACCGCGATCATTTCGATGCCCAAAGCCGTGCTTGCCGCGAGACTGATGACTTTCGCCACGATCACACCGGATCCGCAGCCAACCAAACCGCCTAACAGACTCACCATGCCCGATTCTAAGAGGAAGAGAGAAAGAACATCACTGCTTTTTGCTCCGATCGCCTTCATCACGCCGATCTCATGCGTGCGCTCCATTACCGACATCAACATGGTGTTCATGATGCCAATGGATGCGACAACGAGTGCAATTGCTGCTATACCAACGAGGACGCCGCGAACAATATCGAAAACCGTTCCGATCTGTTCTAAGGCGCTGCCCATCGTTATTGCGGTGGCGAAATCATCGACTCCGTGGTTATCATTTATTGCATCCTGGATTTCCTCTGCGATTGCTTCGGCTTCATCGATATTATAGACCCGTATCAATATGTATTGTATCTCATCGGTTTGCAACGCGTCTTTTGCAGCACGCAACGTGAGAAAAATATTGGGATCGACGTCAGCGGAATACAGTGTGCTTGCCTTTTCAAAAACGCCGATTACAATGAATTTCTCGTCATTTATCAGCAGTTTATCGTTGACGTGTATGACCTCGTCAAAGAGCTCATTGGCGACCCTGTCTCCGATGACGCACGCTTTATAATCATTATCTCTGAGCCACCGCCCTTCCTTGAGCCCGACAGGCTCCACATAGAAGTCCCCCAGCTCCTTAGAATCACCGCCGAAGATAAAAATGGGTATTCTCTCGTCTCTGTACTCAACTTCTGCAGCGGCGAGCGCCATTGGCACGATGTCCTTGATACCGCCTATTCGCTGCAAATCTTTAACGTCTCTATCTGTAAATCCCCCTAACTCTACATAGGTCGCCCCCGATATCTTTCCGGGTACCACCGAGATGAGATCGGCAAACCCCGTCAATTCGCCGCCAATCGCCTCTTCCAGGCCATAGCCGACGCTCATCAAAGAAACGATAGCCGCAATACCCACCGCAATACCCAGCACGGTAAGTATCGAACGCGTTCTCCGCTCCCGTATGCTCCGATAGGCCAGGAGGAACTTATCCCTCATTGCTCATCAAGTAACTTTCCGTCTCGCATCCGCTTTGTTCGCCCAGCACGGGCTGCAATCTCCGCATCGTGCGTCACCACAATTACCGTACGTCCTTCTTTGTTCAACCCTTCTAAGATGTCCATGATTGCGTTTCCCGTTGCTGTATCCACGTTTCCTGTGGGCTCGTCACCAATGACGACTTCGGGGTCATTTGCAAGCGCGCGTGCAATAGCTACTCGCTGCTGCTGCCCGCCGCTCAGTTCCGAAGGCTTATGGTAGATGCGATCTCCAAGCCCGACCTTGACAAGCTGTTCTTCAGCTCTCTTCAAACGCGTCTCTCGTTTCACGCCAGAGAAAAACAGGGGAAGCGCTACGTTTTCCACTGCATTTAACGTATGGACGAGGTTGAATTGCTGGAATATAAAGCCGATTTTCTCCCGCCGGATCTCAGCAAGCTCGTTTTCGTTAAGTGTCGCGACATCTATATTATCGATGAATATCGAACCGCTTGTGGGCGTATCCAGGCAGCCGATCATATTGAGCAGCGTGGACTTGCCCGAGCCCGATGGCCCTTTTATCGCGATGAACTCACCGTCCTGTATCGCTAAGTTCACATCACGCAGTGCGTAAACCTCCACATCACCCATCCGATAAACCTTCGTCAGGTCTTCTGTGTGAATCATTTATTCTGGTGTTCTTCTCAGCCGTCGGCACCTACTTGTTATCACTTCACTTTCGTCGCTTGCTTTTGCGCTTTTTCCTCACTATGACAGCCACACCGACAATGATCAGAATAGCAACCACTCCTCCCACGAGCGTCTGATTTGGCACCGCACTCTTCTGCGGGTCTCGTACCTCTACCTGCACTTCGTAACCCTTGGTTTCGTATTGCTTGTCCGTGTCAACGTCTTTGAACAGTAGTTTAAACGGTAGTGTGAGTGTGGTATCACCGACACTTAAATCGTTGGTATGCAGATCAAACGAAGCAGAGAAGACATCTCCTGCTTCCATGTCGCCGATGAAATATTCTGAAGGTAGAATTTTAACTTCTCCTCTCACGGGCACCACCGATACCGCCTTAATATCCTTTGCCAGCCCGTTAGCAACGTCAAAGTCTATCCGTGCGACGTCTCCTTTGAAAACGAATTCAGGCGCATTCACCAAGATAAGTCTCACGTCTGAGCTGCTCTTTACTAACACAGACGAGTCAAGCTCGCTGGAATGTGCATTAATGCCGTTCTTGTACGTGGCTTTGAAATTAATGTCTTTAACGCCCTCTGACTGTGGAGTGAGAGTAAACGTCACCGTTTTCTGTTCGTACGCACCTAAATTGCCGACGAATACACCCTTGGGCGTGAATTCCAGCTCGTCGTTGGCTGAGTTCACGAACACATTCACACCGCTCACGGTATTCGGTCGGTTATTAGCCACGACGATCGCTATATCCGTTGATTCGCTGAGCGAAATCTCCGAAGGTATGTCCTGCTCAAGCAATTGCACTTCACTACTGTCCACTTTCACAGGGACCGGAAACCGCACATTATCGCCGTTATCCACTTCGATGTACACTTCGGGGAAATACGTGCCGTCGCGGGCGTACGCAGCAGCTTTTATCGGTAACGTAATGGTTATGCTCTCACCAGGTCCTAAAGAGCCCACGTTGAAGTATTCGGTACGTTGCAAAC
>Ga0307380_10002680_pt1 | contig 25005 bp, 19 predicted proteins | sample UN3MG_FD_202239 | JGI IMG/M metagenome (GOLD analysis project Ga0307380, IMG submission 202239) | Soil microbial communities from Risofladan, Vaasa, Finland - UN-3 | ecosystem: Environmental > Terrestrial > Soil > Coastal area > Acid sulfate soil | place: Finland: Risofladan, Vaasa | collected... | reverse complement strand
TCAAAAACAATTTATACGGTCTCGGAAAGGACTGGATAACACAGTTAATTCGAGAAAAGCAAATAGAACACAAGAATAGAGGCCTTCACAAGGAGGTTGCCTGATGCAAAACTTACCACTGTCGAGTGATTAAACACGGTGCATTAGTCAATTGCAAAGACAATAATGGCCGTACGCCACTATCTTGCATTATAGAAGCCAAGCCTGACGAATGGTCAAAGTACTCTGATATAACTCAGCTTCTGTTGGATAACGGTGCTGATGTTGTTGTAGCGGACAGGCAGGGAGTGACTCTAATGCATAAAGCCGCAGCCGCGGGAAATAAAGAAATTATTTTATTATTACTTACACACGGCGCGGCTGTTGATGCGAAAGATAATAACGGACGCACTCTGTTGCATTATGCTGCCGGGGCATCTGTACCCGGTATGGATAGTCATAGCAATCCTGATGTTGTCCAGCTTTTATTAAGCAAGGGTATCGATGTTGATGAAGTAGATGCTCAGTTAGAAAAGCTACTTTCGGCTAACATTGATATTAATGTACAGGATAAGTATGGGATAGTTCCTCTGCATAATGCCACCCAAGTAGGTCATGTAGATATCGCCAAGCTTTTAATTGCACAAGGAGCCCGTCTTGACATTAAAGACAACGCCGGGCGTGTACCACTGCATTATGCTGCAGGGGCAGGTTCTAATGGGGAGGCGCTTTCCGCATCCATGCTCGGCATTATCCGAATCCTGTTAGACAATGGCGCCGATATTAATGCACAAGACAATACTGGCTTAACGCCATTGTACTACGCGGCTGATAGACGAAGTAAGGACATCGTACAGTTGCTTATTGATAACGGGGCTGACATTGATATTGTCGATAATCGCGGGCATATTCCATATCATTGGATTCAAAGCATAATATCCCTACTTAAGATAGGAAATGAAGATCGTAATACGTGGACAAAGATAAACGGTTACCAAGAGATAGCTCAATTGTTAAAGCGGTCTGAGTATTATGTAGCTCCTAACGGGAAGGATAATAATCCAGGAACAGTGGATCGTCCATTTAGCTCATTAACTGCTGCCATAGACATAGCTGAACCAGGTGATACTATTCTGATTCGTGGGGGAACGTATGTGTGTTCACAAACCATTCATATCGATACATCAGGTCTTCCGGGTAAGCCAATTAGCATCAGAGCGTATCCTGGAGAGGTGCCGGTTTTTGATTGTTCTATTGTCCGTACCCCGCATTCTACACCCTCTGATATTGGATTTATGATCAAGGGTGCCTATTGGCACATCAAAGGAATTGTCATTACTGATATTCATAGAGCGCTGCAGCTGACAAGTGAGGCAGCGCATCATAATGTTCTGGAACAGGTAGTAGCTTGCAAGGCAAGAATCTCAATGGAATCAGGAGCTGCGCATAACCTCATTATCAACTGCGATGCGTACCAAAGCGTTGAATTCCTACGCAACGGCGGAAATGCTGATGGAGTAGGTGCAGGCCTGGGATTAGGTATTCTGAACGTTTTTATAGGAAACAGATCATGGAATAATTCCGATGACGGATACGATTTCTGGTATGCAGGTAATCCTGTCAGGTTGGAATCGTGTTATGCTTGGCGTAATGGCGAAAACATCTGGAATCATCCTTTCTTTGCCGGAAACGGCAATGGCTTTAAGCTCGGAAAGGGAATGGGAAAGCATATCTTGATAAATTGCGTTGCATGGGGCCATCCCCATCGCGGATTTGACCTAAACGCTAACACCGAAGGAGTGATTCTCCGTAATTGTACAGGATGGGATAACCTTATTAATTATTATTTTACGACCAATCGTGGCGGAGTAGGCAATGTTTTACGTAATAACCTCTCATATGGAGGGAAAGATTCCATTGGTGCAAGAGTTGATAGTTCGTCTAACAGCTGGGACGCTGAGCTTGGTATCGCATTAACCGATGCTGATTTCTTTAGTTTTGATGACAGCATGATGTCAGCGCCGCGCAATCCTGACGGCAGCATCCCCTACAATAAGTTCCTTAAGCTTGCACCGACAAGCGGCGCAATTGATAAAGGTATTGATATTGGAATGCCGTTTGCGGGCAAGAAGCCAGACTTAGGAGCATTTGAATATGATCCCAATGAGGATTCTGAAGATTATGTGAAGATGCTACATCAGGCAGTGCGCGATCATGATACAAATGAAATCAATAAACTGCTCACTGGAGACGAAGGTATTAATGATAAGGACTGGTTAGGCTATACACCACTGCACTGGGCAGTCTATTTCGGATACGCTGATCTTATAGAGCTGCTGATTTCTAAGGGAGCAGATCCGAATATTCAGAGTGACACAGGAAGATACGCCTTAGAAATAGCACGAGCTATGGCCTATCCTGAATTGGAAGCATTATTGCGTAAGTTGGGAGCTAAAACTGGTGATGTGAGCACGGATGAAGGGTCGCAAGAGGCCAAGGCGGCAGAAGAGCAGAAGCCATCAGCTACCGCAAGTTGGACCGAAAGTTGTGATAGCAAAACAATAGGGGCAAGCCCGTGAGCTTGCCCCTAATTTCGACATTCGATCCCGATGTGCATCGGGATTCGTTATTCTCTTTTGTTACACCGGATAGACTGGCAACTGCTCTCTGAGCAGCTCGTAGATGGTCTTGCCATCCTTAATGGCTTCGCCGGCTGCATTGCGGAAGAGGGTCTGCAACTCATCGAAGTCCATTGTCTTGAGGTCCGCCAGGCTCTTCTTTTCGCCCTTGGCGTTTGCATCGATGAACTTGGCCATTGTCTCACCGGCCATCTCGCGGATAAGCTGCCAGAGTTCCTTGCTGTCGCTGGCCGCGACCGCACGGCCCAAGGCGAGTGACATCGAAAGAATGGCGTTCATACCCAAAACGCCTTTTCGCTGCATCGCGTGGATCTTCTCTTCCTTCGATGCGTTCTTGGAAATCCTGCCGGCGCTGATTGCCTGCTCCAGTTCGAGTGCCAGCAGTTCCTTATCCGTATCGAGCAGTGAGCCAAGCTTCATGAGCTTTCTGCCGACGAACGCTTTAGCCAATACGCTCTCGATGTGCTTGACGGCGTCCATACAGCCCTTACCGTCGTAACGTCTGGATTTTTTCCAGAGTGCCATTAGTTTATCGTCGTTCTTGGACTTGACCGTCTTGAGCACGACGTCCTTGTTGAACCGGAATGTACCGTCGCCGGCGTCCTTGAACAGATCGGCGTATTTCCTGGTTGTATCGGAAGGCTCGATGATGCTGTCCACGTAATGGATGGCCTCGTCGACACCGGCCGATGTTCCGAGGGGCGTCGAGCCCTTGAAACGAATGATTCCCGTCTTGCCCAGGAACAGGGTTGCCGCCGCCGACGGGATACCGGCGTTGGTCGCCTCTTCGGTGCCGCTGACAGATTCGATAGCCAGCAACTTGATAAGCAGACTGGCGATATCGATCTCGCCGGCGTCCGGCATGATACTGACGTCCTCTTTGCCCGTGAGGATTCGGACCAGCTCCTTTACGTTCTCCTCGACCTCTTTGCGCTCTTTATCGGTGATTTCCCGCTGGGAGGCCCTTGCCAGTGCGAGGATTTCCATGACCCGGCCGTACTTCTGAAGTCTTTCCGTGTTGGCACCGCCGCCGGCCTTGAGGCCCAGGGCGTTCATCGCCGTGGCGATTTCCGCCTCGAACGGATCGTTCGGTGACTTGGACCGGTGCGAGACGACAAGGTCGGCACCGTAGGCCAGCGAAGTCAGCATCGCCAGCACCGTCTCCGAGAGCGTGCCGATCTGGTTGGCCTTTATCAAGGTGGCGTTGATCTCGCCGTTCTTTGCACAGGCTTCGATGTTCGAATCCTTGGTGGTGACCAGGTCATCGCCGATGATGAAGGTCTTATCGCCCAGCTCTTTCATCAGGTTTTTCCAGCCTTCGTGGTCAAGCTCGCCGAAACCGTCTTCGATTGACAGGACCGGCACATCATCTTCCATGGCCTGCTTGTAGAGTTCGAGAATTTCGTCCCGGCTCATATCGAGCTTGCTCTTGTCGCGCCAGAAACGATACATGCCGACCGAGTCTTTCTGGCCGGTTTCTTCGCGGTATAAGTTCTCGAGTTCCGAGGCCGCCGGATCCAGGGCAATCGCCACGTCCACCCCGGGGACGTACTCGCAGTCAAGAATCGCCTGCTTCATCATCCGCCACATTCGTTGTTCAGGAACCTTGTCCTGTGGTTCTTTATCGATATAAGGCGCGATACCGCCTTCAAGACCAACGCCCATGACCTTTGCGCCCGGTGCCGACTCGATAATCTCTTTGAGGCGGTTCTGGAGTTTTACGGTCATTTCCTGGGCATCTTCGTATGTCTTTGCCGAGAGCGGCATGAACATGCTTTCCTGCATGGAGATATTGCTCTCGGGATACTCTTTCTCGGTGTGCCGTCCACCCATCGCGCAGTTACGATACTGCCACGGTGCCGTGACCTTTGTGCCGTCTTTGAGGGTGACGGTTTGGATTCTGGTGGTCAGCAGTCTTTTCTTGACCTCTGCGACGCGAGCAAACCAGCTTTCGCTGCTGCCGGCTGCCTCTGCTGCCCTTGCCGCTGCCTCAGCGGCCGTTTGCTCTCTCATGCGGAATTCTTTGAGCTTGCCGGGGTCAGCCAGCAGGCGGTCCAGAAGACCTACGCAGCCCGGAGCCAGGAAGAACCGGCCGATGTAGATGAGGATATCGCCGAACTCGCCTCCAATGAGCAATCCTCCGCCGATGCCGATAGCGGCAATTGGCAGGAAGATCGTGGCGAGCCACTGGCTCCAGACCGGCGCCGATGCCGCCACGGCCAGGTTGTAAGGTGCATCGGGGGCGAAGTTGCCGTTCTCCTTCTTGACGCCGTAGAACTTGCCCCACGGAATCAGCAGGAACATCTGGGCGTACCAGCCGAATTTGCCGCCGCCGCCCTCAATAACCGCGTCGGCCTTATCTTGAGAGTCCTTGTTCAAAGCCGTCAGCTTCACGGCGGTTAAAAAGTGCCCCATCTCGTGGATGGCAATGCCGATGTGCCAGGACAAGTAAAGGACGATCACCGAGACAACTGTCTCCCAGCTGAAAAACATGAATTTCAGCACCTCAAGCTTGATATTAGCATCCGGGTCTGCCGCCGCAGTTGCCAGTGCCGCCGCCGGCAGGCTGAGAACCGATGAAATGAACGCAGCGTGGAAGGAAACCAGCTTGTGGTTAGCGATTACCCAGCCACGTTCCAAATATCCTGCTGCTTTCGGTAGTTTGATTTTGTCCATTACGTGTTACTCCTTAATCTTTGTTAACTTTGAAATTTCATGTAATTCTGCTCGATACAATCGCTAAATTGCCTCAGAGTTTAGCCAATTCTTCCACATTTTACAGAAAATTCTAAAATTTCACAGCAATTATTTCCGTGGGCGTCATTCTGTTCTGTTGAAATAAAGGCTATTTCCCGCATAACCTTACGTTCTTTAGAATTCTAAATAGTTCAACAGGAATGGCTAAATGGAGGGATAACCGCTGGAACTTTAAAACCAAAACCGAGGTTCTTCTGGAGATTGTTTTTACATTAAATACCTTTTTATTTATATCTGCACATATCATTAAAGAATTTCCGTAATTTTGTTATATGTATTCGAGTATGTCAATAAAAAACTTCAACGTATCTGGACATAAACAGGGAATAGAAGTGTTTGTATCCAGTTAAAAGATGAATTATTATAATAATAAATGGGTTATTAAAATAACAAACGGGATCAAAGACCAATAAGGAGTGCTTATGAAGCAGAAATACGAAAATCCTGAGGATGAAATCAGTGATCTTAAACAAGCGTTGGAACAGTTTGAAACTGAAAAGGAGCGGGTCAGAGCTATTATAGGCAAGGTCGGAGGTGTACCAAGATTTCGCACAAAGTTCATCAATGCTGTGTTTATTGGCATAATTTTGATTGCCGGCGTTGTCTCGGTGGTCAGTGGAAAATTACGGCTTTTGATGGTTGAGTTGACAGCAATAATGCTGTCGGTGAAAATCATATATATGATACACGTCCAGATGCGTGTTAACCACTTCGAGTTCTGGATACTTTCGGCGATCGAGTGGCGCATTAACGAAATGATGTCTGAGATGAAACGAAGGTTCAAAGGATAGTCTGTACAGAAAAGCCGACTTTTATAGGCCGATATTGCTCCATCGACCAGGTTCCTTTGAATCTATACAGAAGAGACAGGCAGGGGGCAATAAGTCGCAAAATGCTTCTGTGCGTCATTTTCTTATTCAACTTGGCTGAAACTTATGCCGATAAAATATCTAAATGCTCGATGCCGGATGCCTGGCGAGGATCGAGGTTAATAGTTTTTGAGAAATAAGGAGATTAAGTATGGGGATTCAAAATTGGTCTGAGGATATTATTCTTGTGGATTTACCCCAGGAGCCGGAAATGGGGGATGAGCTCAAGACGGTCACCGAGATGGTGCGTGATAGGGGTGACTGCGAGGTAGTGATTGACTTTTGCAGCGTTGATATTATAACATCTTCAAGTATCTCGAAGCTCCTGAAGTTGCGTAAGCTGTTGGCCGACTGCGGACATCAGCTTGTTTTCTGCAGTGTTGCAGCGGCGACTAAAGGTATCTTTACAGTAACCGGTCTGGACGGGATTTTTGAGTTTGCTGACGACAAGTTTGTTGCCTTGGCAAGTTTACAGATGGTCAGTTAATATGGACAAAAAAACTCTGCGGCAAATCGAGCAGATAATAGGTTATGAATTTTCCGACAAGACTCTTTTAGTCAAGGCATTTACTCATTCCTCTGCGGTTGATGATCGCGTTTTGAGTAATGAAAGACTTGAGTTTCTTGGGGATGCTGTTTTAGCTGTTGTTATTTGTCAATCCCTTTTCGATAGGTTTCCGGATTATCTTGAGGGTGATTTAACAAAAATAAAGAGCAAGCTTGTTTCTCGCGATACATGCGCTCGCATTTCCGGGCAGCTTGGCCTGCAGGAATTTCTAAAAGTGGGTAAGGGCATGGTCTCTAACCGCGCCTTGTCAGGTTCTCTCGCGGCAGGTGTGCTGGAGACTGTTATAGCGGCGATATATATAGATGGGGGATTTGAAGACGCCCAAAGTTTTATTTTAAGAGGTTTTGGTTCGCTGATTAAACGAGCTGATGCCGAACAGGTTCAGGGCAACTTCAAATCCTTACTGCAGCAGTACGCTCAGGAGCAGTTTAACGCTACTCCATCTTATCTGCTGCTCGATGAAAAAGGGCCCGATCACGACAAATGTTTTGAGTTGGCGGTTGTAATCACTGATCGGCATTTCCCGAGCGCCTGGGGGACGAACAAAAAAGAGGCCGAGCAAAAAGCAGCGTTAAAGGCTCTCGTCGAATTAGGTGTACTCGAAAGCACTACCGAAAGCCCCGGCGATTAACCCGCATATTTCATACTTCTTCTCAGCAGGCCACTTTTCCTTCGAAAAACCATCGTTGAAAAACTACAATCCAAGCTTCAGTACGCCTAAAAAAAGAGGAGAATGACCTTTTTATTTTTTTCCTTATATATGAAGATTAAGATGAAAACAAGGCGTTGAATTGGTTCTGCCACTCGGATTCATCAACGACAGCAAACGATACCTTATCAGCGTGCATTTTAAATCCGAGTTCGGTAACGGTCGTTTCCTTCGAACGCTCGTTACAGAGAGCAAAGAGGTTTTTCTTATATTTGGTGTCGTCGCTGTCTTTTATGTGCAGACCTTTTGTTTCGACAACGAAGACGCGATTAAAGCCATTGCCGTTGGATTTATCGGTGAAGATGAAATCAGCGAAAACGCGGGACTTTCGCCAACCCTGGACACCGTAATCCTGTTTCGGTATGTTGCGATACCAGAAAAAGAGCTTGTCCTGATTGTCAAGATACCATGCGACTCGAGTTTCCATTTCGTTTAATTGGTCACGAGGAACATAATCAAACAGACTTCTTTCAAGTTGGTCACCGGTTGATTTGGTTAGCCTCGGAGAATGGACAGTTCGTTGTTTTGGCAGCTTATAACCGATCTTGTTTGTAATGACGAGGAAATGGAGCTTGTCTTTAGCAATCAATTTGCGAAAAACAGACTCGGCGAGACGGTCTTTCTCTACAGCAAGGAGCTTGCGTAGTTCCTCGATAATGAAGACGAAGTTGTTAAGAACCATTTTCTCATCGTAGCGGGTGATGAGTCCGTCAAGGACGGTTTTACCGAATTCGTATGCGATCCATGGATTGGGGACGATATCGAGCAGGTGACGCGAGAGAAAGACAGGATCGAGCGAGAGAGCGCCGGTTTTAAGTTCGGTCTTTCGTAGCAGTTCGATAACGCGTTCGATATCTTCGGAAAGAGAGGCGACCTGTTCGAGGTCTTTTTGTTCGAGCATTGAAAGATTCAGTTGAGACATTTTTGAGAGATCGGCTTCTTGCCAGGGAATCCGGCTTGCAATGTCCATTTCGTATGATACTTTTCTCCAGACTGAGTCGTCACGGATGGCAAAGACGGGAAGTATAATTTTCTCAGCGTCTTTTTTGAATTTTTCTCGTACGTTGGCTGTGATTTCCTCCTGTTTCTGTTTGTCGTCTTCAGTCATGGCGATACGGCCTGTCAGATCTCCAAGTCCTTCGCCGCGGAAGCCTTTTCTGATTTCTTCAAGCAGAGTTACACCTTTTTGCTGATAGCAGAAAACATAGCTTTCATCAAGGTCTTTGACGCCGGTTTTCTTGGCGAACGGCTGGCGGAGGATTCTTCCGACAAGCTGGGTGAGTGCTGTTTTTGAGCCGGGTCGTGTGAGGATAGCCAGACAATAAGCAAAGGCGCAATCCCAGCCTTCCTGAAGTGCCTGCTTTGTGATGATGTATCTGATTCGGCAATTCTCGGACATAACACCGCCAATGTCGTCCACTTCTTTGAGTTCGTCTTTTTCGCTGGTTTTTATCGCGACTTCTTCCGGCTGCAGGCCGACAATATTTATAAGGTGTTCTCTGACATCCTCGGCGTGGATAAATTTTGCGGAACGTTGATCTCTACCGGTCCGTTCGACCTGAATAAGACAGATTGGGCGGATATAATTGCCGGAGTTTTCCCGATATTCATTTGCTTTGGCGCTAAGCATTTCAAGATGATTATGAGTTGCAAGCAGAGTTTCCCGCCAGTCGGGATTGGCTTTGTTGAAGATATGCAGATCGAACTTTATCATCTGTTCGCGGTTAAGCTCGAGGCCGGTAATATCGACGAGCTTGTTGCTTCTATTTGGAGGCGTAGCGGAAAGTTCTACGATAATAGATGGATTGAAACCACAAAGAGTTTCCTGAGCGGTTTCGCTGTATGCCTTGTGGCCTTCGTCTAAGATGATTGCGGGATTAAGTATTCGCAGGGTATTACCGAGCGAGGTCTTGACCTGCTTTCCCCAGAAGGCGGATTGCTTTTCGAATGTGTCGAGGTTGGGGACTTTTTCGAGAAGCTTATTGTTGGCTTCGATGTTATCTTCGGGAGGAAAGAAGTCGGCGAAACCTCCAGAATCTTTGAACATACGCAAAACTTCTTTGGTTTTTCGATTAGCGGAGGGCAGCATAAGCATAAGAACAACAAGATTTTCCGTAATATCCAAGGGCGAGAAGGTATCGCCTTTTTCGAGGATTAGTGTTCTGCCTGCGCTTGCTATGTCGAGGTGCTGTCGGTATGGGTGGTCGCGGTCACGGAGGCTTTTTAGCGTCTGGCGGTATATCTGCGTTGTGGGGACGACCCATAGGACCAGGCCGGTTCGCTTCTTAAGGTAATTAGTATTGATAAGGTCGATGGTCTTGACGGCGAGAAATGTTTTTCCGCCGCCTGTGGGTATCTTGAGGCAGAAACACGGCAGAGGCCTGCCTAAGCCGTCACTGCGTGAATGATAAACATCGTACATTCCTTCCAGTTTTTTCCATGCCTTGGCGGGGAAATCTATAGAGGTATCGGAGCCGAATTCGCGTACGATCTGCTCATTTTTAACGCGCCACTCATAGAGCAGGTCGAGGTACTGCTTGACGCGGTTGAGAGTCTTTATCTGGTATTCTTTCGGTTCCATATATTATTGGAATCGGTGGGGCAAGCCCCACCCTACAAATATGATGTGCACAGCACACCTTGCGGTTTTGTCATTCCTGCACAAGCGGGAATCCATTATTTCACTAACTGGTAAATTTCAAACGGTAATTGTGCAAAGTCGATTCGCAACTCATCCAAATGTTCCTGATCGAGATATTTTGTAGGAGCGAAAACTAGCCTGCGTTTCTTTTTATACGGGCCAAGCGCCTTTGCTTTATCTAAGGTAAGCGCTGTGGCCTTTAGGTATTCGATATCAGGCTTATAAAACAGAAAGACTAAATAGTTGCTGCTTTCGCCGATGAAGTTTTTCTTTTCGTTGACGGCGTCGGGATCGAATTCCTCACCCGTAGCGGTATAGAAAACATATCGCGTCAAGTCTGCATAAGAAGGAAAATTATCGCCGGAGAGGATTGCCTCCATCGCAATAGGCGGGCCTAAATCGAAGTAGCTGAACGTGCCGCCAAGGCCTTTTTTGAGATTCTCATCCTTGGCTTTGGGCACGCCCTTGATAACCCGTTTTACACGCTCTGCTGTGACCTTGTCTGCATAATCTTCACATTCGACAAGTACGAATCGGCGGTTTCCCCCGACCTCTTCGTTAAGAGCCAAAACGGCGTGTGCTGTTGTACCTGATCCAGCAAACGAATCAAGTATTATGGCGTTCGGGTCGCCTGCAGTCACATATTGGATAATGCGTGCAAGCACCTCATGATCTTTGGGATTATCAAACTTGATCGCGCCCATAAGCTGACGGAAGAACTTCGCTGTCACCTGAGACTGCTTGTAGAGGACACTTGACATTACCTGTAAACCGACGTCCATTTCCGAATCAGGTGTCTCTTCGTCGAATGCGTCATCATCGCTTAGTTCTTCAACGAGTGGACGCAGGTGAGCCTTGCGGAAAGGCGGCTCTGTATGATCTTCCCGAAATACTACTAAGCCCAACTCGATCTGCTCTTGCATGGCCTCGTGTGTGGCAAATCCCCAGCCCCTATCTGGAACCTTGCATGGCTTGCCAGTCACAGGGTGAAGCACGTCATAGCGAGGGCCATCGCCTCCTGGCCAAGAAATATCCCGATCACGCCATGGACCCCACTGATCAATATGACGATACCGGCCAAGAGCTTTTGACAGATGCTTCTTAGGGAGGGACTTGAACCATTGTTGCAGACTTGCTTCCATCTCCGCAAAGTCATCTCCTTGGGTTGCCTTGAGTTCGCAGTATTTATCCCACAACTCTTTGGCACCGGGTTTTGACTCCCGCCACACGGTCTTCAACTCTTTGAGATAAGCGAGGGACTTGGCGTAGACCAGCATGTATTCATGACCTACGGAGAAAAGCTTCGCATCATTCTTGCGAGCCTTCTCCCAGACAACCTGGGCTATGAAGTTGTCTTCAAAGAACACCTCGTCCATCAGAGCGCGAAGGCGGTATGCTTCGTTATCGTCTATTGGTAACCGTTCACAGGGTGTGAATGTGGATTATGGCCCCAATAATGATGGTAAGGGTTGATCGGAGAAATGAGCTTGGATAGATTGGCATATAAAATCGAATGCGTTTCGGCCTTGGCTGGCGCGGGTCGCCAGTACGGTCCAGATGCGTTCGCTCCAGGCCCTGCCCTTTTCGCTGCGAGTGCCTTGTGTAATATAACGGTCTATGACAACAAAGCGTATCGCCTGCTCAGCGAGATTATTGGTCGGCTCAATACCCGGTGTGGTAATAAATTGAAAATAAGCTTTACCGTGTTTACGGAAACGATTGGCAAGATTCTGAGCTTGACGACTGTTAGGAACATCAATCAACGCAATGTCAAGAAATGCCTTTCGACGTTCTTCCATCGCCTCGGCAAAATCGCTTGCTGTCAGTTCTTCGACCTTGTGAAAGATGCTGAACATCTCACGCATCGCATCAAGCAGTCTTTGCCCGTAATCTGCGGTGGCTTTATCAGAAAGACCGGCCAGATATTTAAGCTCTCGGATAAGATGAGCAATGCAAAACTGTATCAGAATATCGAAGTCTTTCATGTATTTGCGATAGGCCGAGAAGTAATCACAGCCAATGATCCCGGCAAAATCTTTACCAAGAACTTCAATCAGCACCTTGGAACCTCGCGAGTCGGCAATCTTGAACAAAGTATAAGCATCCGCACGAAAGCACCATGTCCAGAAGCGGTTTTTGTTTTCCTTATGGCTGGTTTCATCAACATTAAGTTTTGCTTCATTGGGCAGGTATTCAAGAAGTTCATTATAGGCCTGTTCAAACGCAGTCGATGTTTTTTGTATCAGTTTGCTCAATTGACCGCGAGAGACGGTTACGCCCACAACGTCACGCAGAAACTTGCGAATTGTAGAAAAGGAGCAATGACAGGCGCCTTTCATATAGGCAATCGTCGCGGTAAGACGCGGCCCAATCAGTTGACCTTTCTCAATGTGAGCGGGCATCGGTGCGTAGTGGAATTTCTGACAATGCTCACACCAGTAGCAAAGAGCATTGTGTTGTTCAATGCGAATCGGCTTGTTGACAACTTCAACCTGCTGGACCACCTTGCCGGCGTTTTCAACTTCTTCAAGTTTGCCGCCGCAGTCAGGACAGGCGTCAAGAGTATGCGTTTGAAAAACATCAATTTCGTCCGTTGCAAAGGGCGTTCTTTCGTGCTTGGTGTGTCCGGGCTGACCGCCAATGTTACGGGAACCGTTGGATTTCTTCTTTTTCGGCGGTTTGACAATATCCGACGAGGGCGGCTTAGAGGAATTGGAAGAATTCTTCGAGAGTTTAGCGACCTTGTCGGTGAGTTTTGTCACCAGTTCAGACAGTTCAGCAACTTGTTTTTCAAGAATAGCAATACGCTCATCGCGTTGCTTGAGTTGCTCTTCAAGTTCGGCAATACGCTGAATATAGAATTGTTCTTTTTGAGAAGTCAACTTTTGTCCTCAAGTTTGTCAACAGGATTATTATCGGACAAATTGAGGGCTTTGCTTGAGAAAAATATTGATCTACCGCCTTGATTATGCTATAATTCATCAAGTTGAAAACAGGCGTTTTGACATTGAGTGCGTTGCTCAATACCATCAAAATACCTGTGAACGGTTACACAATTTCTTAGGAGAAAGTGAAATGAAGACAAGAATGAGAAATGTGATGTTGGGGGCGATGTTGATGATTCTGCTGACAACAAGTTTTGGATATGCCGACTTGAATGCTGGTTTAGTGGCTTACTACCCGTTCAACGGGAATGCCAACGATGAGACGGGCCATGGGCATAACGGGACAGTCAATGGGGCAAGTCTTACAACTGACCGTTTCGGAAACCCCAGTAGTGCGTACGTGTTCAACGGTGGCTATATTGATGTGGCTGATGCTCCCGACCTAAATCCGACCGACGCCATAACGATCACGGCATGGTTTAAGGCAACTTCCTTTCACTATGGCTCCTATTCGTGGCCCAATATCGTGACTAAGAGAGACCACGACGGAGCCCCAACCCGCGGCTATTGTATGGAGATTCAGGAAGTTTATTCGAGTAATCCGTGCGTGGGTTTTAGTGTAAATCTTGAAGGAGGAGGCGCCGCCGGTGGCCCTGTAGGTCTGGGTCCGTTTACACCGCAACTGGAAGAAAATACGTGGTATTTTGCCGCAGGCGTCTATGATGGCTCGACAGCAACCGTGTACGTGGGCCCCTCAGTTGCTTATTCTGGGAATTACTCCGGCAATATAGCCCCGGCTTCTGATAATTTGTGGATCGGTAACGCCCCTGTTTATGGTGACAGATCCTTTGACGGAATAATTGACGAAGTCCGCATCTATAATCGGGCATTGTTGGAATGTGAGATTCAGCAGCTTGCCGGTTCCACGATTGAGGCCACTGTTGACATAGACCCTGACACACTTAATTTGGACAGTCAAGACAAGTGGGTAACTTGTTACATTGAATTGTCGGAATGTTTCGATGTGATTGATATCGATGGAGCGACGGTCATGCTCGATGGAATCCCCGCTTATATCGGCAAGGAAGGCTGGGCGAGGGCAGGAGCCAACACTTCAAATATCATAGATCACGATGGAGATGGGATTCTTGAAAGAATGGTCAAGTTTGACTGTTCGGACGTTAAGGCGATGCTTATTGATCTTGGAATGTTGGGCAATGTGGAATTGATGGTAAGCGGCGAGCTTATAGGCGGGACATGGTTTGAAGGAACAGATGTAATAAGAGTGATTAACAAAGGAAACTAATCCAAAGAGCTGACGTTCTTTCGGTTGGATTTCAGGGCTGTGAGCTATTTCCGATACGGGTGAAGTAACAGAAGCGGCGTGTCAGTACATAACCAAGATTAAGAACTGGCCAAATAAAGATGTTCACAAACAATATAGCGATTGGAGAGAAGAAAGGAGGTATATAAATACCAGGAATTTGTTTTAACCGAACGGATGTGGTTTGTATAAGAGGACCATGAAGAATACATATCGTTAGTTGCTGAGGGTCCACAGCAAAATAAGGAATGTTACAGGATATTTCTATAAGGAGAAACAAAATGAAACGCATATTATTTGTTCTATTGGCAACTGTGGTTCTCACTATGGCGCTTGTAGCTTCAGCATTAGCTGTAAAACCAGCAGCTAATTTAGCTGGAAACGTGAAGGTTCCTTGGAATCTTTCAGCAGATGTCATGCCTGATCCACCATATGGCTCAATAGACATCCCTGGGTCTGATACTGCCTCTAAGTTGAATGTGAATCAGCCGAATGGAAGTACTGAGGTTACCATCACTGGAGCGATGAACGGTCTAGTGGCAGACACCACATACTCTGTGTACTTATCGAAAGGCTACATAGTTGATACGACATGGCCTGGACTTTTCACGAGCACAGTACCAACCTTCACCTTTACGACCGATGAATTTGGTGCTGGTAGTTGGCACATAAATATGAGGGACAGCGACTTCGTTGCTCCAGGTAGTTATGATTTATCAGTCTGGATTAATGCTGCTGGTGGTACATTGCTAATCAGCGATACCTTTGTTGTTGTTGTAGAGTAAATTATGTCCATAAATGCGACCCATAAAGGGGGCAGGGTTTAGGCTCTGCCCCCTTCTTCTTTTTGATGTGGCCCCCGTTATTTGGCCGGAGGTTTAACTGATAGTCATTTTGATTTCTAAACCATAACAGGTGAAGACAGCGTCGACATGATGGACGTTACAGGGGTTGTGAGCATTTGCTTGCGGCCCTTTTTATCTGTTAAGTTTGTAGAATCTATCGAAAAGAAACTCAGTTTGCCATTTACAGTTGTGGGTGGCACCACTGAGCGAGCGCAGTGTGCAAAGTGGATGGTTTTCAACCAGGATTTTACTGGACTTTTTAGCTATTTTGTGATATAATATGTGATAATAGAATATAGTATACAGAATACAAATCACAGTAGCCATCGGAGGGCGGCAGCAAATCAAAAATCAAAATGCAAAGTGTAAAACCACAATAGTTCATCGTTCATAGATAACAGACATCAGATTTCAGACAAAATACAATGGCTATCATCTCACAAACACCATTAAAACAGTCTTTTTTTATGCCGGAATTGCCAAAATAGTGGAGAAATAGAGAGATAAATTGAGACTAATTTGAAAAAACAAAGCCAATTTGCGAAAGGCACAGAGTGGCAGAGGCACACAGGCACAAAGTTGATAATATTAGTCATAACCGGCGTTCTCTGTGCCTCAGTGCCTTTGTGCCTTTGAACCTTGCAAAGCTATGCAGCTTTGTAATAATTTGAAAAAACAAAGCCAATTTGCCGGGCTTTGGCCGGAAACTCGAAGCACCCCCTGCTTACGCAGGGATAAACTCGTCCCCGTGAAAACGGGTATCCTAAACAATATCAAATGTTCAAAATCCTGAATTTTCAAGACAAAACCACAACCAAAACTCGCGAAAATACGCCGAATAGGGCAGAAAGCACAACAAAATGAGGCAAAATAGTGAGTAAAATTCGCACTAATTTGAAAAAACAAAGCCAATTTCCGAGAGGCACAAAGTGGCAGAGGCACACAGGCACAAAGTTATTAAAATCCACTCTGGACCTCTGTGCCTTTGTGCCTTTGAACCCTACAAAGCTATGCAGCTTTGTAATGATTTGAAAAAACAAAGCCAATTTCAGAACGGGCAAAATGACGTTAAGTCAATAATAACAATGGTTTATGGAGATTATGATGGGCAGGGGCAGCGAAAAAACAAAGCCAATTTTTTGGGAAGGGGGGTGATAAATCGAGCTATTGTTGTGGATTCATTACGATTACAGATACATCGATAAGGCCCTTCATATCACAGGCAGGCTCAATTGTTATATCCCAAAGCAGGGGATTTTCACTGTTGCTTGTGCATTGTGCTACCGTTCCTGCAATTACGGCAGTGGCTAAGAATCCGGGCTTTTTCTGGGCATAGACAATGTCGCCGGTTTTGATTTTATACTTCGTCGGAACCAACTGGAGCTTGGCGGAATTATTGCCGGTGCCCTGCATAATTCTGTCCGTATTGAATCCTTCTATCTTTACGGCTATTTTGGATGCCGGGTCGGTAATCAATCTTACCTGGGCCGTTCGAGTGTCCACGTTGGATATGGTACCGATGATGCTGTCGTTGAACATAACGAATTGGCCCCTGACCAGTCCGTCTTCCCGGCCGCGATTGATAATAAGCTCACCGTTCAATCTATCGATAGATGCTGTAATGACATCAGCCAGCACGAAATTTACGCCTTTCCAAACAGGTCTGTCCCGCAGTCCCGATAGCTTTTGGACCTTTTGGCGTTCCTGTCTGAGCCACTCTATAACGTTGGCCAGATGGTTATGGAGCTTGTCGTATCTTTGGCGGCTAACGACATCTACCGGCGAGCCCTGGGCTGAAGATGTCAATCCGGATGTGGAAAGCGAAATCTCTCTGCCAATACTTAAAGGCCGGCAAAAGAAGCGAACAAATGTGAACTGGAGTTTGTTTGTTAGTTTCGGTGGAGCAAAGAAGAAAATAAGCCCGGTTAACAACAGTGAGATAAATAAGACTCGTTCAGGAACTCTGATCTGCCTCTTCACCATAATAGTACTGCTCTATTACACACGATGCGCTGCGGATTGTTCCCATCCATATTCACTACGGCCCATTGTATCCTTCCACAGCTTTAGATTCTCCAGGTATATCCCGGTACCCCTGGCGACGCAGCTCAACGGGTCATCGGCTATTTGGACTTTCAGTCCGGTTGCGTTCGTTAATGCCGAATCCATTCCCCTCAGCAATGATCCGCCCCCACAGATGTGTACGCCGTTATCGATGAGATCGGCGGCCAGTTCCGGCTCGGCCCTTTCCAGAGTTGCCATAACCGTATCAAGGATTGCAGCAATCGGGCCCTTTAGAGCTTCGCGGATTTCCTCACTCGTTATGACAATTTTTCTCGGCATTCCCGATATGGTGTCTCTTCCGGCAACTTCCATTGTCAATTCTTCCTGTAGAGGGACGGCAGAGCCTATTTGCTTCTTGACTTTTTCAGCTCTCGCCTCGCCGACAAGCAGGTTATAAGTTTTCTTGAGGTGATTTATCACGGCTTCATCCATATCATCGCCGCCGACTCGAACTGATTCGCAGGATGCGATGTCAGCCAGACTCATAATGGCCACCTCGGTGGTACCACCGCCAATATCGACAATCATCGAAGCGGTAGGATCCATAATGGGCAGTCCGGCTCCTATCCCGGCCGCCATCGGCTCTTCCACCAGATAGACCTTGCGAGCGCCCGCGCGTTCGGCGGTCCCGATAACCGCCTGGCGTTCAACATCGGTTATTCCGCCGGGCACGGCTATTACCACGCGAGGCCTGATAATTCCGCCGCTGCCGTGCGCTTTGCGAATAAAATATGCCAGCATCGCCTCTGTGATTTCAAAGTCGCTGATTACGCCATCTTTGAGTGGTCTTATTGCGCTGATCGAGCCGGGTGTTTTACCTAACATTTCACGCGCAACCAGACCGACTGCCTGGCCGTTGTTCAGAACAACGTTGGTGCCTTTGCGAACAGCAACTACAGAGGGTTCGTTGAGGACTATACCTTTGTCGCGGACATAAACCAGAGTACTGCAAGTACCGAGGTCGATACCCATATCCATACTGAACCAACCAAATACTATGTCCGGCAGCATTTTTGATTCCTTTAATAATTTTTACTTAACAGGTGCCAATTGTTTATTATTCGTTAATGAAGCGCCGAAATCATTTATAGTTCGGCTTTACAAAAAAGGCACTTTACGTAGATTTGGCTTTTAGTGCTTATTTCCAGTTCAATCGTTGTTTCGGCATTTTTATAGGAGTAGGCAGATTGTAAGTCCTATATTGAAGTACGGAACAGAAGTACAAAAGTCTTTGACGATAACCTGGTAGAGCAGAATTTTATAGGAGTGTACTTCTACTGCCAATCTTTGGGGAAGTGGATGGATTCAGATTTTATTCTGAACTCTTTGCATAACTTTTCTACGAGCGCCTCTGTTCTTTTAATCTGATAGTTGGTAGGGCGGATGGTTTTGCCATTGGTTATGACACAAATGTAAATAGTATGCTCGTAATTCCTGGATGGCTGCTTTTGATTCGGCGATTCGGGATTTACCACCCGTTGCATTTGCCAATTTTCGGTCGGTTCGATTTGGCCGTCACGGCCGATATGCCCATTGCAGATTATAAAATGACAGTTAATATCCCAGTTGCTGGCAACATCGCTCGATGAGTTCAATTGTTTAATGTCTTTGTTTGATCTGTATGTTAACCGATTATCGGCGTCGCTGCCGCTATAGTAAATTTCGATATTTCCCCAGCGTCCAGGGTACTGAGAGGTTCGGGAGTAAATAGATTTTTCAATGGGAACGAGATCGTAATACCATGAAAGGCAAAAAGCACCTGCGGATGGAGGATTATGGCCTAAGGCATTCAAGATTATCGCACCGACTATAATTGAAACAAGCAGTGCCATAAGAACTTTTGTCTGCCTTGACTGAACTGTCATCATTCACCCTCTTCATCAGCCAGAATATTTGGTGTTCTTTTGTAAATCTTCGGAAAAATGAGGAGCATTTTTTGCTTCCTGCCTCCAAAACAATATTTTTGCTATCGGCTTTATAAAAAGACCGCTTTAGGTGAATCGCTATTTCAAACACAACACCAGATTTGCGTTTTCAGTTGTGATGTTTTTATGGGAGCAGTTAATTTTACAGGTCCCATATATAGCCAAAACTGGATTCCGAATTCAGGATCATTGCATTTGCTTACAGGTAGTGAAAAGAGACTTAAGGCAATGACTGACTCACTATCAGCGCCCTTGGGCAGATTTAAAACCAAAAAGTTCAATTTAACGCTTGTTTTGATTGGGGAAATAATGTTTAATCACCGCATTGGATGTTGGAAAAAAGAGTATAAGCAGGATAGTGTTTTTATGAGGTGAAATGGAATGGCAGATTTGAAGGCATTAGCTGATGCGGTTATCATAGGCGACCAAAACGCTGCGGTTGAAATTACAAAAGCGGCTCTTGAAGAGGGCACACCGCCTAAAGATGTTCTCGACTATGGTTTGATTGCAGGTATGGATACTGTTGGCGCTTGCTTCAAGAACAACGAAATATACATACCGGAGGTACTTATCGCTGCGCGGGCAATGAAAATGGCAATGGAAATCCTTGAGCCGGAACTTGTCAAGGCAGGCGTCGAGCCGGTCGGAAAGTTATTGATAGGAACAGTACAGGGTGATTTGCACGACATCGGTAAGAATCTGGTCGCAATGATGCTTAAAGGTGCAGGATTTGAAGTAATCGACCTCGGCGTAGACGTTGGGCCTGAAAAGTTTGTTGAGCAGGTAAAAGCTGTGGGTGCACAGTTGATTGGCATTAGTGCACTTTTGACTACAACAATGCCTGGTATGGAGAGAACCATAAAGGCACTCAAGGATGCCGGCGTCTCAGTCAAGGTTATGATAGGCGGGGCCCCTGTAACAAAGGATTATGCCGACAAAATCGGCGCTGACGGCTACGCTCCCGATGCCGCCTCGGCCGTTGATACGGCCAAGAGCCTCGTTGCCTGATGAAAGTGCAAAAGAATACAAGTGAACATTGCTCCTTAATACTTGCTTGTTAGTTCCAATTGATGCTTTGAATACAAATGTAAAACTCCAAAACGGCCGTTTATACGGCTGTTTTTTTGCGCCCAATTCTGATAGAATGAACACTCGGCTATGCGACGTATAAAGAGTCAAAATTTGGCGCAGTTGTTGATGCAGCTTCGATTTACCCCGGAGAAGAAGCGGCGAAAACAGCTCGATGCTGCCGAGAAACTTTTTACGATTATCGAAAAAGACAAGGAATATCCTTTCGAGTTTGTGTGCTTTCGGATCACAGGCTTTCATCTTAAAAGCGAAGGCGAAGGCGAGCTTATAAAAGGCGATGAGTTATTGGAAGACCTGCGGATTTTCATCACCAAACTCAGCGGGAAACTTGCGCGTCCGGTCACCGAAAAAAGCCAGAAAATTTACACTATCAAAGAGCTTGCCGCAGCCATGGGAGTTTCAACAAAAACGATTTATCGCTGGCGAAAGCGTGGCCTGATTGCGCGAAAATACATCTTTGATGACGGTGTAAGGCGTTTCGGCTTTCTGCAGTCCAAGGTCGATCAATTCCTTGAGGTAAATCCGGACCTTGCCGGCAAGGCAAAAAGCTTTGTGCGACTAACGGATAAGCATAAAATACAGATTATAAAACAGGCTGCCCGGCTGTCGGCCGGCACGAATCTGTCTCGCTACCAGATCATAAGCAAAATAAGTGCTAAGACCGGCAAGTGTCATGAAACAATTAGATATACACTGCTCAATTATGAAAAGGCCAATCCTGACAATGCTGTTTTTAAGAAGTCCACCGGCGTAATTGAACCGGCACAGGCCGTCGAGATATATAAATTATTCAAACAGGGCTGTGACGTCAAAGAGCTGATGAGGCGTTTCGATCGGAATAAAAGTTCAATATACAGGATTATAAATCGACGAAGAGCAAAGGCGCTGTTGGTAAGAAAAATAGAATATGTCGACAGCGATGAATTTCTCGAAAAAGATGCTGGCAAAGAGATTTTGGCAGAGCCGGTTATCAAAACCGAGCCATCTTTTCGCAAGAATGTTGAGTCAATCAAATTAGCGGGCAGTTCCCTGTCGGCGTATTTGCGTACACTGAAGGATGCACCTGTGCTCAACAGAGAGCGTGAAGTGGAATTGTTCCGTCGATATAATTATCTCAAATTCTTAGCTTGCCAAAGCCGTGACGGAATAAAGCCAACCGCCGTCTCGGGCACCAGGCTAAGTAAGATAGAAAGCTGTTTGGCCCGTGCTGAAAAGATAAAAAGTAGAATAATCGAAGCGAACCTGCGACTTGTCATTAGCATTGCACGCAAACATACGGCCGGCGGGGCAAATTTGCTCGACTTGGTTAGTGAGGGCAATATTTCGCTGATGCGTGCGGTAGAAAAATTCGATTATAAAAGAGGTTTTCGATTCGCCACTTTTGCCTCCTGGATCATAGCCAAGGATTTTGCACGTAAGATTCCAATTGAGACCGGCCAGCTAAACAAAGCCGATGCAGCTTCGCTGGCAAGTATCCATCGCGATTTGAGAACCGAAGATGCGGTGGATTTCGTGGCAATGGAACAGGCTCACCGAAGCCTCAATCAGGTTATTGAAGATAATCTCACCGACCGCGAGCAGCACATAATCTTAAATCGTTTCGGCCTGGTCGGCTCACCGATAAAAAAGCAGACAAAAACCTTGAAGCAGGTCGGCGAAGAACTCGGCTTGAGTAAGGAAAGAGTCCGCCAGATCGAACTGATTGCCCTGCAGAAATTAAGACAATCTCTCAGTACCGAAGAATTCGAGCTTCTAATCGGCTAATCTCGATAGTTCTGACTTATGTCATAGCCAGAATCACCTCGATTGCCTCGTAAATCGCAGCGATCGCCAGGACTATTGCCACCAGCAAATTACCCTTTACATTTAATAGCAGTGCTTTGCCATATCGACGTGCGGGGCCAGGCCCTTCGGCTTTGCGGAAAAGATAAACCAAAATCAACAGGCTGAAGAACGTTGCTATGACGTAGGCATGGCCTTCGAGCAACAATGTGAAACTATGCGCAAGCATCATCCCGGAGAGGTTGACATAACTTGGCGCCAGCAGCAGTCCCCATAGTAAGGCTCTGATACCTACAACCAAAACGCTCACGCCCGGCAGGATTACCGAAGGCAGCGTTATCACTGCCAATGATCCGAGGAGAAAATTAATAGCAAAGGTGGTCACGGCCGCTCGCAAGATATTCTTACTCATATATGCCTTGCCTGCCACGGCCAGAGGACCCGAACCATCATCCACTACCTGGGACCTTATCCCTGATAATAAAGAGAACTGAAGCTCAGGCAGATAATAAGCTGCAAGCATCAGCAGTACGATTGTCCCAAAATAAATCAGATGCAGAACGAGAAAAAGGTGCTTATAATTGCGAATCTCAGCCAGAGGCCCAAGCAGCAACTTGTTGCCGAGCTTCTCAGCCAGCAAACAATATAGCTTCAAAAACACCAGACAACCACCCAAAAATAATAGTGAGATCCCCGCGATATATAGAAAAAATGCGCCTGGCTGTGTCCGGATCATTGGATAGTATATTGCAAATTCCGACTTTGGAAACAACTTTGTGAGCTGCTCTGACATTTGCGAATCACTTAATTGCTTTTTTGGCAGTCGAAGAATATGTGCTTGCTGAACAGCCTCGTCGTCGGGATTGAATAGTTCCCGTGCAGTATCGTCGTCCTGAATGAGGTAACTGTCCCCGAAAAGACCGACCTCTTTCTTAAATTGCCCGACTACTTTAAAGGGGCGTTCTTTAATGGTGACTTTTTCCTTACCGGTGACATTAAAGCCGGCCACTACTTCATCGGCGCCCGCCAAAGGGAGTCGGCCCCATTCAAGCATCTGGTCTGTGAAATCGACAGCCATATCAGAATAAAGAATCACTTTTTCCTGGAAAGAAACACGATAGGATTTTTCGACATGCGAGCCGAAATTGTGAACTATCTGCACGAAATATTCCACTCGGGTAGTCATAGGCAGCAGGCGTACAGGCCTGGTGACGTACTCAACGCCTTCAACTTCAGAATGTGGCTGTCCTTCGCCTATATACATAAAAGCGTCTTTCCACGGATTCGAGCCGGGGTCGTATTGATAATTGAAATATGAAAACGCCATTAGTACAAAGCCAATTGCAGCTATAATCAGCCAGTTAATTAATCCTTTCATTATATATCTCCCTTTAATGATTCTTCGTTTCCCGGAGTGCATTAAAACATAGCAAGAGTATAGAAAAGCCCGGGCCATTTGCCAACTAATCTTTAGAAGGCGGTTCCTTGCCGGCCAGTTCGGCGATTTGAAGCTGCAATTGCTTTATTTCTTTCAGGATGTTCAGTTTCGTGCTTACTACCCAGTACCAAAGCTTCATTAGGACAGTAGAGTTGTAACCAATTAAGGCAATTACTGCCGCAAATATCATACCTTTGGTGCCTTTTTCAATGTTAAGGAAAAGCATTCCACCGGCCATCATCGCGGCGCTTACAACAAGGAATATCCAAAAGACAACTTTGACCTTAAACATATCAGTTTCATATTTCTGAAAAATCATTCGTGCCATCTCCTTTCCTGCGGCTTCAGCCTTACCGGCTTCGAAACCGCTTTCATTGTTTAGCAATTCTGTTAGTTCTTTTTCCAGGTTATCCATTGTCATACCGCTCTACTATTTGGCGCAACTGGTTCAGAGTGCGATTAAGTCGTGATTTTACCGTTCCCTCGGGAACACCAAGAATTTCAGCTATTTGGCCGACATCAAATCCCTCGTGGTATCGCAATGTAAGCAGCGCTCGGCGGTCCGGCGAAAGTTTTTTAAAGGAAGCCCACAGAGATTCGGTTTTTTCGTTGCCGTTTTGCTTTTTTTCAGATTCATTTTTGGTCCGCTTCGTAAGCTCGTTACTAAGCTGCTGCTGTTGCTGCTGCCCGCGCCCCCAATCGGCGCATTTATTGTTGACAATTCTAAAGGCCCATCTTGGGAAAACAGATACATCTTCGAGTTTTCTGATGCCTTTTATAATGCCGTACCAGGTTTCCTGGACTATGTCCCAGGCAGCCGACTCAGAACCAGTTACCTTAAAGGCATAATGCCAGAGGCGTTTTTGCCATCTGCAGACCAGCTCGTCAAAAGCTTCTTTGTCGCCCTGTTGGCATTTTATGACAAGCAGCTCATCGTATATTTGGCTCCGGCTCTTTCGCATCGTTCTATAATACAAGTCGGACGAAATGTTAGAAACGTTCCATTTTTTACATTATCCGGTTAATGAGTATTTGCCGCGAGTGATTTTTCTCCTTTTCCCACTCCTTTGGTTGGCGAGGGAGCATGAAATTGGCTTTGTTTGGCTTTGTTTTCACCAGAGGTTCTGTGTGAAATATTTTCATAATCCTTTCCTGTAAAAGAGGTTACACCCATCTGGGCCGGGGCGAATTGGCTTTGTTTTTTCAAATCGACCTCGTTGTCCGCTGTCGAACGGTGTTCCGGGGCCGATTGTTGCTCATCGGCTTTGGCCTGCTTTAGCTCTCGCATAAGTTGGAGTCTTTGGATCTCGGCCATTATTCTGAACATGCTGTTCTCGATTCGGCGTTCATATATCAACAGACGATCCAGCACCATCGAATTCGAGAAATCCTTAATAGCCGCCCGGCCGAGGGCCAGATTCGGATCTTCCGCCAACTGGCGCTGCTCTTTGGTCATCATCGATCTGCTCAGCCTGGCATATTGGCTTTCAT
>Ga0307380_10002679_pt1 | contig 25007 bp, 38 predicted proteins | sample UN3MG_FD_202239 | JGI IMG/M metagenome (GOLD analysis project Ga0307380, IMG submission 202239) | Soil microbial communities from Risofladan, Vaasa, Finland - UN-3 | ecosystem: Environmental > Terrestrial > Soil > Coastal area > Acid sulfate soil | place: Finland: Risofladan, Vaasa | collected... | reverse complement strand
GTTAAAATACGTGAAAGATACCAAGGAATGGGTCAGTTTCGCAAAGCCCGAAATTGAAACATTAGAGACTTCAAAGGACATTCTAAAAAATGAGTGAATTCAAGGAAAAAGGCAAAAACTCCTGTAACCAATCAGACTGCACCAATGACGGACTGCACAGAGTCGATGCGATTATCCACGTTGTAGAAACCAACAAGGATGAAAGGCACTCAATCAGACTTTGCTGTTTTCACTATGAACAACAACTCATGCATGAACTCGGTAAACTGCGAAAGTACAATATGGAGATACAGGTAAAGGTGAAACAACTTCTAGACAAGGTAGAAAGGTTAGAGTATGACTCTATAGTAAAACGATGAAAAGTTTTAGTATTGATAGTTCAAACCCAGAGTGTAGTATGTCCGAAAAAGATGTACATCTAAACGCTTGGCAGAAATACAAGACCCTCTCTCCAGAAGTACAGGAGGAGGTCATCGAATTGCAGAAACTAGAAGAGACCATGAATGAACACGAACTGGCTAGAGTACAACTCAACCACGCAGTAACAAAATTCAACAATGCAAAAAAAAGTCTGGAAAAACTACAATGTCAGGCACAAAAAAAACAATGAAACTGTCTACCAAATGCAAAAGTGAGGTCACTTAAGCATGGTGTCCAAGCAAAACTACGAAATCGGTAACTTTGATGACGGTGCTCTTTGTCTGTCTTGCGAAATAAATACGAAGTTAGCAAACCAATTAGTGTGTAACGCATGCCACAAAAAAGATATTGAGGAGTTTGGACTTGCCTGAGGAATACATTCCAATCAAACACTACACCCTAGAGATGAAAAGAATCTGGGCAAAACGTTACAGGGAAAGAAGACCCGAACAAATCAAAAAGTTCAACAAGACACGTAACAACAAAAACAGAATCAGGAATGCCTTCGCCAAACAAGTCATCTCATGCGGATACTTGATAAAATGAATATCACGTATCTAAAACATTGGATGTCGAAATGACTGAGTGGTTTCAAGAATTTACAGCAGTAATGCAATTTCTAGCACTAAAAGACCAATGTCAAAATTTGGCAAGTAGAGGATATTCGACAGGATTTGCATTACACCAAATGAAAATATTTGAGGAAATGTTAGAAAGGGAATTGAGTTTTCCAGAACTTAAAGACTTGATTACGTCAGGAAGGGAACTACAATGAGTTATCCATCAACCCAAACCTGTCTGCATTGTGATAAGGAAATGTATGTAGATGATGATTTTGAAGGTTATATCATATGTCCTGAATGTTGGGAACGTGAAGGTTATCCAAAGACAGTTGAAGGAATTTGTAAATGTGGCGTACATAATTCCAACATTAGAAAATCATGTCTTGGATGTAATGGGTCGAAAGAATGAGCTGGATACCTGTTTCAAAAAGACAATACAATCAGGAATCGAAAAAGACTAGACCAAATCCAACAGTCGACAAGACTTTGCGGAAGGTCGCTCCAAAAGTCAGGATGATTACCTGTCCACGATTATGTCAACAACATACTACCAGCACTGGTAGACTCTATGATGGAAAGAAATCCTACGACCCTGTGAGAAAACACTGTTACATGTGCGGACTGCAAAAATGATTGGTGACATAGAACCCCTACAAATCAAACTAGTTGAACAACCTGAAATCATGGAGCTCAAGCGAAAGCTGAATGAGTTAATCATAGAGTACAACAGGTCAGACCAGATAGTGATTGAACTCAATCAGACTGTAACTAGGATGACCAAGGAATTCAAAGACTTGAAAAGATACATGAATCAACGAGGGGGGTGATTTTATGAATCATTGTGAAGCTACCATGTTGGTGTGCTCTATGTTCAAGGCATTCCTCAAAGAGAAAACCGACTATGAGAAAGTGGTACAGGACTGTATAGACTATCCATAATCACACCTACGAAGGTCGTCTCAAAATGACGACTTTCGCTATTTTTTTGAAAAAGTGTAAAATTGAGCATTTTTACGTATTTACGCATGGAAAATTTATATTAAAAGCATTCCTAGATATATTAGAGACATTTTTTGAGGTCTGTCAAATAGTCCACTGGAGCGGATACCAGCATAAAAAAGGCACGGAAGCAAAAGCGAAGAACCCCAGCAAGTCTTTAAGGTACTCGGAGGAGCAAGGGGTGAAGGATGAATAGGTTAATGCTTAATCGAGAGATTTAAAATTAGATAACCAGACATGAGACAACCAACAAACTCCATAGAGTCCTTGGTGTGTGAATGCAGTGAAAAGTTATTGGTTACACGAAAAGCAAATATGCGGACTTTGTGAAATTTCACGATTCTGCAAAACTCAAACCTGACGTGTAATTGTAGGCGGATTCAATTCAACTTTATTTCTACAAAGTGGTGAGGTAATTCTCTCACTTGGAAAAGGTATGACAAAGAAGTCCAATACCAAATCTATTGAAGAGCTCCAATGGAATTCTTTCAATCAACTCGGTCAGATAAAAAGACACACTGACCTTCCCAAAGTACATGAGTCACTTTTTTCAGACTCTAGAAAAGAAAGGCTAGAAGTAACTCTCAAAGCTGAGAAACTAGCACAGGCAAAGGCGAATCTAAAAGCAATGTTGATTCGCAGGGCAAAGAAGAAAGCCAAACTACTTGCACAAAAACAAGACTTTGAGAAATTAATCACAAAGTCAAAAGCAATGGCACAAGAACTAATGTTATCAAGTCATAAAACATTAGTCCCAACACACATACCACAAACTTACAAAATCGTAGAGGTGTACAACTTCTCATGATTACTGCACAAGGTAGCGATGTATGTGTATTGTGTCCAACACCAACTCCAAAAGAGGTAACTTTTAACAAGACTCCTCTATGTGGCATGCACTACAGACTCATTCAAGCAAAGGCAGGGACAAAAAAACAATCAAAGACAACACCTCAACAACGTACAAAAGAAATCAAAGACAAATTACTAAAGTCCCCAAAAACAGTCCTTGCAAAATCATCACCCAAAGTCAAAGATGGTAAAGAAATCTTTGTAGTTGGAGAGCCAAAAGAACTCTTAGAAGAGGCAGAGGTTATTTCTGACGAAATCGAAGAGGCAGAGGCTAGAGTAAAGAAATTCCAAGAAGTAAAGGAATCTCTAGAATCAAAACTTTTGAACAACTCAGGAAAACTTGAAGAGGCACTAAAAGAACTGAAGCAATCAAATGCCGATATGAAGTACAAGAAATTTTTAGATGACCCTGTACTCAAAGGGAAAAAGATTGCACAGTTGGGTTACAGTGACACAGGTTCAATACATGTCAAGATTGACAATGATTGGTATCTGTCAAACTCTGCATTCCTTCAAGCAAAACATGGAAACCCTAAGGACTTTAAAGATAAACAAGTCCTTATCAAAATCGAAAAATGGGTTGAGAAAAAAGCAAAGCAAGTATATCCAGAGGTAGACTGACATGGCTACAGTAATTCCAAAAGACTGTTTACTTTGTGATGTATGCAATGCCCAACTCTCAGATGGTGAATTTATTGCACTTGCAGACTGTACTTGGTATCAAGGATGGTTGTACTGCAAACCATGTGAGACACAATACAATCCCAAGAAATTTTTAGAACACATTAGAGACATTTTAGAGGGTGACGACCTATCGGATAGTGAGCTAGCACTACCAATCGTCATAAGCTAGCAAGGAAAAAAAATGAACAAAAAAAGCGTAAAAACGAACTTAGACAAATTAATTTTGTCAACTAGGGCAAGTGCTCTAGAACCACAAGAGATGTTTGCAGATGAGAAAACACAATATCACATCTCAAAATCTCGAAGTGAGGGCGAAGGTCTCAACTATGAGGACTTTGTCAAATTCTTAATCGCTGACTCAGTGGTTTCAAGAATTGCAAAAATGACAGACCCAAATGTCACAATGACATTTTACACAAAAGGTCTTGAAAAGTTTCAAGTAGGAATTGGCGATGAGAACTATGTTGCCACTCCTGACAAAAAAATACTACAGGGCTTTATTGCAGACTTTATGAATGAGCAATTAAGCAAAGTTGTAGCAAAACCAAAAGTACAAAAAACATCTAGTCCAAAAATTAACAAAGTCGCAGACGATGACCAAAACATAAAAACACACTATGCACCTCCAGAGAATTATCTTATCACTGGAGTGCCAAACTATGTAGTCCTAAATGGTGAGTTTGAAATGTTTGATGCACATCTAGAATCAAATCTACCTCTGTTACTACAAGGGCCAAAAGGCACAGGAAAAACACTGAGTCTAGCTTCATGGGCTGAGAAAAGAGGAATGCCAATCATTCAGTTTGACTGCTCAGAGACAACAAAAAGGTCTGACTTGATAGGACGATTCATTCCAAAAGGTGACGAGATAGTCTTTGAATTGGGAATCGTACCTGTCATGATTGAGGTAGTAAACAAACTAAAGATAGGGGTAGGTGTATTCGAGGAAATCAACGCACTTACACCAGCAATGCAAAAGGTACTCAACCAAGTCCTAGACTGGAGAGGTCACGTCTTCATTCCAGAAATTGGAAAATTATTCAAAGTCGACAAGGGATGCAAAATCCTATTCAGTGCAACCATGAATCCCAGCAACTACGGAGGCGTGTACGAATTGAATGAGGATTTGAAATCAAGGTTTTGTATCGTCAAGGTACAATACCCAACAAGCTCACAGGAGAAAAAATTAATCGACTGGACTGACATTCCAACCGACATGCAAACAGGAATCATGAACCTTGCAGTCGAAACAAGGAATGCGGTTACTACAGGTTCTCTAGACTATGCGATTAGTCCAAGAGATATCGATTTGTTCTGCCGAGCATACAGAGCTTACAACAAACAAAAAGGACTCGATGCATTAAAGCTAGCAACCGAGACAACCATACTAGGAAAATACGATGAAAGGGAACATGAGAACTTTATCAAAACACGACTCGATAGAATTTTCAACACAACCCTACTAGACGAGGAGACCAAAGATGACTGAGAACCTACAAGACTTTTTCAATCTCTTCAATGTCGGCAAGCTGACACAAAAGGCAGAGCATGACAGAATAGAAAGGACATGCAATACCTTTGGCAAGATAAAGAAGTGTACAATCAAACCATATCCAGTAGATGACGAATACATCCCAAAAATCTCAGGTGATGCACATGACGGATATCAAATCCAATATAGAAAAGGCAGAGACGAAAGCTACACCGAGATGGAATCAATGCTGAGCAGAATTTTGTTCAAGTCAAAGACTAAGAAAATCAGCAATAAGATTTGGGCAGAGGGTTTGGATTCATTGGGATTGAAGGAGGTTGAATCTGTGCAGACATATAGAAATCTTTGTGAGACCGCAATGGAATTACTAGAGACACACAGAACCGAATCTCTTTATGGAAAAATCTATGCTGGCTCACAAGGTCACATGAAAAAATGGAGAAAGGACGGTGGAGAAGATTACGATGTTAATGGTATGACAAATCCAACAGATGCATTGGCATTCTCCAGATACTACAGAGACGACTTGGTAAAGAAATCAAAGTTTAACGCAATGTCAAAGTATCTGAAAATGGTAGAAGGTGGAGATGCTGACTCTACCTATTTCGCATTGAAGGAATTCGAGAGAAAAGAACTACTACCATTTCTGAATGAAATCGAGTCAAAGAAACCAGAACCCATTCCACCTCCTCAAGACAAATCAAAAGGTGATGAGGATGATTCTGATGACAACCAAGACGAAGATAACGACCAAGACAAGGACACTGCCGATAAAGAAGAAAAAGCTAGTGACGAATACAACAAGGCACTTGAAGAGTACAACGACAAAATAGAGCAGACCAAAACTGACTCTGTAGAGACGGTAAAGGACTTTAAGGAAATTAATGTCGATGTTCGAGACTACCAAGAAGATATTTCTGACAATGACTTTGACGAAGAGACCTCAAAGACAAATGCACTGGCAGAGGTAGAGCAAATACAAGACGAGCTTTCAATTGTAGACACTCGACCTCCAGCTCCAGAAGGAATCGAAATGGTAGAAAGAGAACCAAATGAATATCAAGTCAACTTCAAACTGTCAAAGGCAATGTCTGGAGTATTTCGGGCAATCAAGGAGCACAAATACAAGTCACTCGATGACGAAGGTTCAGACATTGAGACCGATGAGTATATCAAAAGACTCATGGACAAAGACCATACTGAGATATTCGAGGAGGATTCACCAAGACAGGACATTGAGATAATGCTATCAATAGATTGTAGCTCCTCAATGGCTCACAACTTTGAAAAGGTGAGAGAACTCTCAGCAACCTTGTTTCACTCTGTAAAAAGATTCAATGACATAAAAATCTCAGGAGTAGCATGGGCAGGGTTTAGGGACTGCAATACGACTTTGATAAAAAAACTCGATGACACAAAATTCATCGGGTCATACAAGCACGATGGCACTCCTACTGCATACGCTGTGAAATTCTGTCTAGACCGTCTTAGAAAATCAAAGATGAAAACAAAAATACTATTTGTCATCACTGACGGAACACCAAATGACAGCGGAGACCTCACAAGGGTAAGAGACATGATTGACAAGTTCAAAGGCATCAAGACATTCGGACTGTACATTGGTCACAATGACGATGGAATGAAAAAGATGTTTGGTAAGAGGTTCTACTCTTGTTACACGATGAATGAGGCATATCAACATCTCCTAAGAGATTTCAAGCAAGAAGTGATAGGTACTTTGAAATGACTGAGGTAGACGATATCACAGACCGCTTGAAATCATTGGAGGCTCTAGTAGGTGCAGAGCTCTCCAAAATTGGATTGAATGTTGCCTTTGCTAAAACAAAACAACCAAGCATGTCAAAAATGCAGGCAGACACTTACACAGTAACGATGATTTTCATAGCCTCCCTCACAGCTAGGATGTTAGACGTTACTGGTAAAGGGTTGAAGGAAGCTGTCATCAATTCCAACAAAAAGAATAAACCTCAGGAGAAACCAGATGTCAGCAATGAGTGAGGAACCACTTCACCAATGCACAAGATGTCATTGTGTAATAACAATACTACCAGAGAAAAAATACGAAGGTCGTCATTACTGTTGGGAATGTCTGTACAAGATAAAAAACTGATAAGCGAGTTTTTCCACAGGTCTGAGGAGGCTTATCTCTACACAGCTATCGAAGGCGGTTGTGCTCCAGTGATATTTTTATTCACTGGAGACTTGGAAAAAGTACACATGAAAACATTGATGCCTCCAAAAATGGGAAATCCCATGAAATACATAAAGTCCATAATAGAGGATACAAACTGCACTGCCTATCTGATTATCATTCCAATGTTGGCAAAGTCAAAAACTGACCCCAGTACAGAGACAATGATGGCGATGAAGGGAAGGTCTATAGACGGAATTTTCAGCTTTGAGAAAACCTACAGAGTGTTTTTCAGAGATGACATGACCCTAAGTGCAATACAAGAGATGGAAGCCAAGATTGGAATCTGGAAGGAACTACCATGAACTGTGCATTTTGTGACAGAGAGATGATTGGTGAATTTCCAATAATGTCACTAGTAAAGAAACTACCTGTGAACATTAGGAAACCTACATGTTACTCTTGTCTCATGACTACCGTAAATGTCAATCAGAATGTAATGCAGGCGATGACCGAGGACACAGAAAACACATTGTCACATGTCTCATTCAACGGAGGTTCTCCAGAACCTATCAAGGATACCCACATGTTTTGTATGGTTCTAGAGGGTGACGATGCAAGTGAAAATACAATGAAGGAATTAAGACAAGCTGTAAAAATGAAGATACCAATGTATCTAATCTACAAGCTTGGTATTATTCTCCCAAAGGAAATCGAAGAGGTCAACTGGACAAATACACATGTATTCAAGGATGCATTCGGTCTGGAATATGCTGTCAAATTGGTAAAGATAGAGGGTGAACATTATATCCGTACTCACAAATTATTCTGAAAACATCCTAAAGCTTTACGAAAAGCACGATGGCACAAAACATCTCAGATACAGGTATCAGAAATGGTTCATGGAAAACTCTGTGAGTTTTACAGAGGTGGATGATGCCTTGTCGCAAATAACAAGTATCAAACGTGATTCAAGATTGAAGGCATGCTACAACAATTGCTTCTTGGCAATGTCTGATGGTGACTATTACGAGGGATTCATCCTGACTTGTGGAATACCATTGGAGCACTCTTGGTTAGTTGTAGATGGAAAAGTAGTAGACCCTACACTGGCAATCAACGGACAACGAATGATAAAACAAATGAAGGCAATGTCAGAGTTTGAACCAAGAGACAGAAACCTTGCAAAAGAAAAGAGACGATACGGTGTGGAATATTACGGACTGCACATTCCATCCAACCATCTTTTTCCACTGGCAGAGAAATCCCTGAAAACAGGACCATTCCTCTTTGATTATTTTTTGAGGATACAATGACTGAAACCACAAAAGAATCTAAAGTCATCGAGAAAATGATTTATCGCAAAAAAGAGAAAGGTAGGAAGAGCTTCACACCATGAGAAAGCTTAACATTGTTGGGTTTTGCCATTATCAGGAATGCGGAAAATTAATTTACTGTTGTGGCAATCCGAACTGTATGTACTGCAAGGTTCACTGTCCAAATGAATAACTGTCATACCTGTGCATGTGAAATAACAGAAGGGGAGGCAAATATCTGTGATACATGTTATACCTCTGACAAATTTTGTGATTGTCGAGATTGTGAAAAACTAAGGATTAGGAGCAGGGCAAAATGACCCATCCTAACAAGGAAAAAGGCAACAGCTATGAGAATGGTTTCCTGACAAGAATGCAGAGAATCGGAGCTACCAAGATACATCGCAACTATGGTTCTATAGGTACGATGGATGTCTCATGGACTGACGTACTAGGTCAGAAGCATGAGGCACAGCTCAAATTCTCTTCTCTGAAACTCCCCAAAGTCTCCAGAACCTATTTTGATAATCTTATAGAATATGCCTATAGGATGAAAAAGAAAAATACAAAGTGCTGGTTAATCTGCAAGTGCTCAAGACTGTCAAAATCAAAGGATAGAGACCGTGAAGTGTGGATACCACTAAACTAATTACCAATCACAATTGACAGAAGATTGTGGTACAGAGATGGTTTCACGCTTTTATCCAAACTTTGGTAATTGGACTTCCCAAAGCCTCTGTACCACGATAATCTTTTTATGCTAAACAATAATTCACTAAACAGTGAAGTCCATCATTTTGTGCTCAGGAGGTCTAGATTCTACCGTCCTGATATATTTAGTTTTGAAATATTTTGACCATCTGCCAATAATTCTAGCTTATGACTATGGTCAGAGAAATTTGGAGGAGCTTGACAGACTGAAAAAAGTATGCAAGAGGGTCGGACTCGAACCAAGAATACAAGACATTAAAAATTTGTTTGAGGAATCCAAATCAATTTTATTAAAAAAAGATGTGCCACTTGAATCCAAATCAATAGAGGACATTAGGGAGAAAACCAAAGTAGAGGGACGTAATCAAATTTTGATATCACTAGCTACCAAGACTGGTCTGATTGAAGGGGTAGATGCTATTTTCTTCGGAGGATATGGTGAGAGAATAGATGCCGATGAAGATTTCTGTGACTCTATGACAGAGGCAGTAAACGATTCAACCGGAGGAAAAATCAGAATGATTTCACCTTTTGTACAGCTAGAGAAATCTGATGTTATCAAGCTTGGTAAATTCCTAGACGTACCAATGCATGAAACTTGGACATGTTACGATAACAAGGAAAAACCTTGTGGCAAGTGTGTAGTATGTAAATACAGAAAGACGTCCTTTGAGGATGCCGATATAGCTGACCATACGGAGTATCTGGAATGAAATTAATAGGAAAGTTCACCTTTGACTCGGCACATCACATAGAGGACACAAAGCATTTACTGACCAAAAAATGTGCTGAACCTCATGGACACACCTATCATCTTACAGTAAAATTTGAACTTGCCATGCTAAAGGAATTTTACTCTAGGGACTTTGTAGATTTTCAACTAATCAAAGACACAATGGAGGTGATAATTTTCAAGTATGACCATAGAGATGTTTCAAAGCATTGGAGTCTACATACAGCGGAGCAGATTGCCCAAGATATTAAAAATGGTTTAATGGCACGCTACAAATGTAACCCAAATGATATTACAATAGAATTATTTGAGACCGACAAGTGGGGAATAGAATGCTAGCCATCAACGAGGAATTTTTATCTATACAGGGCGAGGGACACATGACTGGTACTCTGATGTACTTTGTAAGGACTCAGGGTTGCAGTGTAGGATGTCACTTTTGCGACTCCAAGCCAACGTGGAAAAATACAGATAAAAAATTACTGGAATACGACATCATTGACAGGGCAGTAGCTTCGGGTGCAGAGTGGATTTGTCTCACTGGAGGAGAACCACTTGAACAGGACGTGACAGACCTTGTAAAAATTGCTCACAATAATAATCTCAAAGTACACGTAGAGACCTCAGGACATTTCTTTATTGAAGATGCATTCAAAAGATTTGACCATGTCACTGTATCACCAAAGGACTTGTTTTCTACAAAGTCATCACTAGATGAAAAATGTCTCATATACGCTGGTGAGTTAAAATGTGTAGTAGTAGAACCAAAACACATTGAATATTATCTTAATCGATTCAAGGACTTTATCGGATTGAAATATCTCCAACCTGTAGACAATAACAAAGAACTAGCTGGCGAAATCCTTGCACGACTACCTAAGAACTGGAAACTCTCATGCCAAACACAAAAGATACTAAACCTTCGATGAATTTCTCCCATTATAGGGAGACCGTATTGAGTTATCACAAAATGCTTGGAGGCACAAAGTATCCAAACGATACCACTGATAGGTTGATTAGATTTCAGGATGAGCTTAAAGAAAAAAGGGAGTATAACAAGTTCACCACATTCAAATCAAACGTAGATGCAATGGTAGTAATTAGAAAATGCAGAATCTTTTCATTTTGTGAACATCATCTTTTACCTTTCTACGGATATGCTAGCATAGCTTACATACCTGATGGCAAGATTCTTGGACTGTCAAAATTCCAGAGAATAGTAGACAAATTTGCAAGCAGACCAACCCTACAAGAGAACCTCACACAGGAAATAGCAGACTTTATCGACATGATACTAAAACCTAGAGGAGTGGCTGTAGCCACTAACTGTCAGCATTCTTGTATGTTTGGCAGAGGTATCCAGAATACAGACTCTTTTGTCAATGTCCAGTCATTACTCGGTCTTTTTCAGAACCCAGATGTTAAATCGGAATTCCTAAACAGAATAGGCAGGGACTTTAATTGAAAATTTACTTTGTATTTCCAAGCAAAAAGGACACCGAGCTGTTCATTGAGAGCGGTGTGAAGAATCTTCTTTTATCGTATTACTATGACATGGATGGCACAAAACTGTCAACCCTAAAGGCAGAACATCCAGACATTTCAATAATGCTGGATTCAGGTGCTTTCTCAGCTCATTCGTTAGGGGACGATATCACGGTAGAAGAGTATGCAGACTTTTTAAAAGACAATATGAAGTATGTTGACCATGCCATATCACTAGATGTGTTAGGAGATGCCGAGCAGTCAAAGAAAAACTATGACGAACTGACCAAATTGGGACACAAGGTAATTCCAGTATATCACCTAATGGAGGATTTCAAGTATCTAGATTACTATTGCAAGACCTGTGACTATATCTGTATTGGAGGAGCTGTAGGTTTCAAACTGACAATTAGGGACTTGTATAATGCAGTTAATCGAATAATGAAAAGAGTACCTGGGCATGTACGAGTCCATATTCTAGGGACGACCAATTTCACTTTGTTATACAAATATCCAACCAAACTCACGTCCTGTGACTCATCCGTAATTTCGAAAGCCGCTAGGTTCAACGAGACTCTGACACTTGACGGAATACCAACCAGAACTGAGGGAGTGCAGGGTAGAAGGGCCAGTCAGAAGGAAATAGATGCATTGCAGAGGCACATGATATCCAGAATGCTCAAAGTCGAAAAAGACATAAACGAGGTTGCAAACAGAAAATCATGAAGTCCAAATTAATTTACAATTCAAAGGATGTCGAATGGGTAGACATTAATTCAATCAAGGCAAACAATTACAATCCAAATTTCATGCCTTCCGACCTTATGGAGGCACTAAAGAAGGACATTTACGCTAGAGGTCTGGAATATCCAGTGATTATTAGAAAGGACAATCAGGAAATCATAGACGGATGGCACAGGTGGACATGTTGCAAATCTCTTGGATGGAATCAAATACCAATCACTAGGAGAGATGTAAACGATGCCGAAGCCATGATTAGGACTCTGAGAATAAACAGAGAGAGAGGACACCTTCTACCTAATGAGACTGGAAGTTTGTTAAAACATCTGTCAGAATCCATACCTACTGACAAGTTACCTGTAGTCACAGCAATGCCATCGGCAGACATAGCTATCCTAATGGACTTGTCATACGACCCTGACATTATACCAGAGGACACAGCTACATCCAACCTGACCACATGGACTGAGATAGATTCAGCTTGTGGCAGTATTGTAAAAGAACTAAAGGACGGAAAAATCCAAGTAACATCAATCCATGCTGTAGGTATGGGAGGACTAGTGCCTGCAAGACTCTTGGCAGACAGACTAAACATCTCAAAGGTGAATGTAAATTCAAAGAATTATCCAGCTGGCTCATTAATTGTAGATGCATGTTATGACACAGGCAGTACTTTTACAAAAGAGATGAAAAAAGCAAAGTCCACAAAAACTGTAACGTATGCAGTAATTTGCCTAAAAGGAGACGAAGAGAGAAAACTACCATCTAATCTCATATACGCATTCCCAGACGATTCACCTGAAAGACTCATTTTACCTTGGGAAAAGTTTGACAACAGGCGAGAACAGTAATTTAAATAGATTCTCTACCTAGAGTAATCGTTATGTCAACAGCAACAGCAACCAAAAGAGGCGGAAGAAAAGCTTCTAAAGGTAAAAAGAAAAAAGGTCGAAGGAAATAGAGACCTGAAAGCATTACCTTTCATGCTTTAAAACTAAAGGAACGTTTTTCCCAGAATAAATTCATAGTGTCCCTAAAATAACATTACAGATAACATACAGTATCCTCCTCAGCATCGCCTGTTTTCCTAGTACGCTTTCAGGTTTGTATCGGGGAGGGCTTATGAACTTAAATCTGGAATATCGTCTATTTTCCCGATTATACATCATGGCTAAATCGTATATCTGTGATATGACAATAAATATTAGTCACTGTTTACTAACAAAGACTGTGACAGGTTTGTGTCAAAAATGCAGGTCTAGTAATGAGATTGTAACATTACACGAAGGTCTCCCATACTGTAACAATTGTATCAAAGAGGTAATCCCATGAGCTACACAAAACAACAGATGACAAATGCCGGAATGATGTGGTGTGCTGTATTGGGAAATGTGGCTATAGTAATAACTGGATGGATATGGTTCAATTGAAACCCGATTTTCTACAAAAAATTAAAGCCATGAGTAATGAGTTTGTTCAAGGTGGATTAGATGATGATGAGATTAAACTAATCCTAGAGGCATTGGAGTTATCAGAATCGGTATATCAAAGAATAGATGAATTAAAACAGAAAAACAAACAACTAGAAGCCAAGATAAAAGAGTTGGAAGAGAAGGAGATTGAATTAACAGAATGGACTGCAAACTTAATTAGAAGTGGTGAGAAAAACAAAGAAACAATCCAAAAGGTTAGAGAGGAAATAAAGGAACTCAAAGAGAATTCTGACAAGTGGATTAAATATCTTTCAGAATCACCAACTGGCACATTAAAAATAATTCTAAATCTCGAATCCCAAGTCAAAGAATTAACTGAGGAAATCCTAAAGGAGAAGAAATGACTGATGAATTAAAGGGGTGCCCAATCCATAAAATACATGGACATCCAGATTGTAACAAGTGTATGAAAGCATTAATGGAAATGGTCACAAAATTCAACGGTGTATTATTTTCAGAAGATGGAGAGAATGTTTGGTTAAAATAATAGATGAAACAATGTATTTCAGTATAAATTTTGTTAGAGGATATGCTATTGTACTTACATTACTTGGTGTAGGATGTGGTTATTTGTTGGGAGTACAATTTGGTTAAAATAACAATAATTGACGATGACACATTGGAAATTTATTCTATGAACAATGGTCAATTACCAAATCTCAGGAGAAGAAATGACACCTGACTGGATTTGTAAGTTAGTACCTACAAAATGGACTGATAAAGATTATGATATTCTTGTAGATTACATTATTGATAAAGAACTTGGTTTAAAGGATGTTGATGAACTTGAATAATAATAGTTCTGGAATCACCTTAATGAGGCACTAAACTAATGCTACTTGAAGGAGATGAGCAACATGGGTGAATCAGGAGAATGTTTTAACTGTGGTTTGGATATGTGGGAATGGTCTTTTGAGAAAGCAAAAAAACACATCGACAAATGTACTTCAACATTGACACTATCGGAGGAGAAGAAACAATGCCAATAGATTATGTAATCTTGCCTGATTGGGTGTTTAGAATTGTAGGTTGGATGTGGGAAGGAAAAATAGATACACAAACCTACACTAATGCGATGGACTGGTTAATTGACAATGGAGTTTTGATACTACAATGAAGTGCCAAGAGTGTAATGCAGATATCTGTGGCTGGGTAGAGATGTTCATCCATTACAACAAGATGCACCCAGATGCAAATGCAAAGCAGTATTTTTTAAGGAAGCCTGATGTCAAATATCACATGCAATGGATTGAGAGACTATGATTAAGAGATGTATTGGCTGTAGGAATGCACTGGATACTAATGGTTGTTGTGTAAATCCAGACTGTAAAATTAACGGAGCTCAAGATGGGTAATCTAATGAAACACAGTACATGCAGGCTTTGTGGAATGTCGTTTGATAACAAAACCTATGATGACATGATGAGGCATGTGCAACTTCATGCAGATGAATTGGAAGATAATAAATCACAAACGAGGCTAGGTGAGTTTAATGGGATGTAGGAAGAAGGGACGGAAAAAGAAATAATGGTTAGAAAAGGACGGAGCTCTATAGAGGAAATACTCACCAGACAAAAGAAACTAGGTGATATCATTGTAAAGTATCACGAGGACAACAAAGAACCTAGTAACAATCAACTGATAAAATCAATGAGGGAAATAGGTTATGATACCTACAATTACATGACTTTGAATCGAGACATGAAACACATCAATCGCCAAAATACTTTTGTCAGGGACTTGGCAGAGTCAAACTATTCCTACATTGTAGAAACCCAGATGAACAAACTTACAAGCGTACAAAAGACGGTTGACAGTTGGGAACAAAGCCCTCCAGAAATTATTAGACGTGTAATGAGAGCAAAAAGAAATCCAAACTTTGACCACACTGACTTGAAAAGAATGCAAGATGAAAAAATTGCAGAATGGATTTATGAACCTGAGACTGCATACGCTGAGACTATCTCACCAATAACAATCCAGTCCATGAAAAAGGATTTGGCTATGAATGTATTGCGAGTATTCAACGGTGATATCATTGACACATCAATCGCAATGATAACCTCAAAGTTCGATGAAATGCAAGAGCAGATTGACCGATACGAGATGCAAGAGGACGACAAACCAAAATCTAAAAAGAAGAAATGAAGGGAGTAAAGGACAACAGAACCAACCAAGTATTGGAGATGTCAAGCTCAAGGGAGATGCGAGAAATTGCACTGGCAAAAGCTTCTTACAATTCCACATATCAACCTCCATTTACAATTCCAAGAGACCCACAGGAATTCTATGAGGATTTGGGTTTTCCGTTTGAAGTCAAGGACAAAAATGGAATGCCAAAGAGAGCTAGAAAACTAACCGACTATCAGATAATGGCTTGGAAGGAAAAGAAAAATCTCCTAGTTGTAAAGTCAAACAAGATTGGTCTCACATCATCATTCCTATTGGAAGATATTCAATCAAGATTGCTACCTGAGGAAGCTGGATATGATTTGCTGTTATCGGCACAGTCGGATGAACAGGCATTTGAGCACATCAAGACTGCCACAGACATTCTAAGAAATTCCAGAAAGTACAGCCAATTCCTAGATGAACGAAAATCAAACTCTGGTACACTTACTATAAAGAATCCGTACAATCCAAGAAGGTCAAGCAGAATTATAGGACTAGGCAGTTCAATCAAAGCTGTTTTCTCTTGGAAGAGAGTAAACCGAATCCACATGTCAGACGTTTCACTGCTACCTCTGAATGGACAAAAGGAATTTTTCGGAGGTCTCTACTCCAGACTAGCAAATACTAACGGTACAATCAAGATTGAATCAATCCCAATGGGACAGGAGGGTGAAGTGTTTAGAATTTACAACAACTGGATGGAGGCACAGGGAAAGAAAATAAAGATAAAAGATTCTGTAGCCTCCAACGTTGTAGCAGACCCAAAGAAATTATCCACATCATTCAAGGTATTCGAATATCCAGCAGAACTAGCTGTGAAAGCAGGTATCATCTCTAAGGAATTCCTAGCTAATCAGAAACTTGATTTAGGTGAGTTAATGTACCAACAATTGTATGGATGCAAGTTCATTGCAAGCGGAAATCAGTGGTACAAAGTCGAATGGTTTTCTAAAGACACAGGAGCACCAATGAGCTTTTGAAATGTAGAATTTGTTCAAGGGATATTCTTGGCAAGCAAAAACAATCCTTTCAATGTGTCACATGGCAGATTTGTAAGAAATGTTTCATGGCTATCCTGACTAAAAAAGAAGAATACATACACAAGAAATCTGACAAATGTCTAGTATGTGGAGAGCCAATACCAGATGACAAGAAAACTCCAACGTGTAGCTTTGGCACATGTAGAAGCAAATACTATCGAAGATTAAAGATTACCAATCATCTAAACTATTTTGTGGATACAGGCGATGACACTAAGATAAGACACTTGAAAATCAGCGACATTCAGGACAATGGCTTTAAGATAATAGTAATACCAGAACTTGAGATGAACTTGGAGCAAATAGAGACATGATAATGTGTGCCGATTGTACTAGATTAGAAAAGGAAGGTAATCATAATACTGTATTACATCGAGGTGTGCGATATGAATGCGAATGCGTTTGTACCTGTCACAGTTTAGTGAATTGAATCGAGTAAAATACGGTTATGGAATTGACCTAGCAGAGACGTTAAACTATTGTGGTATCACTGTACTACGAATACAAAATAACATCCAAATACAGACCTTACGAAAGTTCAACAAAAAGAGTTACCCAGAAATCAGAGCTTTGCTTTTGAATGACCTATTTCCACGATTTCCCCCTGATTATGTAGCTACAGATTACACCTCTGAGAAATCTTTCAGTGAGGAATTGGAGGCATCGTTGAATCCATTGTTTACGTTAGCACATGTACCAGAGCATGGAAAATGGAAGTATGTTTTACCAATTAGATTCTCACTGGAATCAAAGCTGGCTATGAAGCAAAATTCCAGATACATGATTGAAAGCAAAATATTTGTACCTCCTCCAGAACAAGGCTCTCCTCCTGAGATATTCGCATTATGGGAGGAGCTGTATGCCCAGCTATTCAGGGAAGTAGCTGACCACTCCAGCAGAGGAACTTACATGTTTCCAAAACCTCAGGGATTTGACAACGACTTGGCAATGTCCTTTGAGTTAGCGATGTTTGGTGCAAAGGACATGATACAAGAAGTCACTGGTGATGTAAACAGAGAGTCAATTGTAATGTCATATACCGAGGATGAAATCTATCCAGACAAGGTCAAAAACATTCTACAGAATCCAAGAATCGCAGGTAAGATGAAAAAGTTTGGAGAGGAGATAGGCGTAGAAGTCAACGGTAAGATAGTCGACAGGAAGAAAGTGCAATGGTGGTAACTTTATTAGATTCTAGAGAGAGTGATATGTAATGGCTCAGGACTATCAATCCATAGGATTAGGTATATCCGAAACTCCGTATGTAGAAGTTATTTTGAGACACCCTAGCAAGTTTAGGAAGGTGAACTTTGACAAAATCAAACTGCCAAAAAGAATCACAATGGGAAAGAATGGCAGAAGGAAAGCTCTGATAGTTGCAGGCTCTTCATCAGTGGATGAAAAAGTCATCGACACTGGAAACCTAGTTGACATGACAGACCCATACGATGCTACAACTAGACAGGACTTTGCGGAAGTAATTTTATCAGACCCAACAGGAGCACCAGCTTCAAGAAAAAGAAGAGATGCGTTATTTGAGGACGGTCTTGTAATGGAACTGGAGAAATCCGAACCAGAGGACAATTCACAAGTCGATGCATTCGGCAATCAGAAATCCTCAGCAGAATTATCAAGCGAGGGCAATCTGGAAAATCCAGTATTGACAGATTCTAATTTACAACCAGAAGAACCAATTGCAAGTCCTACAGACGTGGAGCCACTAGCTCCAAAAATTCCTCAATTGGAATTGACTGCACCTACAGAATACATTCAAGCATTCAAGAAGATAAAGAACTGGCTAGAGTCAAGAGACATTAACGGTCTGCACAAAATGAGAGTCGACAACATTACATCTATGGCAGAGGGAAGAAGTCTCACACTAATCGTACCTCCAATATCACAATTACAGGACGGAGACATGCCTGACAATCTCAAAACAATATCCTATGAGGATTTACAAAGTCCAGTGGTGGATGAGGAGACTTGGAAGATGGTAGCAATAAGACTGGAAGTTGGTGACAAGATGTTTGCACTACCAGATGAATATATTTACACTGTAAGGAATGACGATGGTCTTAGAAAAGACTCTGCATATTTTGGAACGTCAGAGCTAGAACCAATTGTCACATTATCAAGGGGAAACAAGAGGGCATACAATCACGATATCATCAAGGCACTTGTATCCGCATACATGCAGAAAATTATTGTCGAAGTAATGACAAGAGGCTCAGTTGCAGAACAAAGAGCACAGATGAATGAGATTGCCTCATCATTGCTTAACAAACAGAATGACATTATTTTACTAAACACTGGCACAAAGACAACTCCAGTACCAGTATCCGTAGATGTTGGAATGGTAGACTTGGCACTGCGAAATATTGCAGATGCAATTATCTCAAACATCGGAGTTACCAAATCACAAATGATGCGAGAATTCCAGTTAAACAGGGACTTGGCTACAGTGCAAGAGATTGCATTCATAAAGTACACTAGAAAACCAGACGAAATGATTATTGCAGACTCTTGGGAGAACCAACTGCTTAATCCATTGCTGTCTCACCTGTTAAAGATACCAGTGGATGAATTACAGTACAAGATTAAAATCAAGATAGCAAACACCGAGGAACTTGAAAACAAGGACGTAAACCCACAGGAGGTTCATATACTTGATAAAAAGGAAGGACTACAGAACGACCTACAAAGCAAAAAAGAGGATGAAATTAACAGTGGCTCTTTCAAACGTGATGGAATACCAATTCCAGTAGCAGGCTCTTCAATGTCAGACATGGAAGCTGATTTGAGAAGGCAAGAGATGGAGCAAAACGACAAAATTATAAAATTGCTACAGGACATACCCACATGACATTATTACAAGTCAGACTTAATGGCAGAGAACTCGAATCAAGCGTTAGGGAGGAGATTGATTTGGGTGAGTCGGAATCCTTTGAAGTGACATACGAGCTCACCAATCCATCCACTACTGACGACATCACCAATCTACAATTTGTATCAAATCTACCATCAGATGCATACGAAATTGTCAAAATCCCCTTAGAGTTATCACCAGATTCTACAGAGAAAGCCACTGTGAGATTTCTAAGTAGCAAGCTTTTACAGATAGCGGAATCAGTCCAAGGCACGGAAGTAAAGGGGACGATGTTTGGTTCATTCACTTACAAGCGTAAAAGAAAACTAATAATTTAATAACTAGTATGGCTGAGAAAATATAATGGCATCTGTTTTCGTTGTAGTCTGGGATTATGGAGGTTCTGTCAATGCTCCAGCTACTATAGGCGAAACTGTGACAAATCTGCGATTAAATGTAGAGGATACAAATGACCAAGATACAGCTAGTCCACTAATCAAGACTGGAGGTACAGTTTACAGTTATGTTAAACACGTTTATCTAAAATGCACTACAGCACCAGACACATCAGTAACCTCAATGGAAATTTACACAGATGGAACTATAGGCTACACTGGAGTAACTGTTAATGTTGGTGATGGAGCTCAGGACAGAACATACGCTGGAGGTACTCCAACATACGCTGGATACGACCCAGCAGTAGGAATTGGTCAAGCTGTGATGACAGGTCACGATACAGTTTCAGCAGTTACGGATTTATTTTTTTATACTCAAGGTGCTCCAAGAAGCGTTACAATTGGAGAAGCAGGCAGTCTAATTAATGCAGTAAACGAGGTAACTAATTATATTGTCCTACAAGCTGTACTTGGTGGAACAGAATCATCTGGATTACAAGCACCAGCAGAAGTCGTTACTTTTTCATGGAGTGAGATATGACCAAAGTAGATAGAAAAGAACTAGCCGAAGAAATGAAGATGGAAAACATCGAAACATGGAACAAGACCTTGTACAAAACAGACTCTAAAGGAAAGCGACTCTTACTTGCCAATCTCACTAATGCAACATGGCGTGTAGTTTACAACGATGGAAAATCCGTAGATGGACCAAAAGGATATGGCAAATTAAAAAGAAAGAATGTAAAGTCAATATCTGTAATTACGGAAGATGGCAAAGTCTTGTTTACAATTCCAGTCAAAGACGATTGGTTTATCATTAGAAAGATTTCACTTACAAGAGCACTGGTTGGAGCAACGGAAGAATATACATTCCAACAACCAAAGAGATGTATCGTACTAGTAACAAAGGGCAACTGCACTTATGTATGGGATGACGGTGACATTGATGAACTCGATGGATTCGGAGACAGCTCACCATACAGAAAAGAAAACATTGGTGTTCTCGTAGAGGGAGAATCATGGTAATCAGCATTTGCATATCGGAGGAATCCGATAACAATGCACTTTGTAGTATCATCTAAGGGACTCTATACACGGAGGTTATCCTCTTGATGATTAAATTCACGGCAGACCTTGTTTGCACAGAAAATGAAAGCGGTATGCCTGATTGTGCAGATAAAATTCAACAGATAGCAGAAAAACAACTCGGAATAAAATTCTTTGAAAACGGTTTTGCACAAGGGCATATTTCAATTTGGCATAAAGATAATGCTCATGTAATTTGGGTTTTCATTTATGATGTGGATGGAGTACATGAATCAGAAACTACAAGTAGGGCGTTAATAGAAGGAAATTCTCCAACACCTGACAGGGATGGGAAGTATTTGGTCGGGGGGGTAAAATATGATATTCTAATTGAGGAAGAAAAAGAAAAAGACGGTTCAATAATAAAAACTGGAAAGATTCTAGCCGAAGAAAAGCATATTGCAATTGTAAATGCAGTAGATGTAAAAACATCAATTTCAAAACCAACGCAAGGACAAATAAATAAATTTAAAAATATTTCTCAGGCAGATGTAGATGCTGAAATAGTTATACCTGAGATATGAAATGGCACTTAGTTATGCTATACAAACTGCAACAAAAACAGCATTTTCAACAACAAGTACAACCGCTGTAGATATTACAAATCAATCAATAACTATCTCTAATCATACAGGTGGTTCAGCATTGTTAAAATCAACTGTAAAATGTGCAAAGTCAGGAGATAAATCTTATGGAAGATACTACATCACAGACAATTCAAATGTTGTAAAAGCGGATATGATGAACGACATTACACAAACCTATGTTGACCTTTGTACGATAGCTAGGGCTTTTGCATTGGATGGAACGACCTATAAAATGAGAATGTTGACTCAAACAAGCGGTCAAACAAGATGGTGGTATGTTAGCACTACATACGGTGATTCCTTGTTCAGGTCAATAGAAGTGTGGGAATAATGGGTGTAGATTACAAATATGACAAAAAGGCAAATGGGAATCAAACAATAACTGATGATGCTACATGGCAGGAAATATCTGATTGTACAATTACATTAGCTAACTCAGGTGGAAAAGCGATTATAAAATGTAGAGTGAACTGTAGTATGAATACAAACAATCTTCCAGTAATGAGGGTGCGATTGATGGATGATGGGGTAGAAGAAGTTGTATGGCGACCTGCAGCACATTATGAAAATCCTGTTTATTTTTCATGGGATTTTGATTGGGAAATGGATGATGATGGTTCAGTATTGACAATTGAAGTTTATTCCCCAACTATTTCTTCAGGAAATGTTACTGTTAGAAATGGAACTTCAATCATGGCAATGGAGCTTAGTTAATGACTATCACAAGAAGTGAGTATGTTAATACGTCATCTTTTACCACATCAAGTACAAGTTATGTTGATATTACAAGTGCGACAATAACATTACAAAGTACAGGAACAGCGTTTCTTACAGTAGATTTTACAATCTATCATAGTAGTGTAAGGTCGCCAACAGTTGCGTTATTAGATGATGGAACAATAGTTGATGAAATACAACTCGGAACAACAACAAATACCAACTATGTGCCATCCTCGTTATTTTGGGCAATGACTTCTAATTCTTCTGTTATGAAATTACAAATCAAATCATCAGGTACAGGAACGTTGTATTATCGTGCATATTCAGTTTACAACGCAGTAGAATTTGATATTGCAGGTGCAACAACAGAAACCAAAACTTTCACACTTGACTTGGTTATTGAAGAGGTTCAAACAAAAACTTTCACTCTTGATTTAGTAGTAGAGGAAGTACAGACCAAAACTTTTACACTCGACCTAGTCATCCAAGAAGTCCAGACAAAGACCTTCACTCTGGACTTGGTGATACAAGAGACTCAAACAAAGACATTCACGCTTGACCTTGTAGTACAAGAAACACAGACCAAAACATTCACTATCGACTTGGTTATTGAGGAAATCCAGACTACAACCTTCACGTTAGACCTAGTAGTATTAGAGATTCAAACAACTACTTTCACTTTGGACTTGGTTATCCAAGAAGTACAGATAACTACATTCACGCTAGACCTTGCAATACAGGATACTGGCACTACTACATTCACACTCGACCTAGTAGTACAGGAAATCCAAACACAGACATTCACACTCGATTTGGTTATCCAAGAGACACAGACCGTCACATTCACACTAGATTTAGTAATCCAAGAAGTACAAACTACAACCTTCACTCTTGACCTAGCTGTATCCGAGATACAAACTAAGACATTCACTATCGACTTGGTGATACAAGAAGTACAGACTCAGACGTTTACCCTTGATTTGTACATCGAGGAAATGTCAACCTCTAATCAGACCTTTACATTAGATTTAGTAATTCAGGACGTAGGTACTACTACTTTCACTCTGGATTTGGCTATTCAGGACGTAGCTACAAAGACATTCACACTTGACCTCGTTATACAAGAAGTACAAACCCAGACATTCACACTTGATTTAGTAGTACAAGATACCGCTACAAAGACATTCACATTGGACTTGGTGATACAGGAATCTGCTACCACTACATTCACTTTAGACTTGGTTGTTCAGGAAATACAAACTACAACCTTCACACTCGACTTGGTAGTAGAGGAAATTCAGACAACCACATTCACATTGGATTTAGCGATATCAGAAATCCAGACTACCACGTTCACTTTAGATTTGGTGATTGAATCTGTAGTTACAAATACATTCACTATCGACCTCGTCATACAGGAATCACAGACTACAACCTTCACACTTGATTTGGTTACTTCTTCTGGTGTATCTTGGAGCATTGGACGTGGCAAAAGATACATCCTAGACACTAGGTCTGACATTCCAGAAAAGAAAAAATTCCAGAGACCAGAATTCATACTGTCAGAGGAATCTATCGAATGGACAATAGATTACAGTGTAAAGATACCTCCTCAGGAAATATTCCATGTACCAATAGACTTTGTATTACAGAGGACACTAGATGAGGTAGTTCCATCTAATATACAGTTTGCAATACCAACTCCAGAATCAGTACAAATCAAACTAGGCTTTGACATTACAGTACAAGAAAAGTCAGACCTAACACATTATCTAAAACATGACACTGATGAAACCTCAAAGCACTCACTAGATTTCACCTATCCAATAAATCATAAAATGATGACAATCAAACTGGCAAAGGGAATACTAAGAAACAAGATTGCTGGCTCTGTCAGAGCAAAACAAGCTAGGATAGTATTGACAACTACCAACAAGGAATTGGACAAAGTGATAAACTCTTTTGAGAATTCAATGAAACCAATAATGCAAGGGCTGATAGACTCCAAGAAACCAGTCGAGGAATTGGAAGAATCTTACTCTAATCAAATAATGGAGATAGTAACACGTCAGGTAACAAAATCCTACATGGTAGGACTGGACTATGTGGAAAAGGCAGTAGGAGAAAAGACAGTGCTGACCTCCGATGACGAATTGAGAATCAGGTTGTTATCCAAGCAAATCTATTCGTCAGTATGGCATTCTGTACATCGTGGACGTAAGGAGGCACAAAAGAATCTGCACATAATTGTTGGCTCATCCGTATTTGATTTCCTGAGACAGCTTGGTGGATTCTTTACAGCTCAAGCAGTCAATCAAGCTACAATTGCAGGGGTTCGTCAAGTAAACAGCGGATTAGGATTCACACAGTATGAACAGGTGTACGAATTCGTTACAATGAGGGACGATAAAGTAGATTGTAGGATATGCAAACCTCTAGACGGATTATTAATGAAACCATCATCGATATTCTTTGCACAACCTCCTCTGCATTTCGGATG
>Ga0307380_10002678_pt1 | contig 25018 bp, 25 predicted proteins | sample UN3MG_FD_202239 | JGI IMG/M metagenome (GOLD analysis project Ga0307380, IMG submission 202239) | Soil microbial communities from Risofladan, Vaasa, Finland - UN-3 | ecosystem: Environmental > Terrestrial > Soil > Coastal area > Acid sulfate soil | place: Finland: Risofladan, Vaasa | collected... | reverse complement strand
AGAATTGTTGATAAAAGGTATTCTAAAATTAAAAAAAATAATACCTGATGTGGTCATTGAAGAGGATGGAGCTATTAGCCAAGGAGCTCCAGGAAAGCAATATATTTTAGAGAATATAGAAGACATTAAGAAAAAATAATTCATTTTTTAATAATTTTCAGAAATAGCTCTTTATCGATATTTCCACCGGTTATTATAGAAACAATCGTTTTTCCAGTAAATCGTGATTTATTTTCTAAAATTGGTGCAATTGCAGCAGCAGCAGCTCCTTCAATGACTTGTTTTTCTTCCTTCCAGAAAAGGTCTATTGCTTTGTATAAAGTATCTTCTTTCACAACAATAACTTCATCAACAAATTCTCTCACTAAATCGAAGGTTATTGAACCTTGTTCAATACCACCATACATTCCATCAGCTATTGAATCCTTCATTTCAACATCAATTATTTTACCTATCTTCAAAGATTCATAGAAAGCTGGACAAGCTTCTGTTTGAACACCAAATATTCTAATAGCAGGATTCAATGTTTTAAGTGCAACAGCAATACCAGATAATAATCCTCCTCCCCCCAAAGGTACTAAAACATCTGTCACTTCTGAAAGATCATTATAAATTTCAAGACCAATAGTTCCTTGACCCGCAATGATCAGTTTATCATTATATGCAGAAACAAAGGTTCTTCCTTCTTTAGAAGTTAATTCTCGAGTGTATACTTCAGCTTCATCATAATTTTTACCAAAGAGTTCAAGAATAACATCTAATTTTTTTATTTTGTCAATTTTATTTTTAGGTGTAGTTTCTGGAACAACTATTTTTGCTGAGATTCCTAATTGCTCAGCTACAACACCAACCGCTTGAGCATGATTACCTGAAGAAGCAGTGATAATACCTTTCTTTTTTTCTTCTTCAGAAAGAGACATTATTTTATTTAATGCTCCCCGAATTTTAAACGAATTTGTAATCTGTTGATTTTCTAATTTAAGATAGACTTGTCCATCACAATAATTACTTAAAAACTCACATATAACTAAAGGAGTTTCTTTAATATGGTTTTTTATTTTCAAATAAGCGGAATTAATCGCCTCTAAATTAATCATAATTTAAGAGGAACACATTAATGATTTATTATTTTTGTAAAATAGTTAATTTATAGGAAAAATAAGATTTTAAAATTGGTTCTTCAATAATTCGTTACCATAATTTCTTCTTTTGGTAAACTTTCATCAATAAATAAATAACCTAAAGAGAATATCAATCGTATACCAGCAATTGAACCAAACATAATTATAGCCATTGTTGTAATACCAACTTCTTTTGTAAGAGCATCTGAAACAATCCCAGCTATTAGAGAACCAATGAAAGTTGTTATTCCCCAGAAAAATTGCATTAGACCTGTATAAGTTCCACGAAGTTCTTTATGAGAAATATCAAGAACATAAGTATTGATGCCTACAAAGGCTATTCCTACAGGAAAACCAGTAATCACTCCTTCAATTAATAGCCACCACCAAGAATCAAAATAAATTGCCAGAATCCACAAAGGACCAAAAATAAACAGAGATATTCTTCCATATGCGATCAACTTTTTTCTACCAATTTTATCGCTTATTTTTCCACCAATAAATTGTCCAATACCAATAAATACAGTAAAACTAGCGAAATATATGGAAACTTCCCAGAAATCCATATGTAAGATATTAATTTGAGTTAGTGGATAAAGTGGCCAAGAAAGAGACATCATTAAACCATTTAATGAATTAATAATGAGGAATTTCCTAAAGGAACGATCTTTAAAAGCTTCAAAGATATGAGGTGTTTTAAATTCTGTATTTTCAGCTTTGGTTTCCTTAAGGAAGAGTGCTAAAATAATGCAAATCAGATAATTGATTGCAGCAATTACAAAAATAATTTTGTATTGTATTTCTAATGGTATATCAATAATCCAATTAAAAATTAATTTCCCTTTTAGAATTGTATCTGCTAAATAAAAAATTATAGTGATTACTAATTGTAAACCAACTGATATTACTAATCCAAGAGCAGATATTCTTCCAATGAAGAAAGCTCTTTCCTTTATTTTGGTTATATCTCCTAAAGAAGCATTCCAAACAGGAGCAATGATACTAACTGAAATTGCTTGGAGTATTGAAACAATAATCAACATAACAGGATGTCTGACAAAAATCAAAAGTACAATGACAGCAAAATTTCCAGCAAATCCAGCTACAAGAAAATATTTCCTTCCAAATTTATCACTTAATCTACCAAAAATTCCTTGAAAAAGACTACCAAGAAGATTTCTAATTGAAGTTATTAAACCAAGTAATGTCCCTGACAAACCAATTAATGCAGCAAAAGGGGGAAAAAATGTGCTAAAGAATGATTCTCCTGTTGAGTTACTAATAGAAATTGCTCCAAAAAGACTCTTTTTATTTTCATTGTTAATTTTTTCTTGTTCTTCTGGAGGAGAACCTTTATTGAGAAGATCTATACTCAATTCATTCTCATTATCTATTTTTTCTTCACTAATAATCTTCATCTTCCTAAAAGCTAAAATTATAATTTAAATGTGAGCTACCTAATTTAAGAAGATTTAAAGCTTATCAATTATAGGAAAATATGAGAGTAGAAAAAACTATAAGATTTCTAGTAGACAATTAATAGAGTGGAGTTGTAGAAGTTTGAAAATTGATACTTTTTTAGTTGAGCAATTTATGGATACTTATGAACTAAAAGTTGAACTAAATATTGCAGAAACTTGTGTTGATCCTTTCACATTAGAAGAATTTCTAAAATTAATGGAACAAGAGGATTTCTTTGAAGATTTTAAAAGAAAGAAACTTACATATGGTCATATTAATGGTTCACCAAAATTAAGAGAGGGAATTGCTAAACTCTATAAGCATTTGACAGCAGAGAATATTTTGATAACAGGGGGAGCTATTGGAGCAAATTTTCTTACATTCTATAGTTTTATTGAACCAGGGGATACAGTTATCTCCTTTTTCCCAGCTTATCAGCAATTATATAGTACTGCAAGATCTTTTGGTGCGAATGTTAAATTACTGAAATTAAAATGGGAAGATCAATGGCAACCAGATTTAGAAGAGCTCTCATCTTTAATTGATAACAAAACAAAAATGATTGTTATGAACAATCCTCACAATCCAACAGGAAGTTTAGTTGATAATAATACTATAAAAAAGATTTGCAAAATAGCCGAGGATTGTGGAGCATATTTACTTTATGATGAAGCTTATAGGGGACTTTACATTAACGAAAATGATAATGTTACCTCTGCAACAGATATTTATGATAAAGCTATTTCTATTGGATCCTTCTCTAAAGGGCTTTCATTAACAGGATTACGACTTGGTTGGATTGCTGCGAATGAAAAAATAATTGAAGAATGTGTACGACATAGACAATATACAACAATAAGCAACGGAATAATAGATGATGCTTTGGGGGCATTAGCTATGCAAAATGTGGATAAAATTTATAAGAGAAATTTAGAAATTATTAGAACCAATTTTAAAATCCTTTCAGAATGGATTGAAAATGAACCATTAATTGATTGGATCCCAGTAAGAGCGGGAAGTGTTGCTTTTCTAAAATATCACCTTGATGTACCTTCTGAGGAATTTTGTTTGAAATTAATAAAAGAAAAAAGTACTTTTCTTGTACCAGGTTCATGTTTTGAAATGGAAGGATATTTAAGAATTGGATATGGAAATAAAATAGAAGTTTTAAAGAAAGGTCTCTTTAGATTAAAAGATTTTTTACATATCATCGATACTAAGTAGAAAAACAAATATAAAATTACAAATCAAAATAATTTTCTCAGTAAATGTTCTCATTAAATAAGTGTTAATAGTTGCTAAGAAGTAATCAATAAAATAAGAAATTAAAAACCACAAAATTAGAAGAAACATTAAAATTACAAATGATAAATCAATAAAAAATATCGGGCTTTTTTCGAAAGTGCGGGTACCATACCTGCGTGCTAATCTTAAAAATAAAATAATAAAATTAGAAAATGAAAAACCAAGTAAAAATAAAAACCAACCCCCTTTATTAAGAAGAGCAAAAACTGAATTGTAATCTACAGGGAATGAAGATCCAATAAGACCAATTGCTAATAATGTAAAATAAGTAGCTTTTGTGAATCTATATCTTATGCTTTTTTTTATAAAATATAAAACTGAAATTACAGATGAAATAATTGAGCAAAAACATAATCCTATAATCATTATGATTGAAGAGGTAATATTAACATAACCATTTTCGCTATAAAAACCACTTAACATACTTATATATTCAAAAAAAGGATAATAAGGTTCTGGGTAAAAAATAATTGCAGCAGTAAAAGTTAGTAATAAGATTATTGGAATTAACCAAACAAGTAATCTTAACACCCTCCGAATTCTTTCATCTGAATAAATCATATGAAACACAATAATACATTTCCAATTTAAACTATAAAAATATTCACGAAAAACTATTTTTTAATTAGAAAAATACTTATTATTACAAAAAATTTTTTTACTATTTAAGCTATATATACTTAATGTGGAGGGATTTGAAATTAATAGAAAAGTAATAGTGATATTTGTTTTTATCTTCTTTCTTTTAATTATTATCCCTTGTAATATTGAAAAGACAGAAACTAAAGAAAAAATTGAATCAAGTTTACAAATTAAAAATACACAATTAGATTTAGAAATTAATTGGACGTTTCATGCTGAAGGAGAAATTCATTCTTCCCCATTATTAATTGATATTAATGATAAAAAAGAAAATCGTGGAAAGGAAATAATAATATTTACTAAAAATCATAAATATTTCTTTGTAAATTCAAATGGTGAAAAAACAATAAGCGGCTCTGCTTGTAATGCATATCTTTCATCACCAATTGCAGCTTATTTAGATAAGGATGATAATTATATGGATATCTTTAGTTGCAATCTAGATGGAAGATTAATCCAAATAAACTCTAATGGAGTACATGATAGGAGATTTTATTCTGAGTCAATAATTACTTCTTCACCTGTTATTGCTGATTTAGAAAGAGATAGAGAATTAGAGATTTTGTTTAATACTATTGATGGAAAAGTATTTTGCATTAATTCGGCAATAGAAAAGAAATGGATTTTTTATTCAAATCAAATGTGTTCGAGTTCATTATTAGTAGCTGATTTAGATGACAATAAAGAAATGGAAGTACTAATGGCTACAACAAATGGAACATTAATTTGTTTAGATAGTAGTGGAAAAAAAATATGGGAATTTGAATCTAAAAATTACAATCCTTTTACTCCCGCTGTAGTAGATTTAGATAATGATAGGAAATTAGAAGTGATTGTTAATTCTCAAAATGGAAATATCACATGTGTAAATCATTTAGGAGCTAAACTATGGTCTTGGAAATTAAGAGATGAAATATTCATAGCAACTCCTCCCTCAATTGCAGATGTTGATTTAGATGGAATAAAAGATATTTTTTTTGGTGATGTTAAGGGAAATATTCATGTTCTAAATAAATACGAAAATTCAAATTATATCAAAGTTAGTAAAATAGCTGAACTTTCAGATGTAGAAATTCAAACTTCAATTGCTCTTTCTGATTTAGATGGAGATGGTATTATTGAGATTATTGTCAGTAGTAGTACAGGTTGGATTTATTGTATTGATAAAGAATTAGCAATAAATGATCTAAATGAGGGAATTATAGGAGAAATAGCAATTCCTTCACCTACATCACCTATAATAGTAGATATTAACGATGATAATAAACTGGAAATAATTGTAGGGAGTAAGGATGGAAATCTATATTGCATTAAAATAAAAAACATATCTGAATCTGGAGAACAACAATGGTATGCATTTAGAGGGAATATTTTCCATACTGGACAACTAGATAGTGATTCTGATTTTATAGATGATATAACAGAGAGATATTTTGATATTAAAACTGAATTATATGATTCTGATTTTGATTTATTATCAGATGGATATGAGATTTTACAATATCACACTGATCCTAACGATATGGATACAGATAGAGATAAAATTAATGATAATATAGAGGTTCAGAACGAAAATAGAGATCCAAATAGTTTTGAATTGAGTGTAATACTATGTATTATTTTACCAACAATTTGTTTAATAATACTCATAATTATTTTAGGCATTTTATTATTTATTAGAAGAAATAAAAAAGTAAGAGAAGGATTCGAATTTAATATTGTTTTTGCTCTAAAAAAAATAAAAAGCGGGAATGAAGAGAAAGCTGAAGAAATTCTAACAAATGTTATTAAAGAATGCAACGAAACAAGATTATTTAAAGATCATCAAAGGAAAATAATTGAAAAAGCTAATGATACTTTGAATAATTTATCTGAATTAATTTTAAAGAGTAAAATTAGAAGGATCTTTATTCTAATTTCCAAAACACGCGATTCAATATCTGAAGATAAACTTATGGAAAGATTGGGATTCGATAGTAAATCTGAAGAAGATAAAAAGAAATTTGAGGAATTCTTACTAAATAATGATGATATAGCTAATTATAAAATAAGGAATAAGATATACTATTTTGAAAACAAGAGTATTGCTTATAGTAAATTTTTATTTTTAGCAGCAAGTCCAGTAGATCAGGATAGAATGAGTTATGGAAAGGAATATAGTAATATAAAGAAAAAACTGAAATCATTTAAATATAGTTATCAATTCGATCCTGATATTGAGCCTTCTGTTTTATATATTGATTTCACCGATTATTTGGATGAACATTTACCAAAAATTGTTCATCTCACTAGTCATGGAGAACTCACTGGGAAATTATATTTAGAGGATGAAGATGGAAATTCAATAACTTTCGAGATTGATGAATTAGCTAAAATTTTTGGCAGAAGGAATCATTTCATCAAATGTGTTGTTTTAAATGCATGCCACTCAGAAGAACAAGCTATAGAAATAGGGAGATATATAGATATAGTAGTTGGGATGAAAAGAGCAATTCCTGATGACATAGCCATCCTATTCTCGATTAAATTTTATAGTAGTATTGCTATGGGAAATAATGTTCAGTGTTCATATGATGATGCACTTGCAGTTATATCAGCAAAAGAAAGAGAAACAAAAGATATTCCATCATTAATGGGTTTAGAAAGTGATAAGGCTTCTAATTATTATCTTGTCAAGAAAATTGAAGGAGATGCTTGAAAACAAAATTCTATACCGCTTTTAAATTTAATACGAATTTTACTAATTCATATTTTAATCTCCCATGAATTCTTGTTTTTAGGCATAATTTCTAATTTATATTTAAAGTCAATTTCGTCAATTTCTTCTTTAAGTCTAATTGTATTTTTAGTCTCATTTGTAACGAATATTTTTTTAATATCTACGCCTTGTTTTAATGGAGCTTCAGCAATCCATTTTAAAGTGAGGAAATCGGGATTATCATCAGTATCATTACCTGATATAACATAATATTCTGCTATGACTTTGTTTAGAAATCCATTAACCACATTTCTCTTACTTCCATGATGAGGTATTTTTAGATAATCAACTTCAAAGATTTCTCCTTTCGCTTTTAATCCAATTTCTTCTAGGCCTTTTATAATATCATCACCAAGACCATCACCTGTAAATAATATTTTTTTCCCTTCATATTGTGCTAAAAACATTATACTACTTAAATTTGGTTTACTGGCATCAGCTGCAATATAAATCTCTAAATCCTCTTTTTCTTTACCTCTTTTAGCCTTTAATTTTTTTTCATATTTATCTAACCATTCATCACAATATTTCTTTAAGGCATCTAATCGAGATTTTGTAGGTCCAATTAAAAATAATTCTAAGCCTTCTTTTTTAATAACTCTAAGATCTTCATTAACAGAAATAGGTTTTCCATCATATTCAGGATTAATACTAACATCTAATCCTACGATTAATTTTTTTAATACTTCAGCATCACCTGCGCTTCGATATATGGCTTTGGAATTTCCTTCTATACCAAAATCCTTAATCCTCAAAAAACATTTCTTCAATCTTTCAGCTATACCCTTTTCTACATTAAAGGAATGTTCAAAAGAATTAAACCATAAATCTTTGAAATCGATAGTATCTTTTTTCTTTTTTCTATTAGCTAATAATTCATTTATTCCCATAATATGATCAGAATCAATATGGGTATTGATTATCAGTTCAAGCTTACCTTTTTTTTGTTTAAAATAATTTAAACTAGGACCTAGATTCTTATAATAATTATCTTGAGGTCCACCATCAATTAGAATATAGTTATATGGCTTCTTTTTTCCATATTCAATAACAAAACAATCACCATGATCAGCTTGAATTATATGAAGATTAAACATTGTTTTTCACCTTTTTTAATTCATGAATAAAAAATACTATTTGTTATTAGAAAAAAAATTACAAAATTCCTTTTACTTGATAGGAAATTTGAAAATTATTCTTTCCCTCCACTTTACAATTAATGCCAAATTTTTTAAAGTTTTCTTTTAAAATATCTTGATTTTAAAAGATATCATCAATTTAGTTTTTTAAGATTGAATAAAAAAAAAGATTATTTGCTTTAATTATAGCTTTTATTTTTGATAACTTTTAATTGTTTTATAATGATTAATTCCTGCTCTCAGAGCAATAATTATCACTATTATACCAAGAGCTCCAGCTATTATTGTAGAAATAATCCAACTAGAAAATACAATATAAAAGAATAAAGGTATCATTACAAACCAGATTAGCAAGAAAAATAAAACCAAATATCGTACATTACCTGTTATTGATTTCTTTTGAGATTCTCTTAATTTTGGGTGAAATTTTTTTGCAAAATCACTTTCAATTTCTTCATAGTTTTTGTAAAAAACATCTCGCATATCTGTTTGTTTTTTTATTACTGGAATTTTCTTTTCTATATATAACAATCTTTGTGCCAAATATAAAATCAAACCAGCACCTTTTTCTGTTATTGTATACCAAATTATCGTTGATACAATTCCAATAATAATAAATAGTCCAATTAATGTTAAGAATAACCAAGGCTTCAAATATGGAGTTGTATCTTCTCCAAATAAAACACCTAGTTCTTTTATTAGAAAGGCACAAGCATAAAAAAGAAATACTTCTACCGCTAATATTACATTAAATCTTGTCCAAAACAATCCACTTTCTTCTTTTAGAAGATTGTTTACCATTTTATATTCTTCTAAATAAAGCTCTTCATCTTTTGTTAGATTAGTACTCAAATAAATCCCTCCAAAATGACTATTAATTTGTTTCGATAGGAAATTCTAATTATAGTGTTATTATTCTAACATAATAAATAAATTTCTAGTAATTTTGGTCCAAAAACAATTTCAATAATAGATAAAACGATAATTATACTGAGATTTCTTGTTTTTTTAATTTTGACCATAATATAACGGCAATCGTTATTATTGTGGAGGAGGAAATTGATGCAGTGACTGGTAATATCACAGTAAGGAATAACCCAGAAAATCCTTGATGAATTGTATGGAAAATAATCTAGAGATTTTATAGGAGCGATAGACTGCTTTTGTAATACCATCATACTAGTTAATAACACTAACATTAATGATTTTTAATTTTCAACACACTATCTAGACTCCAATTTTATTGTATACAATATTCTTAGCTTTGAATTTTTATCATTACATATCATCAACATCTAGGAAGAAAATTGCCACACAATCTACAGCAAGAACTGCTTTTTGGGAGATACGCGCAATAATACCCATTTCTAATATTACTGTTGTTTTACTTAGAATATATGAAACAATAAATACAACAACAGAAAGAATAACAATTATTACCATTGTTAGATCTTTGTAAAATTCGAACTGTTTTACAGGATGGATTGGACGATGATGTTTACGACCAAAACGAATTAATTGAGTGACAGAATTTAGGACACCAAAGAAAACGATAAAGACAGCAGCACCGATCCCATGATATATTCTTAAAATTGAATGATCTTGTGGTATTGCTACTCCTAATGCACCAAGTGTTAAAAGTAAATTAAAGAATGATTTTAAATTGTGAAAATCTAGTTTTGGATTGTAAAAATAAATCATTGAAATAGTGAGTGTAATAAAACCACATGCATTAATGCCAATAGTCATTATCATTGAGGAAATTGTGTTTGGAAAACCATTTTCACTAAAATAAGCTCCAAGAGCACTAATATACTCTTGAGACAATTCATATGGTTCTGGATAAAACCACCAAGCTAGCAAAATAGTAAAAGTTAGAATAGGAACAATAAGTAAATATAGAATATTTATTATTATCTGAACTTTAATCTTTGATTTTTCTATAGGATTACTTATAGCCATTAACCCCACAAGAAACAGAAAGCACATTAAATATTAAACTTTTTTATTATTAACTAGGAATAATAAATTGACTTCTAAACTTTCTTGTGGATAAGTTCTAGATAGCAAACTTGAAGAAATAAAAAAATAGAAGACCTTATTTTGGGATCTCTATTTTTTCAATAGCCATATTAACTAAAGGTTTTGCCCACCAATTTTCATTTGCATCTCGAAAACTCTTAAGAGCAGGTAAAGCACTTTTAGCATTTCCGCCCATTTTTCCTAAAGCAAAAATTGCTTTTTTGCGAACAGTATCACTTTCATCGTGGCACATAGTATCAATCAATAAAGGAATAGCTTTTTTCGCAAGAGGACCAATTTCACCAATAGCAATAGTTGACCATTCTCTTACTTCTTTGCTCTCATCATTCTTTAGCGCTGTTATTAAAGCAGGTATAGCTTCACCTGCTTTTTCTTTTAATTTAGAAAATGAGGAAGCAATTTCAATCCTAACATCAACATTTTCATCATGTAATAAGGCTTCCATCATATCAGGAATAGCTTTTGACACTATATCTTTATCCTTAGATCTTCCTAGCAAAGAAGCAGCTTGTTTTCTAACAGTCCAACTTTCACTCTTTAATTCTAAAATATTAAATCAACTCTTATCTTTCAGCAGATTTTTTTGAAATTCAAGGATATCATTTATTGACTATTATTTTTATTGGAAAAATGAATAGCCACAAGAAAAAACACATGAATTTCCATCTAATTATACAATAAGCATTCTCTCTTTAAAACCTATTTATCGATAAATCATAGTTTTGGTTAAGAAATATAATAGAAAAGAAAATTTAGCTTAAAAAATAATTTAAAATTAATTTTATTCCTTTATAATAATCTAGGGTAATAAAATATGATCTTTAAAGGTAGTTCATTTTGTTAATTTGAAGCAATATATTTATCTGACAAATTAATGAAAGAAGTATAAAAAGTAGAAATAAGAAAAGAAGATGAAATTATCTATTCATTTAGAATTTCATCCACTCTATTGAACCGACCACCAATTGCACCTGCTATAGAACCAACAAAAACAGCACTACCACCAAAGATTGCACTGATAACTAAACAGAAAATAGGAACATATTTCTGAACTAGTTGATTAATATCAGAGCTGTATTCACTGAATTTTGCAGTTATTGTGGACGTAATATTCTGACCTAAAGTAGATGTTGCTGAAATACCAATGAAATCGAGAAATGCATTAATAGTCTGACTGATGTCATTGAAACTAGCAAACCAATTGAGGATTTTAGCTCTAATAATTAGCCAAGTAAATAGAAAAATTCCAAGGAAAACTATTAAGCCGGTAAATATACCAGCAAAAAAGCCAGGGATCATATCTCTAGCGATAAAACCAGCTGTGAACCCACCAATTAAAAATCCAATGGCACACAGAATGAGTGCTAACCACCAGTTGACTTGGATTCCGCCATAAATTAATCCAATAGCCAGGCCTATACTCATTAAGCTACCAATTAGTGTTCCAATAATAATTCTTCGAAGAGTCAAATCAAACACCATTTTAGTATAAACTATTGAATATAAAAAAATCACCCTAGAAAGAGTGAATATTGAATCGGATTTATTAGAAAAAGATGAAAAAGTTTTCTTTTACTTAGTTAAAAATCAATATTATCAAAAATGCTCCTACTAGAATGAAGGATGACAAAAGAGTCCAAATACATAATCGAACGAATTTATACTTACGTCTATTGACAACTGAAATTGAAAAAATTTGTTCCGCAAAACCTTCTTCAATCAAATTATAATCATCTAAAACTTCACTTAAAGCTAAATGATATTTTTCTTTGTCTTTATGCTCTAAAATGTTAACATAGTAAAAAACATGTTTTGGTGAAGGAATACCAGTACGTTGTAGTGGTGAGATAGTTAAAATACTGAAAACCAAACTTACAAGACAAGAAATCAAATATAATCCGAAGAAAACAATAGCTAAAATATCAAGATAACTTTCAAAGACAAAAAAATCCCCCAAAAAACCTACTAATGCAATAACAACTGTAAGCATCAATCCATTAACCGTTAAAATAGCAGTTGCTTTATTATCTGCTAATCCTATCAATTGATAATTGTGATCAAAAATTGATTTTAAAGTTTCTAATTTAATTTCCGAATCTGCTTTTTGAGGATTCTTTTTTAACATTTTAACCAATTAGAATTTACCTTTATGATATAAAAATTATCATGCTAAATATAATCAACTGAAGAAAAATTTGAATTTATAGTTGAGTCTTTAGAGGCAACTTCGAATTTAATCAATTTAAAATTGGATGAATTAATAAAGAAATTATAGAAAATGAGAATATTAGTTAATTTTTATTTTTCAAAATTTCTTAGATATTTTTAAATTTCCAATTGAGTTGACTTTATAGAAACTAGAGTGAAAAAAGATGAAAGAATATAGCATAGAAGAAATACAAAAATTAATGGAATCAGGAAAATTAACAGCTAGACAACTTACAGAAGAATATCTTTCCCGTATAAAAGAAATCGATGAAAATGGACCGAAATTGAATTCAATAATTGAGATAAATCCTGATGCTTTGGTAATAGCTGATTCATTAGATGAAGAGCGAAAGAACAAGAAAATTCGAGGAAAGTTACATGGTGTTCCAATTATTGTTAAAGATAACATAGGTACTGCAGATAAGATGCAAACGACAGCTGGTTCTTTAGCTTTTGAAGGAAATATTGCACCAGAAGATGCTTTTATTATTAAGAGATTAAGAGAAGCAGGAGCAATTATTCTTGGAAAAGCCAATTTAAGTGAATGGGCTAATTTTAGATCTACACGCTCTACAAGTGGATGGAGTAGTCGGGGTGGACAAACAAAAAATCCATATATTTTAGATAGAAGTCCATGTGGTTCAAGTTCAGGTTCTGCAGTGGCAGTTACCGCTAATTTATGTAGTGCTGCAGTAGGAACTGAAACAGATGGATCAATTGTATGTCCAGCACATGTTAATGGTGTTGTAGGTATAAAACCTACAATTGGACTTATTAGTCGAACAGGAATAATACCAATTTCCCATACTCAAGATACTGCTGGTCCGATAGGGAGAACGGTTAGTGATTCAGTAGAATTACTGAATGTTTTAGTAGGAAAAGATCCAGATGATCAAAGTATTGTTACTACTGAAATCGAATTACCGGAAGATTATACTGATTTCTTGATTCCTGATGGATTGAAGGGAGCACGAATAGGTATTGCTAGAAACTTCTTTGGAAGGAACGATCTTGTAGATCAAGTAATTGAAAATGCTATTGAGGTTATGAAAGAAAATGGTGCTATAATAATAGATCCAACAAATATAGAAATTTTAAATGAATTACGAGAACCGGAATATGAAATCCTTCTTTATGATTTTAAACATGACATGAATGAATACTTGAAAAAATTTGGCAAGAACATTCCTCATAAAACATTGAAGGAAATAATTGAATTCAATGAATTAAATAAAGATAAAATTATGCCTTATTTTGGGCAAGAGCATTTTATTCAAGCAGAAGAAAAAGAACCGATAACCAATGAAAATTATAAGATAGCATTAGAAAAGTGTAATAAATTTGCTCGAGAAGAAGGAATTGATAAATTAATACTTGAACATAATTTGGATGCAATAATAGCTCCCACTGGAGGACCCGCTTGGCCTGTAGATTTAATAAATGGCGATCATTTTACAGGTGGGAGTTCTTCAGTTGCAGCTGTGGCAGGTTATCCAAATATCACTGTTCCAGCAGGATTTGTTTTTGATCTTCCGGTAGGTATTTCATTTTTTGGAGGAGCATTTCAAGAACCAAAAATAATCAAAATAGCTTATTCATTTGAACAAGCAATTAAAATTAGACAATCACCAAAATTCATAGAAACATTCAAAGAAACTAAATAATAAATAAATAAATTTAGTTTCAATTTTTTTATTTATTCTTCTTCATTTTTTGGTTTAAAATTAAATGTACAAATAGGTTGGTTGAAAGTAATAGCTCTTCCTGTAATCCAACAATGTTCATCCGAGCCCTTTTTTGCATAATATTTACAATTACCACAAATATATTCCATATAATATCACTTATCATTAAATTATTCCACTGAAAATTAAGAGAGATTTTGATAAAGATTACTATTATTTTTCAAATAATAACTTAAAATTTCTTTCTTTGTAAAATAATTAAAAAATATGATAAGATTCTAGAAAAGAAGGATTTGAGATTCCTTTAGAAGAAGATAAAAATGAAAATGAATAATTGCTTTTTCAATTTCTATTTCTTTTCCAGTGATATTGGATATATTCCAGAATTTTTCTTTACTTCCTTTTGCAACATACTAAAAGCATATGCAGATGTTGAAAAAGTAGTAGCATCAATAGTTTTAGCAATATCAGCTAATTCTTCATCAAACATTCGAACGAAAACTTGAATGTGGGGGTATTGCGTTCTTATAGCTACCGTGAGAATGATTGCATCAGAAAACAAATCCTCTGTATTCCAGCAAATATATATTTGAGAAATTTTATTCATATCGCATCTTTCTTCTAAATTCTCAACAAACTGTATTTTTTCTTGGAATGGATAAACATTTGGAAAATCATTGTAAACTTCAGAATCAATTTCCGGGTCTAGAAGATATACTTTAGCTTTTAATATGTCTCCAAAATAATCAACTATACGAGTAACTATTGTATCATTTCCTAATACAATAACTTCATCATTTTCTTTTATATCTACAGACCACTCTTTAACAGAATCCATAGCCCATTTGGAAAGTGAAAAGGTAAAGGCATTCCATGGTTCACTTGTTAAATATTTGCGAAAATGTTCGTTGAAGACTCGCATATAAAGTGAACAAGTAGGATTAAGCTCTCTCACTCTCTCAGCAGCAATTAATGCTCTCCGAAGATCCCTAGTTACACAAATAACCTCTTTGCATCTTTTTACTCCTGAATATTTCATAATTTCAAGATCAGTATAATCTCCAACAACCACGGGTTGACCTAAACTTATCAAATCGTCTACTTTTTGGAGATCAATTTCTACAACAGAATAAGGATGTTTATTTTCTCTTAGATATTCAACAATTCTCTCACCAAGATGATTATATCCCAAAACAATTGTATGATTTTTTCGACCTGAAGCTAATTTTCTAGCTCTCATGATAGGATTATAGCCATAAACCTCTTGTAGAAGACTAATAATAAAACCAAGAATAAGTAACTCAAAAAGTAAAGGCCAAAGAAATTGATAGATATTAACAAAAATGCGATTTGATTCGTTGGAATTAACACAGATAGAAACTAAGAGAATATTCCAAAAGTTCTTGTTTTCTTCGAATATAAATAACAAAACAATACCAAGTATCCAGAATAATAGGAAAATAATGACTGGTACAGTGAATTGTCTAATTTGATTCTTGATAATCAGTAGTCTACTATTGGATTTCATGTCTTACTATTAGATAAGTTGATTTAATTAAAGATTTTTGAAAAGAAGTATTTCTATAAATATTAAAGTAAGCTATTTACTGCTTGATTATTCATCTTAATATTAATAAAAGAAAGATGGATAAAGCTAATATCCTGATTTAATTTGATAGGTATTCTTAGTAAGGATGGAAAATAGATGGATAGTTCAAAACAAATTACAAATTTCAATTCTGGTATATTTCCCCTTGTTAATGAAAATCTACATTTTTCTAAAGGAATGATAATCAATGAAAGAATTTTATCATTAGAAAAAGATCAATATCTGAATGATCACCGTTTCAATAATGTTCCCTTTATGCCTGGTGTAATTGGATTAGAGCTATTTGCTGAATTATCTAAAATAGTTCAACCTGAAAAAAAAATTCTGGAATTTGTTGATGTAAGATTTAATTCTGCAATCACATTGAAGAATGATGAACCAAGAAAAATATTAACAAAGATAAAATTTAATGTTGATGAAGATGAGGCTGAAGCTAGTATTGAATCTACAAGAATAAAAAAAGATGTAAAAGAAACAAAACTTCATTTTCAAACAAAAATCATTTTTGGACAAAGAGAAAAGGAAAATCAAAAGGTACCAATTTTAAAGAAAATGCCTTTACTCAATAAACAATTTATCTATCAGCTTTTACCCCATGGATCTTTCTTTCAAGTTCTTTCTGAATTAAATCAGATAGATAAGGAAGTGGTTGCGATTTGTAATTTCAAAAGAGAAAAACATTATGGACGAATTTACAAGCAATTTCTAGTCCAACCTTTAACTATTGAAGCAGGATTCCAAGCAATTGGTTTAATGGATTTTATTTTAAATAGTAAAGCTGGTTTGCCTTCCAAAATAGGGAAATTAACTTTTTACGATTCTAAAGATAAACCCTATTATGTAAAAGGATGGAAAAAAACACATAATAAGAATGGTTCTTTATTTGATTTTATTGTTATGACTAAAAAAGGAGAAGTTGTTTTAAAAATAATTGATTATCAAACAGTAGAAATAAATCTGGGTGATTTATCTTCAGCAATTGAAAAAATCCGTTCACATAGAATTAGACAGCTTTTTAAAATGCCAAAAATGGCTTGGTTAGAAGTAATAAATCGTCAATTACTAAAAGAAAAAGTAAGTAAAAATCCTGATTTCTTAAAGACATTCCTGAACAAAGAAGAGATGTTATTAATTGATAAAACAAATGAAAGAAAACGTGATCAATTGATTGCACGGTATTTTGCGATGAAAAGAGCATTAAGAGTTGTTTTATTTTCGGGGAATATGCAAAATTTCACAATTAGAAGAGATGAAATAAATGAACCATTCTTTCTGAAGAAGAGAAAAAAAATTTTCCTAACATTGACAGAAGCTGAAGATTATGTTTTAGCTATTGCAAGTTATAGAAAGAAAATTGGCATATCACTTGAGGAGATTAACAAGAATTTTGATACTTCAATTGATGAAATATTAACTATTGAAGAAAAAGAAAAACTAGAAGAAATGAAAGTTGATTTCAACAATGAACTATTATTGAAAATTTTTACCGCTAAAAAAGCAGCTATAAAGACAATAGGGGAAAATTTAGACTTTAATCCTAAATGTGTCAATATAAAAAATTATCAAAATGAAGAGATGATTCTTCAAATCAATCCTTTGTGTTTACCTGAAAAAAATCTCAGATTAATTAATACTAAGCTATTAAACTCTGAAAGGATTGCATCTATTGGTTTTAATGAAGAGTATATAGTAGTTGTTTGCAGATAGTATACTGAAAGAAAGAATTTCATTTTTCTAAAAATCGAAAAATCTCTTCAATGGGTATATGATCTGCAATGCTAGTTCCATAATAGGTTTTCTTTATTACTAGATTATCTAAAAGAAAATCAGCAGGAACAAGATTTTTTTGACCTTCAATTTTACCTATTTTAAAACCACTTTTCATAGCAATTACCATTTTCCTAGATATTCCTCCTTTTAGATATTTTAACCAAGATCGTTCAACACCATACATTTTGTAGATTTTTCTTTCTGGATCAGGAATTAAAGGAAAAGGAGGATTTTGCCTTCCAACATATTGTTCCATACTCTCTCTAGGAGATTGAAAAAAAGCAATTATATGTAATCCCTTTTCTTTTAACAAGTCATATTGTTGAATAATTTGACTTATTCTTAGATTACATAATGGACAAGAAGCATATCGATAAAATGATAAAAGTACTTTTTTATTCTTATAATCGTTTAGAGAAATAGAATTTCCTTTCAAATCAATAACAGTAAAAGAATGTGCTTTTTTACCTACTCTGATTTTCACAGGAACCATCTCTTGAAAGTAGTATTATTATAAAATTAAATGTATCGGCGTTTAATTTCTAAACAAGGAAGAAAAAAATAGTCATTTAAGTAAAAAAGAAATAAAATTGATCATATTTTATTTTTTATCTTCAATCCTAAAATATGATCTGTTTCATAAATGTTAAATCCAAAATTCTCTAATGCTTGTTTTAGATGATTGTCATTCTTCCTAACATCAGTTATAGTAACTAAATCTAGAGAAGTACTTTGTTTGATATATTCTAATGCAAAATTTATTACTGGATTTGTGAGCTTCTCTTGATGTTCTTGGTCAATTATTATGTCAATTGAATTACAATCATTCTCAGAGCGACCAACATCAGCATACAATATACCAACTAAACTAGTATGATGATAAATATTCCATCTATTTGATCTCTTTCTGATAAACAATTTCATTATCGGTCTTATTAAACGTATAATCAAAGATTTCTGATATTTGATTTTATTTACTGGGAAAAATTCTAAGACTTCTTTTGGAGTGGTTCTTTCCTCTAATGCTATCATTTCTTTACCTGTTTGTTTGTCTTGTTTTCTTTTTTGTATTTGGTAATCATCTGGCAATTCTTTTTGGGTAATTGATGAGATATTTCCTTTATCTAGTCTTAATTTATATCTGGTATCAAAGTGCTGAAAACCAAGATTCTTATAAAGGTTATAAGCAGGTTCATTTTCCTCTAGAACTTCCAAAACACATAATTTAGCATTATTATTTTTTGCATGTTCTATTGATTTTAAAACTAGTTTTTTAGCTAAACCTTTTCTTCGATACTCATGATGTGTAGCTACCATAGCAATTTCCCAGAAATTTCCACTATACCCGATATTCACTGTAGAGACTATTTTTCCTTGGTTATTTTCATATACAAAACCATCAAAAACATGACGGTAATTTTTTGAGAAAAGACCTATAATCTTAAGAAATGGTAAAAGTGATTTAAATTCATCCAAAAAAGCTTTTACTGAAATTCCTTTTGCTGATAATTCTTTTTTGAAGATTTTGTCATAAAATGGAATTAATTCATCATAATCTTTCTTAATATTAAGAGGTCTCATAATAAATTCATCAGATTCTTTGTGAGAAGTGAGTTGGTTTTTCTCAATATTTATTAGTATCATATTATTCACAACGTTTTTGATTTGATAATCAAAATAATTTGATGATTAAATGTTGCACAACACTATATATAAATAATTTGATAATCAAAATAATTTGATGATTAAATTTTTAAAGAGTCAAAGAGTAATATAAGATAATACTGATAGTGGGAATAAATAATGAGTCGAAAAATAGAAAATTTAGAGGTAAAATTCAAAGAAAGAAAAGAAAGTGAAGAAATTTTAGCGCGAATTAATGAGATATTCAAGATTGAAACACGCCACGCGATTATTTTGGCTATCAATACTTTTGGATCATCAAATATCAAAAAGTTAGCAATGATTCTAGGAAAAAATGAAGCTACGATTTATTATCATATTAAGGAACTAACTAAGAAACCAGAACTTATTCAGATTGATCAAGAAGCAACTCATTCACATAAAGGTATTTTCTATAAGCTAACTGATCTTTCAAAAAAATATTTCAGTGAACCTGAACCAGAAAAAATGGAAGATATTTTTACTCAGGTTCATAATTTAATTGAAGATAAAACAGATGAAGAAGTTGCAAAATTCTATTATGAATTATTGGCAAAGAATCCTGATATTGTAGAAGCTACTCAAAGAGATAAAAGAAAACTTTCTTATTACCATATCCTTGAGAATTTTATGATATCAAATTTAGAAAGAATTGGACAGGCAGTTATTAACGGAGCAAAACCAAAAAATGCTCGATATCCAATTGGTAGTATATCAATTTCTAGTATAGATATGAAGATATCAACTCCAAAACAACTATTTGAAATTCTATTAGTGATTTCAGAAATGTTTGGGAAATTATCAAGATTACAAGAGAAATTTAACAAACAAATGCAAAAGGAAAAAATTTCAGATGATGATCAAATTGCAGTTCATTACCATGTTGTCGGAGGAGAGGTAGCAGAGTTTGAACTTGAATAACAGAATAATTTTCTGTAATAATCTTCTTATTTAATTAAGTTAATCTACTTTCGAGTAAAATGATTGTTAAAGAAAAATTCGTAAAAGTAGCAGTTGTTCAAGATTCTTCTGTCATAATGAGAAAAAATGAATGTATAAAAAAAATTAATACACTAAGTAAAGAAGCTGCAAGTAAAGGAGCAAAAATAGTTCTTTTTCCAGAAGCATTTATTCCCGCATATCCTCGAGGATTATTTTTTGGTACTAAAGTTGGTAATCGCTCTGAAAAAGGTAAACAGGATTTTGCTCGTTACTGGGAGAACGCTATTACAATCCCTGGAACTGATATTGATTTATTATGTAAAATAGCAAAAAACAACAAAGTCTATTTAATTGTTGGAGTAATAGAACGCGATACGGAATATAGTGGTGGAACACTTTATTGTACAATTCTTTATTTTGATCCTTCTGGTAAATTAATCGGAAAACATAGAAAATTAAAACCGACAGGTTCTGAAAGATTAATTTGGGGAGAAGGTGATGGTAGTACTTTAACTGTTATTGAATCTCCTTATGGTAAAATTGGTGGTTTAATTTGTTGGGAAAATTATATGCCATTAGCTAGAACTGCTATTTATTCAAAAGGAGTAGAGATTTATGTTGCTCCTACAGCAGATGCTCGAGAGCAATGGCAAGCAACAATAAGACATATTGCATTAGAAGGACGATGTTTTGTTTTAGCCAGTAATCAATTTGTTACAAAAGATATGTATCCAAAAGATCTTGCATGTTACGAAGAATTGGAAAGCTCTCCTGAAATAATGAGTCGAGGAGGAAGTGCAATAATTGATCCAAATGGTAATTACATAGCAGGACCACTTTTCGACGAAACAGGAATATTATATGGTGAATTAGATTTAAGCTTAATTCAAAAAAGCCGATTTGATTTTGATGTAGTAGGTCATTATTCAAGACCAGATATATTTCAATTGATCGTGCTAGAAAAAAAGCAGGAAATTTTTAAAGAAAAGAAAAAAAGAGAAATGTTTTGTAAAGATTAGCTTTTACGTCCCCAACGAACGTTACTATAAACTAATGTTGCTATACTTGAACAAATAATGAAAATACCAATTGATAATTGCTTCCAAGATTCAAAAGAACTAAAATCTGTCTGAATTGAATCAAAGAAAACACCTACGAGTATTACGTAGACAATTCCAAATACAAGCACAATTGCAGCTAAAACTGAAAGATAATTCAAAAAAGTTAGAGCTGTTAATGAATCGGCATTTTTAGTTTTTCCTTCTATCAATTAAAATTCCCAAGTAGAGATGATAAAATCGTTTATTTAAATATATTTAATTTGTTTTCTGAAATTTTCAAATCTTTTGAATTTAATCTTCATTGATTAGTATTTCTTTCAATTCCCTCTTCAGCAGCTTCCAATAAACGCTTCAATTCGTAGGAATTAGGTTTTATTTCAAGGGCTTTCTTAGTCCATTCAATTGAAAAATCGAATTCTTTCACTTTGTAATAATAAACTGCTAAATTATACATTGTTTCAATCTTATCGGGTTTTATCTCAAGAGCTTTTTTCCAGCATTCAATTGCACTTTCTTCCTCTCCCATTCCAAAAAATGCATTAGCCATATTATTCCAATTTTCATGATCTTCTGGTTCTAGTTCTGTAACTTTTCGATAACATTCGATTGCTTTTTCAAATTCTTGTAATTCTCTGTATGCATTTCCAAGATTATATAGTAGATCAATATCATCAGGTTTTAGCTTTAATGCTTTCTCCCAGCATTCAAAAGCTTCCTCAAAATCACCTAGCCCAATATAATAAGCATTCCCAAGATTATACCATGCAATAAAAAATTCAGGATCAAGTTCTACAGCTTTTTGCCAATTTTTAATTGCTCCTTCAGCTTCTCCCCTAGCACCATATTCTAAACCTTTCTTATAACACTTCTCTGCTTCTTTAATTGCACTTATCTTTGTATCATCTTTCATATTATGTTCACCCATTTTATCAAAATTTAACTTTTCGATTTGTGTTAAACCGATATATTTTTTCTGATATTTCAAAATCTGTTGGCAAAAATTATAGATTCTTAAACGTATAGTCTATAGGAGAGAGTGAAAAGAAAATTTTAATTTGTTTTCTCTATAAAATATCAGATTAAATTTATTAGTAAAAGTAATTTATTATCTAATTGATATTTGATGATAGAAATTTAGGTGTTAAGGATTGACTCATATAAATAATGAACTAGCAAATAAACGGCTTAAAGTAGCTAGTTTATTACTAACTATTTTTACCAGTTTAATGGTTTTTACATACATTTTTTTGTTATTCAGGAGATTTCTTCTTATCGCAGATGCTATTTTTGAGGGATATGGTTCAGGAGGTTTCCTAAATCGAGGTGAATTGTTAACTAATAAAGACTTATTAGCTACTTTCACAAAGATCTTTGATTCATTGCAAGTGATAGCTTTATGTGGTATATTGATAGCTTTTATTCTAATTTTAATTTCTTCTCATAATCAGTATCGAAAATATTTGATTGTACTAGTAGTAAATTTTAGTATAATGATTATACTAAGATTAATTAGAGTTATTTTAATTCATCAAGGACCTGAAAATTTCATTCTAATTGGAAATGCATATCCAGATGTGGAAACATATTATGAATTTGCTTTCTTTATTTATTCAACTGATATAATGCGATTAGTGATTACCATATTATTAATAATTTCAGTTATTCTTTTCAATATATATTTACAAAAGATAAATGATTTTAAGAAAAATTTAGGTTATACTGTACCCATTATTTTAGGAATTTTTCTAGTTTTTTATGTGATTATTGTTATTTTAGGTGCTGTGTTATTTACAAAAATTAATAATAAAATTGATATTGTATTGTATTTTCTAAACTATACTGTTTTATCCCTTATTCAAATTGGGAATATTATTGTATATTTAAGCTTAGGTAAAATGGGTAGGTCGATTTTATTAAAAGAATCAAAAGGAGTTTAAAAAATAAACAAGTTAAAATAATTGATTCTAATTAGTAATTAGTATGACTGTTGTTACAGATATCTTGATTAATCTAACAGCATCTGTTCTATTCTTTTTTTTAGGTTATTTATCAAATAAATTTTTCAGTGTTTTAAATTTAAAAAGAAATTTCGGTCGTTTTTGGAATAAATTCATTAATGATCCAACAATGATCGTTATCCCAACACTGACTAAAGAAATAGTAAATGAAAAAATTCCTATGCTTTATTCTGAGATGAAAATCGGATCAATAATAGATGAAATTTTAAGGAAATTTAACAAGAACGTCTTTTTGCAGGAAGAAAAATTTGCTATTGATAAATTAATGAATTATAATCTAATATTGATTGGCAGTCCATCATCAAATGAATTAATTAAAGAAATTTTTAATGATACAACTATTCCTATCGATTTTAAAGATAGAAAATTAATCTATAATGGAAAATATGAATATGAAACCAAATACGATGAAGAGAACAATATCATCGAGGATTATGGAATAATCATTTTTGATACTAATTATTATAACAACAATTTCAATATGATAATAATAGCGGGAAACACTGCTATAGGTACATATAATGCTGCAAAAGTAATCTCTAGAATAAAATATATTCGGAAAATATTGAAAAATAAATTTCCAAATGAATTTATTGTATTAACAAAAACCACTATTACAGATAATTTCATGAATGAACCTGAAATAATTCTTACTGAAACATATAGAGAAAATATCTATTAATTTTCAATATAATTCAATTTTAATTGATAAAAAAAGGAGTTATTTTTTTCCAACAATTTCCTTAACACATTCAATTACTAATCTATTAAATTCCTCAGGTTTTTCCAAATTCATTAAATGCCCAACATTTTCTATAAATTTGGCACCTTTTTGTTCCTTTATTAAAATCTCCTTGTATTCAGGATTATATGTTCCTCTCAAAATATATTTTATTGGACACGTAATTTTGTCAATGCTTTCATGAAAATCATAAAGTAACATTTGTAAAACCATATTTCGTAAATCACTTTGATTTACTTGATCATATCCTGCCACAGAAATCACCCATGCTTTTTGATCATCAGTAAATTTGTCACCCAGCATTCTATACAAAAGACCATCATAATTTTCTTTATAATCCCCTTCGTACTCTTTCATCACTTCTGTAATTTCCTCATCAGTTGCTTTACTAGCATAGTAAGGTGTCAAAGGCATGAGTGAATCTACATTCACAATACCTAACACTTTTTCTTGTAATAGAACTGAAGCTTCTAGCGCAATGCATCCTCCAAAAGAATGCCCTACAAAAATTACTTTTTCTAATTGTTCTTCTTCAATAACAGAAATCACATCTTTTGCTAATGACTGATAAGTGAAATTTTCTCTATTATTATCAGATTTTCCGTGTCCTGCAACATCGATTAAAACCATTTTGTACTTAATTGAAAGTGGTTCTTGATACTTCCAATATTCCAGACTTGCACCAACACAAGGTAAGAAAACAAGAGGGATTCCTTCTCCTTTTACTTCATAATATATATTATTCCCATCAAATGATTTTACATAAGGCATTAAGATAACTCCAAAATTATTTTCTGATGCTTATTTTAATCCTACAAATAATATGTTCCTATGCATAGGAATAAGTGTCAT
>Ga0307380_10002676_pt1 | contig 25031 bp, 62 predicted proteins | sample UN3MG_FD_202239 | JGI IMG/M metagenome (GOLD analysis project Ga0307380, IMG submission 202239) | Soil microbial communities from Risofladan, Vaasa, Finland - UN-3 | ecosystem: Environmental > Terrestrial > Soil > Coastal area > Acid sulfate soil | place: Finland: Risofladan, Vaasa | collected... | reverse complement strand
CCTTACCGTCAGCAATCAATTTCATGTTTGCATTTAGCGTCATTTCTTTGGGCAAGTCTTTGATTAAATCTTCTAAAATGTCAGTCATGTCACTCTTGTAAATGAAGTATTGAATGATTCCGTTAATGTAATATTCCACCATACCATCATGGTAAATTCCAGATTGAACGTGTCGTAAGTTCATAGAGTTCATCAGTAATGTATGTGCATGTGTTTGGTTTTCTTGTAATTTTTTGTATCTCTTTAGCACCTTTTCTTTCTCTAATCTTTCCTGTAATGCTTGAGTAAATTTCATGGCTTTAGTTCCCCTCTTTCTTTCATTAACGTAGTTTAGCAGATGTTCTATTGGCATGTTAACTGTGAACGTTTCATCATCAGTTAGATGTTCTTGTTTTGTGTTTGGGTCTGGAACTGTAATGAGAATCATTCCCTCACCTCTTGCGAATTTCTTTGGTGTGAAATCTGAAACAGTTTCAGTCACTATGTAATCTTTCAAAAATTCTTCTTCAAAAACATCTATGGCTAAGTGGGATAGATCATACGAAATAAAATCTTCCATTATTCCTAAAAAGTTCTCTACTTGTTCTGTGAAAATATACTGCGGTGTTCCTTTCTGTGGCATGAATTTTGGTGATGGATAAGGCATAGCTTTTGTTGCCCAAAAACTGCGTCTTAATGTGTCTAGATACTCTTGATTGTGATAATCAATGTTTCTATCACGTAATGTAAGTTGTTTTTGTATTAATTCATCTGCATAGTCCATAATCAAGTTTTTACTAATGTGTTGTTCTTCAACCTTATAGCAAGATTTGTTTAACCAAATTATTCTTTCATATATTTTTGATTGGAACTTTGTGTCAGGTTCTTGAACCATTGTTATTTCTTCCAGTCCTTTGCATTGAGTACATTCAGGTTTATCACAAATACTACTGCCTTTCAAACTAGCCCTACCATGAATAATATCTAAAACTTGTTCATCAGAGATTCCTATTAGCCCCTCTTTCAATATTTTATAACCGTGATTTTCAGCGTCTTCAAACCAATATCTCTGTCTAGCAAAATCTTGCAGATATTCGCCATCAATAATAAAGTGTAAACTCAATGTTTCCATGACGTTATAACGTAGTGTTATCTTATAAGGATTATGTTAAGTTGATTTGAAATCTTTGACTTTAACCATGTTTGATTCCATGATTCCGTTCTTTGCATTGTCTATTCCTCTTTGAATTGTGAGGCTCATTGATTCAAACGCCTGCAACATCTGGTGTGGTAAAATGTTCTGTCTAGCCATGATCATGTCTTCCCCAAGATAACTTACTTTCAATGCCATTGGGAATTTGCATTGTGTATAGTATTGTAATTGTTCTGACGACAAGCTACTTCTCAATATCTCTTCGGTGATACCAATCTTTTCCATAGCTTCTTTCATAATTGCAACCAATCGTTCTGTAAGTTCAGTTATAACGTTGGTCATTGTGTTAAATGTGGCATTGTCAGATAGACTTGTCATTTCTTTGTCTTTGAACATTACAATTAATTCTAATTTACCACTCACTCCACTCATCATCTTTTCTAGTTCTACTTTCTGACGGTCAGTTAATTTGAAATCTTCTGTCAATTTAATGCACTCCTGTTTTCAGTTGCTTACCGTTATTCATTACTTTAACACCTGACTGATTATTCGTTCAATGTCTTCATCTGCGGTATTTGGTAAAAGATTACATTTCTTCATGCTAAATAACATGCTTACTTTAGCGTGACACATTCCAATCAACTCACATAGGATAGGATTGTTGAAATAATTTGCACCTTTATTGTTCATTAAAGTTTCAGCAGAGTTTCCGCCACACCCTGCCTCAATGAGCTTACGGTAAGGCAACATGAATTCAGGCATTTCCCATACAACTTGATCAAGTTTACTCATCTTCTACTTCCGATTGCGGGAATAACTTGATGAACGTAAACCATCATTTATCCAACCTAATTTCTACTGTCGAGAATTCTAAAGTAATGAAATAGCAGTTGTCTGCTTTTGCCACGTATTCTTGTATTTCTTTATTGGTTTCCCAGTCTTTTATTCCAGTTATGTTTACGTTATCGTATGTAAATTCAATACTTACATTTTTGTTTTCATAGTGACTTAGAAAATCACTCTTAGTTACACTAGTCAAAATACTGGATTCCCAATCATATATGCTTCAATGATTCCGCCTGCTAGCAATAGTCCTACAACTATTCCCACTTCGGCAAAGATATTTCTAATTTCAATTCTAGTAAAGTGTCTAGTGTGTTTCTTTGTGACTTTGTGAACTAGTAGAACACTTCTAGACATACCTATTCCATAGGCGAGTAGTTCCATGAGTCCAAATGGTGAACCAAATAATAATAAAAATGCAGGCATGTCAATATTATTGACTTGTGCGATAGCGGAAAAAGTAACGCCAGTAAGTGCTGACGACATGACACCGAATAAGAATCCGACTGCGGGAACAAACATCATCAAACCAAGATAGACATTGTTAAGGAAAATTCCTTTTCCGTCAACAGTTTTCATCTTTTCAATCATCATGTCATTAACTTCTTGACGCTCTGCTTCATCAACTTCAACGAAAGCAGATAACTGGAAAACGCTAGCAAAAATACCCATGCAGATCAAAAGAGCATATAGTCTATGTCGTCTTTGTTTTCTAACTGGTGCGTTTTCCATATCCTATAAACATCATTGTAAGTTATAACGTTGACGGTAAGTTTAGTTGTTTCTTCAATGCCCGTACGTGAGGGTGTCAATAACTTCAATGTAGAACCCACCGCACTCATCACATTCAATTTCAAACAAAAGATAATCAAATAATCCCAAGTTCACTTCACCTAAACATTGTACGCCACACCCCTCAACTTTACACCCACAACGGAGAGTCTGTAATAGCACCATTATGGTTGTAATTGTTTCCAGTTTTCTATTAAATGATCATCTAATAGACGGTGTTTATCGTAGTAATATTCATCTATTATTTCACCATAATGACTGATTGGGATTTCTGGGTCATAGAAATATTCTCTGTATCTGGGTTCAGTTATGTTTCCTATTTTGGTTTCACAGATAATAGGAACTTGGTCTAGCATTATACTTCTTTGATATACGTCATTTCCCTTAACCATGAATTCCTTTGGCATACTTATCAAACATCTTTCCAATCCCTCTTGATCTGTCTCATGTGTATTCCTAATCTCAACGCTTGTTAATGGGATTGTAATAGCCACCGCCACCAATACTATTCCTATTGCTATTGATATTGATACCAGTCTTACCATCAGTCTCTCCAACCAGTTGTGTTACGGCAAGCCCGCAGCGAAATAGGTAAAAAATTCAGTCTTGTCGTCAGTTTTCAGTCACGGTTTCCGTCAGTTTTTGGTTTTGTCACATTAGAAAAATGGCTCGCTGCGGGAGAGTCTCCCTCATCAGCGTCAACTAATTCCAAGACTGCCTCACCAATCTTTTTCATGGCTAGTACATTCGCTAGCCCCATAGCATAATCAAGGTCTTGCTCACCGTCAGGACTGATTTTCTTCCGTGCAAACTCAACGGACTTGTCGTCATACCCTTGTCTTTTCATCTCTTCTAAGATTTGTTCAGTTACAGGTTTGTCTGGATCTTCCCATCTTTCAAGGAATTTAGCATAACATTCATCTGAACAAACGAAATCATTTTCCTTTGCATTACGTGGACATTCAATACAAATCAATTTCGTTCTACCTCTTTACTCTTTGACTGAGATAATGGTGTTGTGTTTGATGTTTGAGTAATTGTATAAACAGGACATTCGGAACATTGTATATGAATACACCAATTACAGATATGTTTTATTTTGGTAGTATGGCAAAAACAATTACAAGGCATTACTCGTTTACCTCAACTGTCTTTAAGTCGGTATCGGTATGAATAGCACAAAAGTATAAATCTAATTTTCTATTAAACATTACCGTCAGAACCCCTCTAATGTTTTTTGTTTCTGCTGTTGTTTCTCAATAACATCACGGGCGATAATATGTGCCTCTTCTGGGGTCTTACCATGATTGACGTAGTATAGGAAAATGTTTTCGTAAACAGCGTTGTGGTTGATTTCTTTTGGTTGATCAGTTGACTGATCGTCAGTCTTTGTAATGATCTCGGTAAGTTTATCGAACACCATCTGGAACGCAACTCTTCGCTCGGGAATTGTCTCACCTCTTATCAGATCGGATAACCACGCCTTGCTTATTCCAGACTGTCCTTTTGCCCTCTGTACGTGCTTGTCGTAAACCAAACGTAAAGCAACTTTCCCATCAGGTGTTGCTTTTCCCATCATTTCAGATAACCACTTTTCACTTACCGTCAGAATTTAGTCACCTTACAATCTCTCCAAAACATTTCCGCAGTCAGTACAGATGATTCTCCAACTATCAAAGTCTCCCTCTTTACCGCAAGACCTACATTTCTTCATCATTTTAGTTGAACACTTCCCGTCAGCACAGGTCTTCATCTCCTGCTATTCCAATATTCATTGAATGTTGGAAACTCTTTTGAAATCTTATCGTCAGAATTTAGGATAAATGGTTCAGTATGCAAATGTTCAATCTCTCCACCAAAATCCCAAAGTAAAATGCTCACGCCTACTATGAATGAAAATATGGTAGCGAACATCAACCCCACGAATGTATGCCATAAGATACTTTGAGTCTCACCGTCAGCGTTATCATAGAATGGTAAAGTAGCCATCAAAAATACCATTGAGGTGATGAATAATATCAATGGAATATAGTAAAGATAGATTTGGTATTTCATGCAAAACCAAGTCCTGTCGGATTTATTACTTTTTTATTCTTAACACATACCCAACAACCCTTTATTTCTCGGGTGTGTCCAGTCTTGTCCTTGTCATCAGCATTTGCAGTCAGAATAATCCCCTCTTTACCACAACAAGAGCAAATCCCCAATGCACTATCAGGCATATCTAAATCTTCAATTAGGTTTGCCATTAGATTACGGTCAGCATTTAATTCTAATTGCTCTTTAGTTGGCATGTTTACGTCTCTCCATTAGAGTTCTAATCATCTCAACTTCTGCTGTCGAGAAATTACAAGATTTCTTTGCCTCTTTTATTATGTTATCTTCCAAATATAATCACCTTAATTGCTACTGTTACTATCATAACTAAACATGCACCCCAACCCCATTGTTCAAAATTCCACTTTCTAACATTAAACATTTCTTTAGTTTCTTTAACAACTGCATTGATCACAGGACATGTATCATTCATTGTTTTTTAATTCCCATACTAAATCCACTTACGTATGCTTCTAGGTCTCCAATACTATTGTAAGTTGGCGTTGGTTTATGTTCATCACCTTGTAATAAAAAATACACAATGATAAACATCAGGGGCATTAGTGCCAACAACACTTCGCTCATAGTTTTGACAACTTTTCCTTTACTATTATTCTAAGATCCTCAATGCCCTCGACTGTTTGTCGTTTTGTTAAAAACAATTCAATGAAAGTTTTTACTTCATCATCATTCAAGTCTAACTTTTTTCCCTCTTCGTTTTTCAGACCGTTTAACCACATACCAAACATAGGATCTTTGATTGGTTGCGGTTCTCCGCTCTCAAATTCAGTTATATCGTTAAATGAAGTATCAACATGTTTTAGGAAAGAGATAAAATTATTCAGTTTTATCGCTCTCCTGTTTTGTTGTTTCTTCTTTTACGACTTCTGGGATTTCAGTTTCGGGTTTGTCTGTCTGATTGTTGTTTTTGGTTATTTTAGTAGCTTCTTCAAGGCGTTTCTTATCCCTGTTTTTCTTTTTTACTGCACCAACAAATAGAGCTGATCCTGCGATTACGATCACGAAGATATATCCAAAACTAACTAGCCAAGTTGTCATATTTTCAAATGCCATTCAATTCACCACCCTAACTAACACATCACTAATTATCCTTATAGGATATTTAATGATAGTGCTACGTTTACTGTTTTGAGAGTCTCCGTAAACGTTGCCAAAACACATGACTCGCATGTTCGATCTCGTTTTGATGACCGAGTTAGATTCGGGAACATTCCCTTTGTGACTCGGATTAACATGTGTTAATTGTAATGCGATCATCTATTCTTCATCTCCAATGAATTGATTATTTTCTTTTTATAACCATCAATGAAAGCATATCTTTTCTTTGATTCTATCTTTGTTGGTTTGGGATTGAATGGTGTCATTTCAGATATTCTCTCTGACATGTATTCGTGAATTTCTTTAACTGTGAAAATTTTACCCACCTTAAACAAATCATTTTCATATACAACCCGCACCTTAGTCTGTCTTTTACCTGATTGATTTAGCAGATTGAATTCTTTAACTTTCATGCTTTCATTACCACCTGATCTTTTAACTTCATACATCTTTGACAGATATTGAACTTGTGCATATCGTCATTGTGAGTATCTCTACTTCTACCATTTACACTTCTGCTACAAAGTGTTTTAGTATAATTATCAATCTCCATCATGTGAAGCATTGTTCCTGCAATATGCCAATTATAATTCATTTCTCTTCTAACCTCGCTGTATCAAGTATCAAGTCTTTAGTGAATCTCTTTGTATCAATGTAATAGTTTATTGCTTGTTCGTGCATACCGTCAGGAAATGCCTTTACAATTCTATTGTTTTTGATTACAACGTAAACGATAGGCATTAGTTATCTTCCTCATCATGTTTACGATTACATGCACCAAAGAACATGCAGTTAATGTCTTTCATAATTGCCATAGGATCAAAGTCTTTCTTGCGGTCAGTCATTTCTCATAACCCCCCATGATCTTTAATATTTTTCCAAAGCAATCCCTGTTTGAATTGTTAGTATCATTCATCACATCTTCGATTTGATCTAGTCTTTCTTTGTCAGTCATACCTCAACCTCATCATAGATTTGTTGTCTGATTTTCTTGTAAGCCTTTTGATAGTATTTTAGTTTCTTTTCGTGTGTTTTCTTTCTACTAACTAACGCTTTTCTTTTACTATCCAAAGTCTTTATTTTTTTATCCATTTGTTTAATCAGGTCTTTAGTGTGTTCAACTTTCTTTGTGTATTCAATACTGGATTTTTCTTTTCCTTTAGGTTGAGTTGCCTTTTTTTCTGCCTTTCTCTTTTCTTTTGTCTCGTTACGTCTTTTCAAAACTTCGTCTTGATGTTTTCTATTCTTGCGACTTGCTTTAAGGCAGTATTCAATAGCGAGTCTTTTCTTTGCAAATGTTCTTTCTTTTACTGTCTTTGAAAAGGGGTATTTAGTTAATCCTTTTACGAATTTAATATGAAACTTACCGTCAGATTGTCTTGTAGTAGTCCAACGATATTGAGTTCCGTAACTTTCATAGTATCTATAACTGCCACTCATTGTTTTTTCGCCTCATCAATTTGTCTTTGTATTTCGTCTTTCATCTGTTGTTTGTTTAATGCAGTATAGAACTCTACATTCTTACCGTCAAAATTCATTCCGATAACCTTTCCACCTCTAGGATCTGCTTCGACTTTCTTCATAAATTCTTGAATTGCAACGTCACGAAAGAACCAACCTTTCTGGAATGGTATTTCCTCACTTTCTAAAACCCAGAATTCTTTTACCTTATCGTCAGTCATTTTCTTTTTGGTTCTCCGTATAGTTTGTTATGAGTGGTTTTAGCTTCATCATCTACTTTCTTTAGGACTTCAATGTATGGTTTCAGGGCTTCGTAATTCTTTATGATGTTTCTTAAATCATCAATCAGGGTTTTACTATTCACAAAATGACCGTTTTTGATTTTCCTTGCAGTAACATCTATCCTTTGTGAAATTAGAATTGTATTTCCTATTGCACCAACAGATTCTCCTACTAGTTGTAATGAAAGGTCTGAACTAATCAAGGTCTTACCGTTAGTCATTTCTTTTTCTCCTTATCTTGATCAAGTTCTCTACATAGCGTGCAGTTTCTCTTGTGTGCGGACTGTACTAAGTAGAACTCGTAATGTGACAGTTCATTGTGGGCTTGGTCAATCTTGTGTTGGATTTCTGTTTTCAATAATCCTATTTCTACTCTATGACCGCCATCAATGATACGTTCGATACGTTGTTGTTCTGTTTCAGTCATAGTTCCACCAACTGATTTTTTTCATCTTCGTGAGTCTTTACTGTCAAATGACTTCCATCATCAAAAGTTATCACTATTGCTTTATCTACTCTTGTGATTCTCTTGGATAATTTCTTAACCATCATCTTCACTCCAAGTTATCTTACCGCAAGATGGACATTCTACATTTTCTGTTTTGTATGTTAATACTGGACAATCTTTCACATAACATCTTCGTGTTAATTGATCCATTATTTCATCAAGTCCTGTATCTGTTGTTGGTTTAATTCGTAGATTACATCTGGTTCTGAAAGTGTCTTGTTGTCAGACTTGAAACAAGCTAGTTGAGTCACATCACAGTTCTTGCATTTGTCTCCAATCACCTCATGGTATGTTATGCCATGAATGGTTGTCTTGAATTCATCTGTTGGATCAGGATCATCAAAGTCATGCTTGAAACATTGTTCAGTCATTACCAGTTATCCCCCGTGATATGAGTAGGCTTGTCGTCAGTTTGGTTTGAAAATACTATCTCGACTTTGTTATCCCAGTCAAAACTTCCTGTACTTGGGTTCTGCTGTCCTTTGTCTTGATATAGATCACAAATATCTCTGATACCGTCAGGCTTGCCTGATATTACGGTGACTTTGATATTTGACATGCTGACAAACCTGTGTAGTTTGACTTTAACTTCGCACTCTGGATATTCTTCGTTCAGGTGTGCTTTTAATAATTTTGATTTTGCACCACTATCAATGCCTCTTATTTCAATACTTGATCTTGGAAAATAATTCAAGTGCTGTAATAGTTTGATTTGTGGTAGCCAATGTTCTGCGTGTGCTACATGTCTTTTCGTAAGACTTGATAGTACATTGACTGCGGTGTTTCTACCTTTGTAAAAGTTCCACATTGATTGTGATTCTTGGTTTGACTGTTGCGTTATTTCCATGTACGTTATAACGTTACACTATGTTATAAAGATGTTGTATAGTTCATGTGTTTGTATGAATTGCATAACATTATTATAGGTGTCAACAACGATTCTCAATCAATTTATCATACGCTTTGACACGTTCACTACGCCTAGCTTCATCTAAAAGATCATTTCCAGAATTAAAATTTATGTCCTCTCTTCGTTCAAATTCATAAACTTCATCAAAGAATATCTGCCAGTCTTTCATAAGATCTATCATTACACACACAGTACACAAGCATGTTATGTAAGGCATTAGTAATCTAGTTTGTCTCGTTCTAATCTTGTTAATCGTCTTACCGTTGTTTTTGTAGTAACTTCAAAGTAGCCTATGATTTTTTTAGTTCTCATCACGGTAAATGCCTTTACGCTGTCAGGGATTCGCTTATGATTCTTACAGTAAACCCTTGACGTATTTTCTGCGGTAAAGAAATTACAACATAAAGGAAAATGACATGTGTGAATTGTAGGTCTACCATACTTGCGTTTAAACTGTCTGGGGTTTGGGTGTCCACCGTATTTTTTCTTTACCACTTTTTTATTCATTCACACCACAACCTCTTGGCAACTTAGTTTATCGGTTGTTTTGAATTTCTTAGACCATCTTGCGGTAAGACATTTGCCATTCTCCATAATGTAGAAAATAAAATACCTGTCAGAGCCGTAGTCTGCGGGCAATACTACTAACTGCATATTCCACACATACCAGTTCTAATCGTATTTGATATTGCAATCCCCATAATAGTGAACCATATCACAGCACTTCCAATCCCGCAGAATAGCATAATACCTAATCCTACTTTGGACTGACTGTCAGTAGGCTTTTCATTCCACCATTTTTTAGATAAAATTTTCATCACCACGTTCTCCCACAATGACTACATTCCCATTCAAAAGGACTAACCCAAAATCTCAAATTAAACAAAATAAAATAACCCAGACAAATTAGTTTCATTTTTCAACCACGCATTGATTAGGTATCATAGAAATTCCTCTAGTTTTTTGGCAATTTCTTTTATGTCTGCATTGGTTGTAAAATAAAATTTATCTTTCCAGTTGTAAGTATCAAAGTTTTCAGGTAGGACTGTTCCATTTTTTATGATAGCATACATTGGTTTTTTCAAAGCGAAAGCGTCTCTCATCTCACCAATACAGTTGTCATTAGTTAGAAAAGAATCTGTGACTAGTGCCACGTATGTTTCAGATTCAACCAATGCGTCTCGGTTTGTTCCGTCACCCGAAGTAATGATCTTACCGTCAGTCATTTTGAATCCTCTACTGCATAACTAATAGTTCCACCATATCCACAATATCTGCACCAGTAACCGTTTCCATTTACACTAACTTGAATACAGTTTGTCTTGCGACAAGTAAAACAATCATCACCATCTTTTTGCATGGCTTCACCTTTCTTGAATTTTTTGTGGTCAGATTCCATTTTCATTTTATTTGCCTCAACTTTCTCCTTAGCCTTTCATCTTTCATGTAGTTTGCAATTTCTTTATTTTTTAGTATCGTTAATCTTCTAGTTTCATGTATTTCAATATCTCCTGCTTTGAATAAAATCATATATCCAAGCCAAACCACACTACCAACAATCAATAATGTGTATTCTTCTGATACTTTAATTCCTAAAAATATTCCTAGTCCTGAAAAGAAAATCATTCCGCAAACTAGCCAAGTCCAAAAGTTATCTGCATTAATTATCATTTAAAGAAATTCTCCCAATCAGTTCCTTTCTTTTTTGGCGGTGATTTTTTTGTTGTACGTTTCTTTGCTTTTTTCTTTGGTGTCTTTTTCTTTTTCTTTGTTACTTTCTTTTTCTTTTTAGTTGTCTTTCGTTTGGTAGTTTTAGTTGTTGCTTTTTTCTTTGTTGTCTTTGGACTAAAGAAGTCTATCCCCTCTTGTCTTTTACTTCCTTTGTCTTTGAAAAAGTCTTCAAAGCCATCAAACTCATTTTTCTTTGTTGTCTTACCGCTAGCCTTTCTTTGTTTGTCTGATCCTACTGCACCCATTGAATTGCCCATTTGTCCTATCTCATCTGCAAACTTTCCTATCCCTTGACTCACAGAAGCTATCTTTTGTGTAGTCTTATTGATACCTCTAGTAATTTTATTCATAGTGTTCTTTGCCTTGTTCTTTTTCTTGATATTCTCTAATCGTTTTAGTTCTTTTTGAATTGGTTTTCTTTGCTCTTCATTTGTTGCCCGAGCCAGTTGTATTAACAGACCGTCATATTCTTCATTCCATTTAGTATCTTTTAAGATCCAATAACCCTCATCATTTTGTGGCTCTTCATAAAATTTATCTCGCTCTGCTTTCATGTCATTGTACTCTTGCATTTTTTCTCTTTTGTTTTGAATACTTGCTTTCTTTTTTAGGATTCTAATCTTTAGATTTTCTTCCTGATCCTCTTTTTCTAATTCAGCATAAATTTGTCTAAGTGAATCTAACTTTCTACGTTCCGTTTTTAATGAATCTATTGTTTCAGTTCTGCTAAGGTCTTCATCTCTTTCAAAATCATCTTCATCTTCAACTTCTTGATTTAATGATTCTTCTCCATCTAGATCTTTGAATTCTTCCTCACTATTTTGTTTTAACAATAATGCTTTTGCTTGCTCTAATCTTTTATCATCTTCAATCTTAGAATTACTTACCAATGCGAATGAGCTATCTTTCTTTAATGGGTTTTTGATTTTCTTGTTAAAGATTTTCAAGGAAAACACTCCTTATGAATATCAGGATATTTTTCTTTTAATAAAATCAAACCTTTATTTAATAGATTGAAATCATCAACTGGAATTTCTACTGTTTCAGGTTTTAATGTCGCCTTACCGTCAGCTATCATTAGTTCAATACTATTGCATTGATCATCATCAAAGTCGTCTTCCATTATTCAAAATCCAATCCTATTCTTAGTTCATCAAGCACTTTATTTTTAACGTCTTTCTCGAATCTCTTTTTTGTGATTCGGGTTAATGGACTGTGTTGTTCACGGAAATGTGATCGTTCTAATTGTGGACAGTTACAAGTATCTCCCTCTTCATCATCAAAGGCTTCACGTTGTACTATGTCACCTAAGAATTCATTTATCCTAGCACCGTCTAACCAATGCTTACGGATCTCTACTTGACCGTTTTTCTTACTAACGAATGAGATTACATGTAGCGTATGGTTATCATATTGTTTAATGTAATAATAATGACCGTCAGCACTTCTATCTTTTTTCTTCCAATATGTTTCTGTGAATTTTTTAATGATTGGTAAGAGTCTTGTTGCTCGCCATTCTTCTGATTGTTTAGTAGATAGATCAATAATCTTTCTTGCCTTTTGATATTCCTTTTGTGATACTTTGCGTGGTTTCATATTATTATTTCTCCTTGACAGTTATAACGTTGACGGTAAGTTTGGGTGTTATCTTGTAATAAATATTGTCTCAACTCTATCAAATTAATTCCTCTTGGTTTTTGAATCTATTTTCATAATATCTATTCAATGATTTTACCGCTAGTCTTTTTGATATGTTCATTTCTCAATCTCCCTGTAAGGTTGTTTGAATGAGTTTTTCATCTTACGCCCTCGTGAGTTGGCATGATAATCAGTTTGCCTTTCTGTTTTACAGCATTGAATACAATGCCACCAGTCCACCACCCGTAGATAACCCCATCTGCCATATTCAATTCATTTAAAGTAAATCCATGTATCACACCGTCAGTATAATTCAAAACTTTAGAAGAGCCTGCATTTGCCTTGTCGCCTTTCTTTGGTTTTCTTACAGTAGCAGTAATGTTATCACGCCATTTTTTCTTTGTCATGTCTGTTCTTGTCGTGTAACCGTATTCCTGAACCAACCTAGTTTTAGTTCCGTCAGAATAATCCTTTATGTAAATATACATTAATGGTTTCATTGGCTTTGATAATTTCATGTTAAATCAAAGTCTCCGAATCAATTACAATAGTCCTACCGTCAGTATTTATAAAATAAACTTCACTTCTAACTTCCCCCGTTTGTTTTGGCGGGTTACAATGACGTTGTTCTTCGGCACTAAATCTATGTCTAAATTCAACCATTCTTTACCTCTTGTTTTAGATGATTGATTTGGTGTTTGAATATCCAATGCTTTAGATCATTCATCTTTTCCTTTTCAGTTTCCTCTAAGATTATTGGCTTACCGTCATTAATGAAATCAGTAGTTTCAGTTCCAAAACATTTCTGCATTAGATAAAAGTAAATTCGACTCCACTCGTGACTTGGTTTTGCCACTAGACTAGCTTGTGAGAAATAGATACACACATGATAGTCAGGTGCTTGTTCTTTCTCAAATATTTCAAGTACGTGTAGCATTGATTCTAAACGGTATTTTTCTTTCTGCTCTTTATTTAGAGTATCTTCAAATCCTACCCAACAGATTACAGGACACTTTAGCATATACATAAACTGTAATTCAAACTTCTTGTCGTCAGTCTTTGGCACTAAACTCATCTTCTAATTCTCCGTAATGCTGTTTTTAATTTCATCAGTTGTTTCTGTAAAGATACCACACCCTGCGTTCCCTCTGTTCCCAATTCCAATAAGGTTTCAATTTCACGGATTCTTGTCGTCAGTAATTGTATTTTTTGGTCTTTTGTTAATGGGTCGTTCATCAACTTTGCTGTTGTTTGGGTTGTGTTTTTTAAATCCAGAGATTGTGCTTGTCTGACTTTTCTTGCTAGCATTATTGCCCTCATTTGTTGTGGACTGTGTTGCGGATTAAATTGTGGATTAGATTGTAAATTAAGTGATTGTGATCTAGGACTTCTGTTAGGACTAAAAAGACTACTAGTTGTGAATGGTGGTGAAACTGTGTATTTGTTTTTCTCTGCTTTCTTTTTTGCACGGTATTCTTTCATGTAGTTCTTTTGATATTCTGATCGTTTTGATTTTGTTTTATCAGCGTATTTTTTTCTTACTGCCTTACCTTTATCAGAGCTAGTGTATTTCTTTCTGATTGTTTTCATAGTATCAGGGTTTCTTTCTCTGTAATCATTATGGTATTTAGGATTCAGTTCTTTCCATTGTCTTCGATACTCTTTCATGTAGCATGTTCTTTTTGCCTTACGTTCAGCTTCCTTATCGTCAGCACTCAATCCTTTCTCTACAACTTGATCAAGTTCTCTCTGTTGGCTCTTGGTTAGTTCTCCATAGCAGTTGCCATGTGAGTTCATTGTTTCTCTGAAATCACATGTTTCCTCTTGGCATACTTCGGTCTTCTTACAGACAATACAGTAGTGAACTTTAACGTAAATTTCAGGTTCAGAAACTCCACCGTGAGACATTAGCAATCCACCTCATCTTGATCAAGTTTTCTCTCCGAACAATATTCCACATGTTTCATAATCTTGTCGTCAGTTGGATTAACTATCAAGTGTCCACATTTTTTACAGTTGATGATTCCAAACATCTTATACAGAATGTAAGTTATTGTTTCAGGCAATCTCATTGACCGTCAGTCTCCCTTTTTGCATAGCCATCTTGATCAAGTGTCTCTTGAATTGAATCTATTACGTTGAGTGATTCTAATTTTAATTCATTCTCATAGTTTGTTATTTTTGTCATATTGTTTCGTACTTCTGTTTCCATATCTTCAACAACTGTTTTTGCAACCCATAAGTTATGTTCTGCAATTCTTAGATCGTCTTGTAATTCTTCAAGTTTATTCATAGCCCTAAATCTCTTCATTTATGATACCTCGAATTTCTTGTTTTCTTGTGGTCAGCTAGTTTCTCTTCTGACTGTCTTACTAATTCTTTGAATGTTCTCAATCTAAATTCTTCATCTTTGATCCAACGGTTAACCATGTCAACTTTAAATCCTCTAACATGCTCACAACCGTTTTCCCACACATTATTTTTCTCGTTGGTTTTTTTGTATAAGAATGGGTGTCCACCAATACCGTATGTTTGAAAGTTGCTTTTCTCTAGTATTTCAGAATGTTTTTTGCAAAGAGTTCCTATGTGATCTGGGCTTTCCATTTTTTTACATTTTAGCACTTGGCAAATGTTTAGTTTCATTTTGCTATCTCCTTTAACCAATAGTTAACTCTAGGTTTACCAATGAATTTCCCTGCGTTACAATGTGTGCATGTGATCATTGGTTGGTCTTGTGGAAAGATCCATAATAATTCCCACACATGGAATCTAAGAATACATCTTAGTTTCATTTTGCTCTAAGCTCCTGTAATACTGGGAATCTCAAAGACTTACCGTTAGTCTTCATATATCTGACTACTGCTTTCATTCCAATTACTTTCTTTTTCATTTCCTCTGTCTGTGGATAGTTTATGTAATTACAATTTCCAACTGATTCACCTTTCATGTTTTCTAAAACAAGACTGCTAATCAATCTCTTTTCAGACGTAGTTCCAACAACAATGAAATCATCTTCATAAAGATATTTGAATTTGAACCAGTCCTGACGGTAAGTCGAGAATTTATTTTTCAATATAATGCCCTCAAGATCCATTGGCTCTACCTTTGGCAAAAGATCCTGTGGCTTGAATTGTGGCATAATGCTGACGTTAAGTTCAGGCAAGGTTATTGATTCTAATGCTTGTCGTCTATCCTCGTATGATTTGTTCTGCATGTCTTCGCCTTTGAATTTTAGTATGTCAAATGCTACAAATGTGGCAGGCATTGATTTTGCATTAAGTTTTATTCTTAGTTTATCTTGTAGATTGAATCGTGGAGACAATGAGAAAAAGTCTGCTCGAAGTTTATTCTCTTCCAACAAACAAATTTCACCGTCAAGGATTGTTTCTTGCGGTAAGCTATCACCGACTGCACTCACAATTTCAGGGAATTGCATTGACTTGTCGTTGCCATTCTCTCGTACAAGTCTAACTTGATCAAGATTGCGAAGTTCACATCTCATGCCATCAAGTTTAGGTTCTGCTATCCACTTGTCGTCAGTATAGTTTGAATAATCTTTCCATTCTTTTTTCTTTGGCTTGTTAATCATCTTCCGTCATTCTCCATTAATGATTTGGCAAACTTTAGAGTTTGTTGTGTTTTGATACAGTTGTGTCTTTTGAATATCTCTTTGTCTTTGGTTTTTAGTTCACATCTATAACAGTATAATACATCAGGATCAATTCCAGTAGGATCTACTTCTATTGCGACTTTATCATCTTTGGTTAATTCTTTCATCTTTGTAAGGCATTTCTCACATAGATATTGAATCACTTGTTCTGTCTTGAAAATTACAACAGTCAACATAATCTTACCGTTCTTTGGCTTAACGTATTTCTTACAGTCAGTACAATTATTTTCAGATAAATTCATTTTGAATACCTCGCTTTCATTTCTTCTGCCATTTTCTTTGCCAAGTTAATTCTTGAATCATCTATCAATGAACAGATAACTAAAGTTAACTGATCCTCTTCATCTAGTTTGTAAATTTTATCAACTTGTTCTTGTGTAAATCCATGATTAATAAAAAAGTCAGATATTGTTTCATCAGACTTTGCTAAAATATTTTCTATGTTTTTCATTTTTTATTCTCTCCAAATGACGGTAAGCCAAGTTCACAGGGTCGGCAATCCATTCCTTTTTTTCCACCATGATTTTTACAATTTGTTATTTCTACTATGTTCATTGTGGTTCACTCTCCATATCTAACAATAGAGATTTGTCTGGATCTACAAAGCGATCGTTGTTGTTTTCATCTCTAGTCATACTGATAGTCTCCTATCAGAATCATCAATTTTTTTTGTTACTTGTTTGGATTTATTATTCCATGTTTCAAGTATGTTTTCAAATGCGTGGTTCATGTATAGTATAGTGTAAAGGTATTATAAAAGCATTACCTCATATTCATAACAGCGTTATAACGTTCACTTACCGTCAGTATTGTAATAAGATCCAAAAAAAATAATAGCAGGACAACTGGTGTCCACAGGATTGTGCAGAGGGGTTGCAGACGGCTTTGCAGAATGTGTTTATACAGATAGGGTGGATTACCGTCAGTCTTACGGTAAGGTGGTATAGGAATTCAATTTGGCGGGAAGCTTCGTGGGCGGAACGTTGTTCCCATGAGTGTGTTGCCATGAGGAATCACATGAGTGTTGCAAGTGCAGTACAGGGGAGTGGAAGACGCAGTTCTAAAAATTAATGGGATTGTTGTCAGACTTGCGGTAAGTCTTACGGTAAATTACACCAAGTCGGACTGGTTCAACTTGATCAAGTTCGGTGCTAAAAAAAATTAATCCCTGTCGTTCATTTTCTCAAAGTATGCTTCGGCTTCATCATCTCTCATGCGATCATAGGCGAGGTCGTCTTCGTCTCCACCATCACTACATTTTTCACAAGGATATGTTCTAACGTCTTCTCCGAATCCATAATCACACACGCCCTCTCCATCACATTCATCACAAACAACTTCATCATCTACTTTTTTCTGACAGAGTAGTTCCAAGAAGTATGGGAATCTTTCAGGCTTGAAAATTAATTTCTTACCGTCAGCAATAGTCATTCCTATTAGTTCACGTATGGTAATCGTTTCCATAAACAGACCACTAATTGTCATTGTTATTTATCCCCAGTTTCCTGCAAACGTACTTACTTGTAATTCTTCTACCATAAAGATCATTACTTAACGTCAGTAGCATTTCTATTTTTTGTTTCTCGTATGACATTAGCATTGAATATGCTTCTGGATTTTTAGGTTGTACTTTGTTATGACTTTCTTGTATTTTTTCCTGTCTTTCGATTGATTCTTTTATTTGTTTTACCAAGTAGTCAATTACTTTTTTACTTTCTTCGCTTTGTGCATAAACGTCTATCAAGGTCAAAGTTCATCAACCTCAATTAGTCTAAGTTCCTCTAATAAGATATTGCACTCACTAGGATTGTCTTCTGTAAAATGTTTTTCAAACTCATCATAAGTAGGAAAGTTTGTTTCACAGTTTTCACAACGAGTTGTAGCATTTCTATCAATAAGTTCTACAAGCTTACCGTCAGAATTCTTAACGTCAGGACATTTGATAGTCTCTGATACTTGACCATGTTCCTGCAACATTTCAAAATCGCTGTTATACATTAGTCCACATTCTCCGATAGTTTTTCTGCGTGTGACTTTATTGATTTTTCACAAGCCTTGTCAAACTTTTCTTGTAATAGATCTTTATTTTTTATTGATTCGGCTAAGACTCTTTCACCAACTTCTATAAGATCTTTCCAACCGTTTTTTTTTAGATATTCTTTTGCCTTTATTTTTTCTATTGGATCAAACTTTGACATTATGTATTCTCCGCTAGTGACTGTGCATTTTTTTTATTCTCCACCAACCAAATATAGTTGTCAGGGTTTTTTCCAGAAGACTGATCATAAATGTCTGTGCTGACCATCATTCTTTTACCGTAGTCGATTATCTGATCGTCAGTCGGATCAATTAACCTACCGTCAGAATGAATTATGTTTGACTTTGTATTTCTAGCACCTTTTGGTTTTCTCAAACTTGTTCCGCACACTATGATATAGCCTTGTGGCACTTGTTCAAAGTCGCACCACATCACATCATTTCCACTTGGCATATTGCCCAATGGTTTTTTTCCTAGTTTTAGTATTCTAATAATTTGCTTACCGTCAGCGATAGGTAAAATCAATCTACCGTCAGAATTTCTTTCGCCACTCAACTTGGGCAAGTTAGTAAGTAATGTGGAAGAGGTCATTTGAAAAACCCCGTTCCATCATCACCATCATCATTTTCTGTGACAGACTGAACGTCAGCACCCTCAATGATTTTCTCTAATCGCTCTGTGAATCTGTTTGCGATTTGAGTCAAGTCTGTTTTCTCTAACTTGTTCACAAATTCTTTTCCCAGATTAATTTCTTCGTCACTAAGAACTATTTGTGGTTCGTTCTCAATTTCTCGTACTTGGTCGTTAAAGGCAATCGCCAAAAGGACTAAAACGTTTCCTTGTACTTGTATCACACCTAATCTTTCTTTTGTTCTTACAGAGAATCTGACAATTACATGACGGTCAGATTCGTTAACCCCCGAATGAAAGATACCGTATGCTTTAAGAAAACTTTTTCCAGATTTCTTTTTTGGTATGTCGGGCAGTAAGTAATATGCACCACTAATCAGTTTTGAGTCAAAGTCTGATTTGGGAACTGTTCCGAGAACTTCAATTTCCCCATCAACTTCTTTTAGTTTCTTTAACTGATCGTCAGTCAAAATAACCTTTTCATCTTTGCTGATTTTGTATGCCTTTACAGTTGTTGGTTCTTGGGCTTCACAACCTTTGCAGTAATTTTTGTGACCAATATCTCCCTTGCAGTCAGCACATGCGTTGCTTAAAGGTGACACATCACTAGCCACTAGAGTATATATTTTCACAGGAATTACTGATCCTTTGTGAGTTATTGCACTAGAAGTTATGGCTCTTTGAGTCATTGACCGTCAGTCTCCTTACCGTCAGCTTCTAGTATAGCTTCTTCAATGGCTATGAAGTCTTTGTCAAAAACATTTACAGGCATTAGTTTGTCAGCTCCGTTTGTTGTTCTTCATGCCAATTTGCGTATGACTCTATGCAGTCTTTACAGTAGCTAGGTTCTTCAATGTCTAAATCGTGACCCCTTAACCACCATGCAAAACCGCCTACATTTTTTTGTTCAATGTAGAGTTTAACCATTTTGCTAATGATTTGTTTAAAGTTGAAATTCCCTGCTTCATCATTTTTCAGACTGAATCTATCTGAAAATGCCATGCCGAGATAATCAACTATTTTCATTCGCTCAACTTTGAGTAAATAGTTTGTTAACTTCAAATGCTTTGGTGATACATTGAAGTAATCAAGTGTAGCAACAAGGCTATCAATAAAAGGCGATTCTAGTTTGTTGATACTTTCAAGATTTTCAATATCAGAGCCTACTTGTTTCAACTCTTGATATAATTGGGTTTCTTGTGGTGTCATAACGTTATAACGTTAGTGTATTATAAAAGCATTACTTCATATTCATAACAGCGTTATAACGTTTACAACCTACCAAAAAAATAGTACAAACATTATTTGTATTATCAAAATTAAATCTTAACACATCTTACAACTTAGTTGAATCATGTGGAAGAACTGTTCCAGAGAGGTGATGATTTTTCATGGCAGATAATTACCAAGATCATTATCAATGACCGTCAGTCTAATGACTAAACTTACGGTAAGCTTGCGGTTATTCTGTCAGTTTTTCACCGTGTAATCTTGATCAAGTTCCCCACTCCAATGTTGCGAGATGGTGTGGGTAAAAAAAAATAGAATAAAAAATACTAAGTACGTAAACTCTTCTTAGAGAATTGTGAATTTATCGCCTGCTTCTGGGATTAAAGCTAGCGTATGATTATTTTTGTAATAGGTTGTCTTCTCCCATTTGATCCAGATTTGATGAAAGCCTGTGTGTTTGTCTATGCTCTCAATGATTCCCTTGTCACCTGTTTGTAATTTAGTGTAAGGATCATTGGTTTTGATCAAACTGACAGTCTTTCCTATTAGTGACTTGTCGTAAGTGTGGATTCCGTCAGTCAATTTTCAATCTCCTGAACTTGATCAAGTTTGGTCATAAAATAATCAAACAAGAAAGTGCCTGTTATCTTTTTGGAAAAACACATTTTATTTACAAAGTCAGTTGGGATTTGTAAACCAAAATATTCATCACCTAGTCTTGAGTCACGATTTGATTTTTCATTGATTCCAAAATTTGCTTTAAGTTGTTTGCCAAGTCTCTCCCCGTTAATTATCAAGGTTGGATCAATTACCATACCGTCAGCATTAACGATCCATGAGTGTTCGATTGGTATCGGGATTCCTTTGCTTGCTACAAAACCCTCAAAGTATTTTAAATCAGGTCTGCCACATGTTGCGATCCATGTGTTGCGGTAACATTCTTTTATCTGACAGTCATGTTGAAGAGATATTTTTTCAGATATTTTTTCATCTACTTTTGTATAAGTTTTTGAGGTCTTGTAAAACCATTCCTTGTATGCTAGAATTAATTTTTGGCTCTTAAACTTACGGTAAGCTTCTAGCTCCATGAAACAAAATTCTTTTAGACTCATGCAAATATCTCCAACAGTTTTGCGATTCCGTCAAGTTCTTTTAATTTTTCTTTGTCTTTTTTAGGATCTAAATTATTAAGATTTGATTTCATCTCATTAACTGACTCTTTCATTAATTGTTCAAGTCCAGATTCTTTCATAGGTTGCGGTGTTATTTCTGATAAAAATGATTTTGTATCATCTAGAAAATCAAGTATCATTCCAAGATCACTTTTCTCTGCAAGGCATTTTTTACATTTTGATTTATGCTCTCTAATCTTTGGCATAAATAAATCGAGTTCAGCTTGCGGTAAGTTATCAAAATTAAATCCATTATGGATCATTCTGCTTAGCGTTTTTTGTGGTGAATTATCTGTGGTCATTGGTAATACAGTCCTATTGTTGATTCATTAGTTTCGACTATCATGCTATTGGCGTGATCTAATTCTTGATAAAACTTGTCGCAAGTCGTTAAGCGTTCGTGTGTTTTGTGTCCATGATTAAAGTAAACGTTCACAAAACTAACGATTTCAGAATTAGTCAATTTGATTTTCTTATCACCGATTAAAGTTTGTGCTTTGTCAGTCATGGTTTCAAAATCAAATTCATCAGTCATTACAATACTGATTAATTCTTTTTTCAATTCCTTAAACGTCTCGTTTCTTTTTTCAATCTTAGCGTTCAGGCTTTCTTGTTTTCTTCGTGCTTGCCATACTTCAAAAGATTCCGTATTATTTCCTTTTGTCGTTGTCATTGTTTAATCATTCCCAATTCTACGTCTAAGAGTTTTCCTAATGTTTCAGGGTTTCTGACTTTATACTTATCGTCAGTATCTTTGTAAACGTCTCCCATGTCTAAATTCCCATAACCTAAAACATCAAAACATAATGTCTTAGCGTTTGTCCATTCTTCGTCAGAGTTGTCTCCGTCAGAACCAACAATAATGTCTTCACCTAAATGTCTCTTGGCAATAATTAAGACACAGCTTACTGCAAGATCATATTCCTTTCTTGCGGTCTTACAAAATTCGCCATACATTCCATAACGTTCATCAGTTTTTTCGCACCATGTTGTGATTGAAGATTCCTCACTAACTCTATCAATGTAGAAAGTTTCGTGTGCTTCGTCTCCGATTCCATTGAAATAAATCATTTCATTGTCTGCAATTAATTTCTGATCGGTTGTTGTATCTAATACGTTAACAAATTTTGGTAACACTTTGTTAAAATCTACTAGTATTTTTTCCCAAACACTAGGGGAAATTTCTTTGACTTTGTAAAATTTACTTGTGTAACCCAACTTAAAGATCTCCTTTTTCGTTACTAGGAATTTCGGTTGCACCGTTAAAAAATTCAATTCCTTTTCTTTGCTCTCTATTTTTGGCGGTTGCGTTTTTCATGTTTCTTTATCCTCACAGTTCTTAATAAGTATTGTTTTTATGCACCTTTACTTATGTTCATGTTAACGTTCACAAATTTCATATTCACGTTTACGCAGTTCATATTCACACTTCCGTATCCCGATTTTTACTTTCTAATTACTACATGATTACCGTCAGACTGACGGTAAGCACAGGCATAAGGCTAACGGTAAGCATGATAAGATTAGGCGTGTTTTTATGATACGTGTCATCAGCAGGACAGATGAGGCAGTTGCAAGTGGTGTTGCTACCAGAGAATTCGCCTCACCATCTTGATCAAGTTAACTTGATCAAGTTCCTACGCTAAAACATACGGTCAATTTCTTCTTTGTATTTAATATTTAGTTTTGAGAAATTCTCAAATCTCTTCTTTATATCTAGGTTCTAAACTCTTCTTTCGATTTTTAATTTTGTCGTTCATCTTGCCCAAGTTCAAAGCAAAAAAACATGTCTTACCATCTTGCCCAAGTTCAACAGTAAAAAAAATTTTCTTGCGGTTCGATTGTCTGACGATCAGCATTTAAAAAAACCTCTTCTTAATTGATTCTTAACATAATTTCTTTGGGCGGTTTGGTGCTTTGCTCGTACTTCCTCAAAACTTGTAAACGCTGAATTAATTATTTTGTCGTGGGTCGGTTTATCATGCAAGCGGTCTTCTGTATCTGGGTTAGTGCTTGCGGTATGGTCTGGGCGGTCTGCATTTGGGTTAGGGTTTCCGCTCTGGGTTTTTTCATGCAAGCGGTCTTCTGTATCTGGGTTAGTGCTAATCATTTTATCAAGTCCTGTTTAGAAAATCAAGGATCGTTTTTTGAAAAACTTTTGTTAATTTGATCCTTGCTTCCTCTATGTCTTGGCATACTGAATAATTTTTATCAAAAACTTTCTTCATTAATTCTTCTGATCTTGTGTCTCCTAACATAACGCCAAAACTCACAATTTTATCTTTCTGCATTTCTTTAATTAAAAATCTGTTAAACTCGATCGTTTCTTCTCTTCCTTTTGTTGAGTTGTCGCATGGGCGGATCTGTTTTCCTTGTTTTTCAATCATGCAATTAGGATCGCCATCAGTAAAAACAATTAATAATTTATTTCCAGATATTTTTTTAAGATCTTCATGTGCAATTTTTAAAGCGTATTGGGTCGGGGTCATTCCATGTGTGTTATTCATTTTGCCAATATCTTTTAATGAATTTACTGTAATAGTTGAGACTTGAATTTTATTATTTATGTAGTCTCCGCCTGCATAACCTTTAGTTAAAATTTTTACTTTTCTTAATTTACTAGCTGACTGATAAAACGTTTTTAATAATCTGCATGTTTGCTCTAAGTTTCTGGACATTGATCCAGACTGATCAATTAAAAAGTAAATTGTCAAACTTTGATCTTTTTTGTATTGCTTGAATAATTCCTTATGATTTGGATCAACTTTTGATATTAAATAATCTGGGATCGAGATCTCGTGTCCTATTTCATCAGGTCTTATTCTTGGTTTTCCTTTAGCCTTTAAGAAAACCTTTGTTAGATTTTTTAATAAAATTTGATCTGACTCGATTTTATAATTTGTAATTCTTGAATTATTAGAAATATCTAATTCTCTATAAGGTGAAATTTTAGGATCATTAAATCTTTTAATTGTGTGTTCCTTTTGTTTTGTAATATCTTTAAATTTCTTTTCTAGTTCCTTAACTTTTTTGTCTTTTCTCTTTTCACTTTTTTCTAATTCGTCTTTAAGCTCTTCTTCTGTTAAGTCTAAATCTATTTTATTTTCGTTTTCGTCTTCCTCAAATTCATTATTAAATTCGCTTTCTTGCTCTTCGTGATCGTCTAGCATTTGATCAAATTCTGTATCTTTTGCTTTTTCTTTTTCTTCTATTTGATCATTTAGATTTTTTTCAATGTCGTTTAATTTTTCTGTGTCGTTATTGTCGTTAAGTATGTCAATTAATTTATTTAATTCTGACTCTGTAAGATTAGGATATTTTTTTCTTAAATCATTCTTTAAATTTTCATCATCATATTTTGTGTTTTTAGTTGTTGATCCGTCTCCTATTGATTCTTTGATATTTGATCCTTTTTTCTTCATTAGATTACTTAGTGAATTAGGATCTGAATCTGAATCGCTGTCTGAATCTGAATCGCTGTCTGAATCTGAATCGCTGTCTGAATCTGAATCGCTGTCTGAATCTGAATCTGAATCGCTGTCTGAATCTGAATCGCTGTCTGAATCTGAATCGCTGTCTGAATCTGAATCGCTGTCTGAATCTGAATCGCTGTCTGAATCTGAATCGCTGTCTGAATCTGAATCTGAATCGCTGTCTGAATCTGAATCGCTGTCTGAATCTGAATCGCTGTCTGAATCTGAATCGCTGTCTGAATCTGAATCGCTGTCTGAATCTGAATCGCTGTCTGAATCTGAATCTGAATCGCTGTCTGTCTCTTC
>Ga0307380_10002671_pt1 | contig 25053 bp, 28 predicted proteins | sample UN3MG_FD_202239 | JGI IMG/M metagenome (GOLD analysis project Ga0307380, IMG submission 202239) | Soil microbial communities from Risofladan, Vaasa, Finland - UN-3 | ecosystem: Environmental > Terrestrial > Soil > Coastal area > Acid sulfate soil | place: Finland: Risofladan, Vaasa | collected... | reverse complement strand
ATCCAGGCCTGCCCGGATCGGCCAGAAAAGGACTCCGATGAGCTTGGATTTTCTTGAAGTGCCTGGATCTCATACTCGCAAGTATAGCTTCAAGTCCGACGTTTGGCAAGCATTTTGTGAAATTCTCTTGCCGGCCGGCCACTGTCCCGGCCCACAGAGGCCCGCAACTCGCCGTTTAAGGCCACCCGTTGGCCACACGTTCGAAGATCTTCCCTTCTTCGGCCAATTCCCCGCCGGTGCCCCCCGGCATGGCAAAACCATTTTCGGTCTGGAGGCCAAAGTGGCCGTATTTTGCAACTTTTCACCCGAACCGTCCGAAGCGCGGTTGTTTGCGGTGGCTTGGCGTTAACTGTTTACGCGCACCCAGGCCTGTAGCTTTCAATCCGTGGCCTCTGGCTGGCCCGTGGCGCGTTTGGAAGCGCCGGAGACGTCCCAGAGGCCATATCCCCAAAGGTGTCACGTCAACTGTGGACGTTTCAGCGGGTCAGACTCCCGCGTAGCGTTCGATTCTGCGCGCACAGACCGCTCTCAGATGCGTTGGTTTGAAAAAACGGGTGGGATTCGTATCCCAGAGTCCGCCGAACTGCGTTCGTTTCTCAGCGGGCCTCTGGGGCGCGGGTTTTGAGAAAAAGTCGGCTGTGTGCATCCTTTCACATCGCATACTCCGTCCATGCCTTCACTCCGTCAATCGAAGCAGCTTTTTTGCCAGGCGTAGGACTCCGCCAGATTCGTCTCATCCCCATAGCCCCGGTCCTCGGCCGGCCTGGTTGCCGGATGGTGGCTGCGCACCTCAATCACCGCAAAGGCCAGGGCCTCTATCGCTGGATAGTCCCCGAATTGCAAGTCGGCTATAGACCTCCGGCCCGACAAGCCGGCGCTCATTGGCGCGGAAGTGCTTTAGTTTCTGTGACTTGTGAGCCAGAGTCCTTATCATACGTCAGCCTGATACGTCAGTTTGCGCTCTGAAATAACCTCTTGTTCGTACTGGGAGGATTTCTTGCAGCCATGAGCAAAGCTGAATGGCAATCTGGAAAACGCAGCATTTTTCCGGAGGGTGAACGGACTGAAAATCTGTGTGTCGGCGGTTCAGGAAGACTTGGCACGGGTGAAGCTGAAAAGGTTGGACTGCGGGGAGGGTTCGCGGCTGGCGAACGCGGGGCAGGAATTGTTGTCGCAGCCGTCCCCCGGAGGGCCGCACCAATACGACAAACACACGCGTGAACAATCTGGCAGCCGAAGAAGAGGAGGGTAAAAAAATAAACAAGTCAAGAAAAATGCTTGCACTGGGATGGCGCGGTGGGTAAAATCACAAACGGTCCAGTGATAGGAGAAGCTGTACCCACTGAGAAAGCCATGTTTTGCGCCGTGCTGCTCTGCTGCAAGAAATCAGTATGGTGTGAGCGGCGTCGGCGAGAGGGTTTCATAGTTCGTTATGTGTGGCGTTGTACGCCAGAAGGCATAACGTATCAATCATTGATCTTGCGGAAGGGCATCGCATTATGGCAAAGAAGACTTATCCACCCCAAGAAAACGCACGATCCAGCAAGGCTGTTGCTGCAACGCTGTTGGCAGCTCAGATCCTGTGGGTCAGCACAGCATCGGCGTTGGAACGCGAAATTGTATTAGGTGAAGAATATCAAACAAAAAGAGAGGAGACGGTTTTGGAAGATAGGTTCAGATTAGACCTGGGCTTGACCTATGGTATAACTACTTCCACGGAAAGTAGCATAATTTCCGGATGGTATGACCTGGATCCAGCTTTTGCATTTTATCTTGAAAGATTAGGCATGGAATATTCCCGCAATTTCGTTTCGATGAGAGCTACAGCAACATATTTGATTAGCTCCAGATTAGCAGTTTCTACTATCGTGCCGTTTGGTTTTGTGGAACCAAGGAGAGAAAGACAGGGAATCTTCCCAGACTATGATGAGGAATATGAGTTCGACGTAGGTGATATAAGCGGCGGCATAAATTATTGCCTTTTGCCTGAGACAGAACAAATACCTAACGTGGTTGTTGGCCTTGAACTGGATTCTGATACCTCCAAGTATACTTCTTTGGGCAACGGGGTCTGGGATGTTACTGGAGGACTGCGAGTTCAGAAACTTCTATCCAAGTCTTTTTTCGTCTTTGGTTTGAGTGACTACACTTACACAATAGAAAAAGATGACATAGATCCGGGTGATGTAATCGGCTATGGGGGCGGGATTGGTTTTGTCCTGGGGGGAGAAAATATCCTGGAAATCGGATTGAAACAATACGATATTGGTGAAGCGGAGTTTCGAGGGGCGAAATTGCTTCCTGAAAACGACAGTCTATTGTTGACCATTTCTTTGAGAACAGATGCCGGGGGTGTGAACATGTTTCTCGCCGGTTTCGATGAAGGCATAAGTAGCGACAGAACTGTGTTCGGCATCGAGTATGTTATACCGATTATGTAGACTGAAAAAAGGTGACTTATGAAACGTAAGATAATGAGGATGGCTGCAACGGCAATTGCTTTGCAGCTCGCCATTGCGATTTCCGCTACGAATGCTTTTGATGATGATCTTATGAAGCTTCAGCAGGAGCAATTCAGGCTCCAGCGCCAACTCCAGGAGCAACAACTCGATCTGGATCGCCAGCTCACGAGAGGGCAATTCAATCAACAGCGGCAATTCACGAACTCCATGAGGCTCCAAGAACAGCCTTGGGAACAATATCGTCCCTGGCCACAAATCTCTCCCACACTATGGCTGAGAGACCATCAAGTAGGTGCCGTTCGCACGGATTGGCTGAGTCAAAAGAGCGCGGTCGCACCATTATTTTTTTCTCTATCAGCAATAGTCCCATCGCGACTTGCCTATAATGTATCGGGGCTTTCATCGGGCTTCATGCCTGTGTGGTTCAATAGACTTGCCATAGGGACGACTCCCGAAGCGGCTACCTACGCGCTTACAGGCATGCGTGGAGGGGGCGGTCACGCCATGCGCCACTGGATTGAGGGGGGGCTGATTCCTGATAAATATAGCCTGGCTATAAGGAGGGAGAGTTTCTTCAGGCCCGGAGCCCAGGCCATTCTTGAAGATCCCCTTATGACATTCGAGACCAAATTAGGATCGACTCGGGCCACAGGGTATTTGGGACGAGGCGCTGGAGGAAAATGGGATAGTTACCAGGCAGTTTTTATCGCAAGTGAGGGTCCGTACAAGGGTAGAGTGATATCGGCATATTCTGACCTCCCCCTCGATCAGCAGGTTAGATGGCGGATATCGAAATGGGATAGCCTGGACGACCTTTCAGCCCGCACAGCGTCTAAGTTGAGAGCGGTCCAGGGAGCCTTCATGATTCTTGATGCTAGCTTAACTGCCGCGCAGACCTTTATACAGACGATGGATTACGTAGGCAAATCCATGCAAATGATGAACCCTCCGACGTACTTGCAGAACAACCCACGCTTTACACCATCCCAAACGGTGCTGGGAATACCCATTACCGGGACGCGCGAGGGGTTCGGGTCTTATTCTATTCCGGGACAGTGGGGAGGGTACCGCGAGATTCTGGCTACCAGCAACCCCGGCCCCATAACGAGACTACACACGGAGTGGGCTACAAATGAGTATGGGTCATACTATCGCCGTGAACAAGTGACAACGCCGTCCGTGAGTGGATTAGAGAGATTCATGGTGACTCACTATCCTCTGGGCAGTTACTGGGATGAGACATCCACAGTAAGTTACACTCAGAGTTCGTCGGCTGCCTGGCGCGAGACATATGCCAACGGCGTTCTGACAGTCACACCCTTGAATAATTTCGGGACCGGCGGCAGTCTCGGTACGACCAGTGCGTTGGGTTATGGATTATCTGGGTTGAATAGCACGCCTTCGCTATTTAGCCAGCAGCAGTACGGCTGGAACAGCTCTGCGTTTACCCAGTCTATCTATAGTGCCCTGGGTAACTACATAGGGCAGCAGACATGGTTGAGACAGCAACAACAATGGCAGATCCAAAACCAGCGACAATGGGATCAGTTTCTGAAAAACCAATCGCAGACCCAGAGGAGCTATTTCAAGTAGCTGAGCAACTTGGGATATGATTCCTTCCGCGGTGGTGAGAGGATTACATGAGTTTCATTACCGGTATGAGCAAAATCAGGAGAACGACATGGTTAAGCACAAAGTGTTGATGTTTCGCCCCATTCTGCTACTGTGTGCACTTGGGCCCTGTTTAACAGTTTTCGCTTCTGAGGGCGAAAAGGACCTGGGAGTCTCCAAGCCGCGAAATGTAGCGAAGATAATCAAGCCGTCTGACTCGCGTCAGGTGGACCTTAAGAAGGTTAAGAAGGTGGCGCTCTTACTGACCTCGACGCTACCGGTGTTTGGCGAGGTCGCGGAAGACCAACTCGCAATGAAAATGAGGGATGCCGGGTTGGATGTAACTCGCAGAGCAAAGCTTTTGGAGGTGAGCCAGCAGGAATTGATGAAAGAGCAGATCAAAGCGCTGCAGGATGAGTTGAACGCATACAAGCAACAACTCGCACAGCAGCTCGAGCTGGAAAAGCAGTTGGAGAAGGAGCAGGAGAACCTCAAAGAGCTCAGAAGGCTCGAACAACGAACAGACCAGATCCTGCAGCAAATACAACAGACGCAACAGAGCAGGCAAACCGACAGCTTCGACGTCGTGGAAATCGGCCGTAAACTGGGATTGGATGCGGCTCTCGTGGGCACAATTTTCGAGGGCAAGCAGCAGATCAGTCTTTCTGACGAAAAACCTCCACGGGTGCTGGAGAAGATTGTGGTCTCAACATTCTATCTCCAAGTCATAGACATAAAAACCGAGCAAATTGCACTGAGCATCTTACTGGAATATGACAAGGGAGAAAATCTTCTCAACGCCGTCGATACCATGACCAAGCTCTTGAAGGACGAATTGAAATAAAGCAGGAGACCGGCCTGCGTGTCCTGATGACACAGTCGGGCTGGCTGTAATGCAGATAACTGATTTATCTACCGAGGATTTGCTCTTAATGCAGGTGTACAGCATCATGCTGATTTTCTCTCGTCGGAAGACGTAAAATGCTATTCTGTTGTGCAACGTTACCGTCAGATGTGAGATTGATATGAACTTAAATGGGAAATTCGGATCGGCAGATCCAAGGTTACAACAGACCCTGGCAATTATGTTCGTAAGTCTCATTAGCGGCTGTGGTCCCCCAAAGATGGCTCCAATCCCGACGAAGGCCATCCCTGAGTTCGCTTATCGAACAAGTTCCGAAGGCCTTGAAGTCGCAGTTGATGCATGGACAGATCACAACCAAGTCAAAAAACACTTTGGCATGAACCTGCTCTCCAGAGGGATTGTCCCCTTTGAGATAGCGTTTGTGAATGTGGGGGCAGAAGGAGGATATTTCCTACAGCCGGAATTGGCTACTCTTCTGGATGAAACCGAAATGCAGAGAATCAATTCTACACCAGGCTGGATTTATGGTTACTATCCTGATCCTTTGTTGTCCGTGTTATCCCCGATCTACACGATTATTGCCGCGGGTGCTTCTGAGGATGCCAAGGCGGTTAGTCGCAATATGGAGTCAGCACGATTCATGGACCGACCACTCTATCGAACCGATTCAAACAGAGGATTCATTTTCCTGAGATTTGACGACATTGGCAAGTTTTCACAGGCTGTAGCGGTGAAGTTCCAAACTAAGAACATACGAACACTTCAGGAAAAAACGATAATTGTCCCACTGAAAGTGAGGTGACTATCAGCGTATGAGGCCAAAGATAACACATGCATTATACAAGGGATGTGCCATTTGGGCATGTTTTTGTCTCTATTCGTGTAGCCCTAAGTTCCCGGTTTACACAATAACACCACAGGATATTCCCATGCTCAATTCCGAACAGTTGCAGCAGATTCCATTGCGTGTGGGCTTTTTCATGCACAGTAGATTCGAAGAACTTGACTATGGTGGTTCAATTTCATTAACTGGACTGAAGGAAAAACCCATAAAAGTCAAAATCCGGGATCTATTCGAGCAGGCTGTACGAAGGATGTTTACGGAGGTGGTTCCTATCACTATGACAGAGACGATGCAAGATTGGAGAGCGAAAAACCTTGATGTCGTCGTCACCGTTGGGGCAATAAGCTGTTTATACGATGAACAAGGTCTTAGAGAGAGGTGGCCCCCAGCACGCCCACTAATGTTTGCTACAGTCGCCGCGGATTGGGTCATTCTTGATTCTTATGGCAAGCCGGTAATATCAATGAACATTTCGTGCCGAGAACAGACTCCACCAACCAGAACGTTCGTTGCGCATAGAAATGTTATTGTTAAGGCTCTTGACGCGCACTTTGTAAAAGCCTATGACAATATTGTTATGACTGCATGGTGGCGAGATTCCTCGTGGAAAACTGATTAATCGTCTCGGGCGTTCCTTCGGCGGCTCCGCCTAGTTTCCTATGCCCAATGGAAAGAGAGAGGTATGACACATGAAATGCAAGGTCTTGGCTGCGTTCTCGATTGGATTTTGTCTGCTACTGCTGAGCGGCATTTCTTGCGCTCCCACGGGTAATGGCAGCTCGTCTGCTGAAGGTTTGGACAAACGAAAAGCCGACAGCGACACACTAGTCGCCCAAATCAGTCCAGCAGAAGTAAAGGTCAGCGGCAGCCTCGTCGTGATCATTCCGACCGATGAATCCCTGGTAAGGACCTTCATGGTACCGCGCCCAGGCCAAAAAGTAAGCGATTTCCAACTGGAGATGCACAAGATCAAGGTCCTCGCAATGGTAGAGGCCGTTAGAAAGCGGCACGCGTTCGACTCTGTACAGTGCCGCCAAAGCGTCGATCCCGAGCAAGAATCCTTCGACGAAGATTTCGCCCTGATCTACCCTGCGAAGATGAATCTGAAGCACCGCGATCTCTCGCCTGAATGGGATCGAATATATTCCTTCACAGCTCCGGATTGGCTACTCAAGGTTCGCAAGCAGAGCGGACATAAGCCCATGCCCATTGAATACGCCCCTTCCTCGCTCTCACGCCTTCAACAAATGACAATTTGGCTCGACAACATTGAGACGGCGGCAAGAGGACAGGTCAGAATCAGAATCTGGTACAAGATAACAGCTCTTGCAGACAGCCCTTGGGTTTCAAACCTCAGCTTAGGCCTCTGTACGGCGACGAGGGGAGAAGCTTGTGCCCGCCTGAAAGCCGAAACGAGTGAAATCCCAGCTTGGACCGTCAGCGACCCGACGGTTGTAAGTCTGGAACCGACGGTCGGGCCTGAAGTCGAGGTGACACCATTCAAGGAAGGAAAAACCGGCATCACTGTAAGTGCGGGGAGTTCTTCGAAGACGCTGTCTTGCTCCATCACTGACAGAGGGCAGGACCTTCTGGTAACGTTTTCGGAAGAATAGGGGAAGGTCGTCAACATCGTGTCTGTCCAACGATTAAATCTATTAGCTGTCCCTTGCAGATCTCGACGAGTTCGTCCTTTGGTCGAGCACCGCTAAGCGGGAAATGCCGCCCTTTTAGGGAGAACATACGATGCGTTGCCCCCAGTGCCACGTTAGACTGAAGGGCGTAACGACACAGATGATTGGAGACACAGGTATATGCCCTAAATGCAGGGTGGAGTTTCCGATCTGTATCGAGGCATGTTCTTTTCGTGCTCGCGTGCGCCTGCTTGTCGCCAAAACCTTGGCCCACCTCGCCCCACTTTACGGCATCCGCCGAGTTGAGAAGCTGATTAAGAAAAGAGATTTTGGTGGGTTGATATATGTGCTGCGACGCCCGCCTAATCCCGCGGCCAGCCAACAGGCGATAGCTGGATTCGTACGATTGGGATCAGCTTCGATACCTTGGCTTCTTCCGCTTCTAGTTGAATCCGACCGTAATGTGCGGAAACGGGCAATCACAGTACTGGCGCGAATTGGCGATGCTCAGGTCGCTCACACGTTGATCGAGAGTCTGCCCGATGGAGACCCTGAAATGCGTGAGCTGCTTGTTGAATCTCTTATTACGATGGACCAGCGTGCCATATCTGCCGTTGTGGAAGCCCTCAAGCACTCCAGTACATCCGTTCGCAAGGGAGCCATAGAGATATTACATGGACTCGGCTGGGTGCCTGAAAACGGTCAGGCCCGAGTGACTTGGCTGATAGGCCAAGGGGCAGAGGATGAGCTTGTCGCCTCAGCCACACATGATACCGCTCCCCTACTTGCCCTACTGAGGGACAGCGCTCCCTATGCAAGGATTATTGCCGCCCGAGTGCTCGGCCGCGTGGGGGGGCCGCAGGTCGTGATGTCGTTGTCTTTCGCTTTGAGGGACACGGATGTTCAGGTGAGAAGGCAAGTTGCCAGTGCCTTAGGCAATATCGGCACCGCTGCGGTGGTTCGTCCGTTGGTCAAGTGTTTGCGAGATGAAGTGATATCGGTTGTTCTGAGCGCAATTCAGGGCCTGGGAAGCACCGGCCTTCAAAAGGCCGTGAGACCCTTGCGTCATCTCCTCTTGAAGGATGAATACGTAGAGGTGCGTAGCGCGGCGGCAGAGGCGTTGGGCAGGATAGGGGAGCCGGCCGTGAACGCACTGCTTATGGGGATGCGAGATCCTGCACCGGTTGTGAGGGCCGCCGTAGTCCGACAACTCGGCCAAACTCGAAATATCAGAATCATGGAACACGTACTAGAGGCCCTCACAGATCCCGATGCGTCCGTAAGACACAATGCAGTCGATGCGGTGGGTAATCTGGGGCCACCTGTTGTGGAATACCTCAGGCACTCGATCCTCTATGGGGAAGAGGCTCGCCGCAAGCGAGCAATAGATGCACTCTGTGAAATTGAATGGATATCGTCCGGACAGGGTGGATATGGACCGCCCCGTAGTTCGCAGTTGAGGCACGTGATTTCTACAATGAAAGGAGACTCTCAATTTCTGTGTCGCTATGGCAGTCTGGGCTATTCGCTCACGTTATTCAGGCGACTCTCTGCACGAGATCAAAGCCGCGTTCTTTATTTCGCTTTGACCGAGGGCGACGATGATGTGAGGGCGGTTGCTTCACATCTTATGCAACAATCCGCGCTTGGTCTTGGTACTACTCCAGACGATCTTCTCTGCAAGCTATACCCAGAGGAAGGAGTGTGCTTACGATGCGGGGCCAGAATCCTTGGCGTTGCTGCGGGGCCACATGGCGGTCTCTGTCAGTCGTGCCATCTGAAAAAGTCATCAGCGATCGGTACAGTAGAGGACTGGCACGTTAGTTAGGCCGATTTTTTGTGTTCCCAGCTACCTCAAGTGCGCAGGAGTATTTCAGTAAAATGTATATGGGAAATCCCGGACGTAATTTAGCTAAGAATGGAGAAAATTATGAGAGATATAGTACCTCAGTTCATACATTATGTTGTCTCTATCGCAGTGACACTCGGATCATTTCTGCTAATTCAGGGTTGTGCTTCTACTGCTATAGAGCCACCAGAAGCCAAAGCAACTCCGGAATTTAAAAAGACTTCGGTAGAAGAGTCACGCTCTTCGACTGAGCGAAGGTATCCTCAAATGGACGAAGGATTACGCCTTGAAAAAGAAGGCAGGCTGGAAGAAGCCTTGGGCATATATCGAAAGGTGGCTTCAGAGATGCCCGACTTGGCTGATGTATATGCAAGGATGGCGTACACCTTGAGAAAAATGGAGTATGCAAAGCAATCCAGTGAGATGTTCAATAAGTGCGAAAAAATCGGAGGTTTCAAACAAGATAGCCCTTATGCTATGGACGCCAAATTCATATTTGGAGGTTTGATAACTAATTCAGTGTTAGTGAAGGAACCTACTGAAGAGCGAGAACTTCTGACTACAGAAGCTGCTGCAGAGGCTCTAATATGCAGTCTTGACGGTTATTTACAACTTGTGTTAACCAGACCAAGCGACGAGATTCCAATAATCAGGAGTACTCCTACTATTGGTGTTGGTTCTGAACTGAGGTTTGACCGAGGTGACTGGGTGACATTTTTAGGCAAGCAATACCGCAAAGGAGGGGTCCGGATTCAGAAGACCGGTCTAGAATTTCTTGAAGGGACAGAACAACTTGAGAATGGGAAAGTCAAGGTACTTGTGAGTGGAAAATTCATCGAGCAATAGTTTAGCATCATATTGCGCGGCACAACAAAGTGGGGGTAACGAACTCAGAATGCTATTTACCTTAAGCGTTCAAGCTAAACCGAATCTGTATCTGATGGTATAAGAATCTGAAATTGATTTCTAAGATAGGAGAAGAACAATGGAAGGAAAGACTTTTACTATTATCTCAGTTTTGTTACTCGTCGGAGGTTGTACTTCTACTCAACAGAATGAGTCCAGCTCGAACTCGAAACAACTTACACCAAGCAATGAAGAATCTATTATTTTTGGTTCAATTGACACAGACATAATTAGGTCTGACGGATATGCTATCTCGATAAGTCCACGCCTTTCTGGTTTATTCGGCCTTGGACCGATGGTTTCTCTCTCATTCATTGATACAACAACCAAACGCGCCTATTCTACCAAGGTTCCTTGTCCTGGGGAGAGGAGTTTCGCTCTTGTTCTGCCAAAAGGTGAATATCGGCTCATGGTTTATCATCCCACTGTGCAGGGCGTTCTGACTCCGGGAACCTTCCAGCTCAAAAATTTGCAGACGGGGCAGACCGTGACAAGTGAATCAAGAATAGCGTGTACAGGAAAAGGGAACGCCGTGTATATCGGGGACCTGTTCCTTTTCGAGACTTCTCCAAATGTAAGATTCAGAAAAAACACAAGCCAAAGACAATCAGAATTCAGAAGAGACCATCCGTTGTTCCAAGGCGAGTTCGTCGAGAGTTGGGCTGCTTGGGCAGTGTGTGGTCCTTTGGAAGGGCAAGACGCCACCAGTATTAAGTGACGCGATACGCAGCCAGTAGTTTCTTGAAACTGACACCGTTTCCACATTCGATCGCCCGCATGTTTGTCTGCAGCCAATTGTGGCCCTGCGCATCTTTCAGGACATTGTCCTTGAGTTGCTTCAGGGAATCAGGGCTCGGTCTTAGTTTCTCAGGATCGATGGCCGGGCGCATCTTAAGGGCCTTTTCAAGCCGGATTTCGGATGACTCCCACGGCCGTTGCTCTTCTCTGAATTCCTGGATACGGTCTCAAATCCGCGCGTTGGAGCCCCCGTTTCCACCTCAGTGTCTTCGTTTCCCCGGTCCAAGTGACGTATCAGCCTGACGTCTGACGCTTTGGGAGTTCATAACTTCTTGTACCGTGGGAGCTTCGGCCCTGATGAGTGTCAACTTGGTAGGCCGAACGTCGTTTGGGACTGCCTACCGTATCCTCAATGGTCCGTTTACGGAGTCTCTCCGGCCAACTTCTGGGCCACCCTCAGTTCGTGACGTAATTCATCAAGGGGGTCATCGCTACCCACGCATCAACCATAATATCAATCGCCTTTGCGGACTGCATTACCTTCTCTGAGTGTGGACAATGTAGCTCTATTCCCCACTGTATGTTGGTTCTCTTATTCACGAGCAACTTAAAGATGCATTCCAACCAACCCGGCTGATGCTTGAACCGGCCCCTTGCATTATCCAAAACAGTTCGTAGATCCACTTCAATCCGACCGTCCACCTCTGGATTAGACCGCTGTGATCTATAGTGCCTCTGGTGAACGCAGATAATTGGCTTGGCTGTCTTTGCCTTCTTTAGGATGGGCCTGAGGTTTCTTTCGACGTGAGAAAGAACTCGTCCGAAATCTTCTAATCCGCCGTTTCTCAGAGTATTCTTCACTCCTCCCATCGCGTTTGGAATTGTAAGAGCTATAACTACTTTGTCCGGCCTTATCCCAAGAGTAGCATGAGGCGTAGACGTAAACGGTCTTCCTCTGCCTATCTTACGGGGCAGAAAATCCCACACACCCCCGTCCGGGTTTCTTGTTATAGCGGTCCTTCCCGGCGCACTTACGTCAACACCCAGTGCCTTAACGAGCCTTTTGCGTCTTCGCAACTCCTCCCCAAGCAATCTTATCAGCCTCTTTCCGTTTGCATACGTGTACGGCTCGGCGTTACGGAACTTAAAGCCATCGAACATGGTCAATGTCCCTCGAATATTGTAGTCCTCCGCAATCATTTTTGATTCAAAGATATGCATATACTCTACGAAGTGTCTGGCCCATGCCGAGTCTTCTGTCCGTTTGCCGAACCAACTATAAAGGTTCTTCCATTCAAGATGCGTTACCCAATTAGGAAGTGACTTCGGTTTATCAATTGATATGAGAACAACATGAGGCTCTTCATAGCCGTACCTGGCTGAGGTCCTTTGGTGCCTCTTGAGCTGAGCAACGGATATTCCCGCCTGGACCTTAGCCTCTATCAGTACCGCCCAGCTATCCTGATCGAAGAAGCAACCATCAGGCAGGCCCTCCTCACCATCCTTCGTCGAATCCGCCGACTGGCCCGGCACACGTTGTAGGCCAAGCTCGATATTCTTTAGAGCTGGCAGCTTTCTTGTCCCCACCAACTTGAGAAAAGGCCGTACAAGCTTTCTGTCATTCGCAAGCGTAACCATCAACGCATGTGTAAGCCTGTTTTCCGGCTGACTATACTGGTCAAACACGTTTCTCATATTTCATACACACTTTTTCCATCTTATTGGCCAGCCGCCACCGTGGGCGGTGAAAGCCTATGTCTGTTCTCTCCTGTTGTGAAGTCTTTTAGTGCGGCTCATTTCGTCAAAAATAGAGCGTTGTGATTCCTGAACAAACAAGCCTTTTCTTTTGAGAAGCTCCCTGTACTCGGCCTGCGACAGTAGCTCAAAGCCGTCGATATTGGCCCTTATATCGGGGTCCCAATAATTATCGTAATCCAACGCTTCGGGATTCAGGTCTTTGGTCAAAAGAGGGCCGCTGGTCGAAACGACTCTCCCGCTGTCATCAGTTTCGATGGCGAACAGGTCCCCAGTCATTCTGTGTTTGTACAAGGCTATCGTACTCATCTTATTGCCCAGCCGCCGCACAAAAAGCTTCTACTCTTTGGTATGGCCTCATTTTGCTCTTGGCTCGCTGAGGTCATTGTTTCCCTTTCTCCTCGCCAGCGGCCTATCCGTGATCCACAGCCAGTTTTTTATCGCCTTTGTTTCAGCTACTTCGTCCGCACCGGTCACGCCTGATTCATGCTTGACTGTCGGTTTATTCTGCTTTGCCATAGCGATTTCCTGACATCGGGATTGCCGCTTGTTTATCTGAGTCGCGATCTGCTGGACTTGGCCTCTTTCCATGTCCGCAATTCTACGGATTTTGGTCTCAAAAGGCAAGGATTTGTCACTTTTTTCCCTTGTTGGCAACGGCGGCAACAGTATAATAGCCTGCCGTACAGGTGAGGTTTGCGGCACACCCTGAGTATTGCGAAAGCCGAAAGCAAAGAGGTCGTTCGATGACATTTGACGATGCGTTCAAGGCATTGACGGACCATAGGCCATTTCCTTGGCAGCAGGAGTTATTCAAAAAGTTCGCTCAGAACGAAATTCCTCCGTGCTGCAACCTACCAACGGGTCTGGGCAAGACGAACGTGATTTCGATCTGGCTAATCGCCCTGGCATACAGCGCAGGCAAGTTACCCCGGCGGCTGGTGTACGTCGTGAATCGCCGAACGGTTGTAGATCAGGCAACGCACGAAGCGGAAAGACTCCGTGAAAACCTTCAGAAGCCCGAACTGGCTGACTTGGCGGGCCGGTTGCGACAACTCTGTGCCACAAGGACTGACGACGACAAGGCTCCGCCGCTTGCCATCAGCACCTTGAGAGGCCAGTTCGCCGACAATGGTGAGTGGTGTGCCGACCCGGCGCGTCCGGCCATCATCGTTGGCACGGTGGATATGATCGGCAGTCGCCTGCTGTTCAGCGGCTATGGCATAGGGTTCAAACGAAAACCACTCCATGCAGGTTTTCTGGCTCAAGATGCGCTGCTCGTTCACGATGAGGCGCACCTGGAGCAGCCATTTCAGGACTTGCTTGTGGCGATCCACAAAGAGCAGGAGCTCTGCAAAGAATGCGGGACTTTCAGGGTGCTTGAACTGTCGGCCACGTCACGCGGACAGGGGGCGCCGTTTGAACTGACAACGGCAGAAAGGAATCCACCGCACGTGATTCCCGATCCTCCGATGGAACCGATCCATTACGTATGGCGACGGCTCAAGGCCAGGAAAGCGATGGTCCTTCACCCGATCGACGACGAGAAGAACGAACGGGCCAATTCGATTGCCGAGTTTGCGTTGAAACACAAAGGTTCTGGCCGAGCCGTCCTCGTATTTGCGCGGACGGTCGAGAATGTCGAGAAGATTGCCGATAAGCTTCGGAAGGCCAAGCAGCAAGTTGAGACCCTGACTGGCACGATGCGCGGACTGGAACGTGATGGCTTAGTTAGAAAGCCAATCTTCCAGCGGTTCCTGCCAGACTCGAATCGAGGCAAGGATGTGACGCCCGTCAATGGTGCGGTATATTTGGTCTGCACAAGCGCCGGGGAAGTGGGCATCGACATCTCCGCCGATCATCTCGTCTGCGATCTCACGCCATTCGACAGTATGGCACAGCGTTTCGGACGCGTGAACCGGTTCGGGGGTCGCGACGATACCCGCATCGATGTGGTGCATCCTGCCGAATTCGACGGCAAGAATCAACTCGACCAGCGTCGGAAGCTGACCCTTGAACTGCTTACGAGACTCAGGGGCGATGGCAGTCCGGCGGCTCTGGGCAGACTATCTGCCACGGAGAGGCTTGCCGCCTTCACGCCTATGCCGGGCGTTCCCCCGACGACCGATATTCTTTTCGACACATGGGCGCTGACTACTATTCGCGGCAAGTTACCGGGACGTCCGCCACTCGAGCCATACTTGCATGGTATCCGTGATTGGGAACCACCAGAGACGTACATCGCCTGGCGGGAAGAGGTCGATGTCATCACCGGTGGTCTGATCGAACAGTACAGGCCGGAAGACCTGCTTGATGATTACCCTCTCAAGCCGCACGAATTGCTACGGGATCGCAGCGACCGAGTATTCAAGCACCTTGTCACAATTGCGGAACTACACCCCGACCATCCGGCGTGGCTACTCGACAATTATGGTTATGTCGCGGTGCTGAGTCTCCGCCAACTGACCGATAAAAGTAAGAAGAATCGAATTGATTACCGCACAGTATTGCTTTCCCCCACCGTCGGTGGTCTACAAGGTGGCCTGCTCAACTGGAAATCGCAGGACGCGCAAGACGTGGCCGACCAATGGTATACAGATGCCGAAAAGCAAATTCAACGGCGTATACGTGTCTGGGACGATGATCCTCAGTGCCAAGAGAAGTCCAGAGGAATGCGGCTGATTCGTCAAATCCGGTTCCAAGCAGACGAAGACGATGAAGACGCCTCACGTCCCTCCTGGCTCTGGTACGAGCGCCCCGCCAACGCTGACAACGAGGGATCAATATCCGCCCAAGCGCCGGTCTTGTGGCAAGAGCACACGGACGATGTGACGAACAATGCTATGCAAATCGCTAAAGCTCTGAAGCTGCCGGATGAACTTCAAGAAGCCCTCGTGCTCGCAGCCGAGTTCCACGACCTGGGCAAGAAACGCGAAATCTGGCAGCGGAGCATCGGCAATCCAGAACCGAAAAATTGGCTGGCCAAATCCGGCAGGGCCATGATGCCTGTGAATCTTACCGGTTACCGCCACGAGTTCGGCTCGTTGCTGGATATTCAAGAGGAGCCTGAGTTTCAGAGGCAAGCCGCTGGGGTAAGGGACCTGATCCTGCACCTGGTTGCCGCGCACCACGGTAGGGCGCGCCCACACTTCGAGACCGAGGCATGTGATCCGCTGCCCACCACGACAGCCAGGAACGAAGAAACCGCTGCTGATGTTATGCGTCGCTTTGGCCGGCTCCAGCAGAAGTTCGGTCGATGGGGCTTGGCGTACTTGGAATCGCTCCTCCGGGCCGCCGACTACGCCGCCAGCGCGAATCCGTCCGGAACATGGAAGGAGGAAGCATGAACAATCCCGAGCCAGATATTCGTGTGAATGTGGACGCGAAGAACCCCGGCCAATTCTTCGCTTGCTGTGGTCTGCTGGAGTTGGCTCACCGCCTCTGGCCCCGTATTGAAGGCTGGTTTGAGAATGGTGTCTTCTGCCTTGAAGGACTCTCTGGACAGGATACTGGTTTTCACATGTTGTTGAAGCACTTGTCTGAGGCGAAAGCCGAGGCACTCGCCGGGAGCAACGACCCCAAGCTGCCTCCTGTCCGCATTGGACCGCCGTATGGTCTCCGATTGGACTGGTGGCTCGACAGCCGTGGGGGGAAAACCATCTTCGGTAAGATGTTCTCAGGCCAGAAGCGAACGTTGACCGACGTAGAGCGGCTGCAAAGCGGCTTGGGCAATGTCCTGAGCAAACACGAGAATGATGTCACCCCCTTCGATTGGTCTGAACCGCTGCCCGGACGTTTCGGTGTTGATCCACGGGCGGCATGGGAATCCTTGGACGTAGGCTTCTCGCCAAATGACCAGCAGATGGCAGTGGAAACCTATGTGGTTGTTGAGCTTCTTGGGGCAATCGGACTTCAAGTCTGCCCGCCTATGTCTAACGGCGAATTCTATGACTACACGACGTGGTCGCGCCCGCTCGGCGCGTGTGTGAGCAGGGCCGCTTCCGTCGGTATCATCCCCGGCCTGAAGGGTACTACATATCGGTTCGCACTTACCAGGCGTGGAAGCTACAAAGGCTTCGGTATCGCAACCCTTATTGGAGAACAATTATGAGCGATGAACAAGTAAATGCGAGGCAGTTCGACGATTGGCTGCGGGGCGACAGCGATGTCGCAGCACTTGTAATGCGTCAGTGGCTCGCGCCGGTTGAGGGCAAGGACGCCATCATCTTTCCGCCAACGTATGCCAAGCCCGAACGGACGAAAGAAGACTGGAACGGCTATAACATCGACCGATTCGACGATGGAACGAGTGTTTGCCAGATCGATAGCGTTGGCTCGCAGGCCAACCGGATGGAGCCGATCTTTGGGCGGGAGAAGTACAGACATCTGATACCACAGGTCGTCATCAAAGCGACCACCGACGGGAAAGAGAGGATGATTCCTATTTTAGATGCGGGTCATCGCGCTGCCGACGCGATCGTACGATTCTCGACCCTTGGCCCAGAACTGCATGAGGCTTTCCGTGCCTACAAAGACGACGGCAACGCGGAACCGTTGGCCAGAATCGCACCGACTTCAATCCTGTTCGGTTCGTGGGATTCACGTGCGACTCAGGCGAAGCTGCCACGAATCGTCCGATCAGTCATCCGGGCGTTCAATGTCAAGGAATTGCACCGGTCGGCACAATACTCCACGGTAGCAGGTGAGATTCTCGAAGGCGGTGACGCCGAGGTCACGACGAAGGGACCGAAAGCCGAGCTTGGGCTGGCCCATGTACCCTCTGTCCTGACGCACGGTGGAATTCAGGTGCTTGGAGAGATTCGCCGAGATGCGAGCCTCAACTTCGTAGCGATCCGTGCCTTGGCCGCATCATCTGATGATGACAGCACTCTCAATCTCCGTCGCTACACGCTCGGCTTGGCCTTGGTGAGTCTCACGGCGCCACCAGAGTCGTCCCTGCGAGAGGGTTGCCAACTCGTGCCTGATCTCGACCATGCGGCAGAATGGAAACTTGTCAGGCATGATGGGACTCGGCAGGACTTCTCAATTGCCCACGATCAAGCCGTCGCCTTCGCGACGGTGGCTGCCGAAGCATTTGGTGTTCAGCAACGGGACACGCCAGCGACTTTCGATTCCGAGCTTGCCAACGTCGTTCTCGGTCTCAGCGAAGCTGATCACAAGAAACTCTTCAAGCAGGGACCAATCACCAGAGAAGCCATCGAGCAGCTTGGGAAAGAATCTTCAAGGAAAAGCAAGGGCAAGAACGCCTAACCGGAGACAAGACAATGATCTCTTATCTGTGTATCTCCGTGACGTTTCTCGATCCGATGTTTCATGGCAAGGGTGATGCCGACGTGCCGGAATGGCCACCTTCGCCGATGCGATTGTTTCAAGCGTTACTGGCAGGTTCGCGGGCCGGTTGCCATAGCCGCACTTGGTCCAAGGCCAAGGCCGGCGCATTTGGCTGGTTGGAACGGCGCGACCCGCCGGTTATTGTTGCTCCTTCGGTGCGGCTCACGCCCGCGTGCACACTCTTTGTACCTAATAACGATGGTGACGCCAAAAACAGATTTGACCGTCAGGAACGGCTGACCCGCAAGATAGCTCATCCGCACCGCCTGTGCGACAGCGACATGTTGCATTACCTATGGCCGATTGATGAAAGTAATGATCCGCTGGCGAGATCCCACGCGGAAGTGCTCTGCCAGGAGGCCCGTCACCTGCTGGCCCTGGGCTGGGGCATCGACCAAGCGGTGGGGAACGGCCGGATTCTTACTGACACCGATGCTTCTGCATTGCCGGGCCGGCGTTGGGATGCGTGGGGTGGTCTCCGAAGCGGACAGCGGCAGTGGCGCGTACCCAAGAGAGATTCTCTTCGCGATTTGGAGCGGGTCCACCAGTCATTCATCGAGCGAGTCAGTGGCAAGCAGTACCGTCCCCCACTCAAACTCAGCCAGTTCGACACCATTGCTTACATGAGCGCCGGCGCGATGCCCCCTCGTTCCTGGGCGGCTTTTGAGTTGCCCGAGGGCGTTAGCTTTCGTCAGGTTGATACAGTCAGGGTCGCAGCCATGCTACGTTCCTTGGCTTGCCGGTGCGCCAAAACAGACACGCACGAATTCTGCACCGATGGGCAAGTTATCAATTCGGAGGTTTACGTCGCCGGCCATGTAAATGACGCGAAGCATACTCCGCCACGTTTTTCCTATCTGCCGCTGTCGTCCATCGGCCATGAACACGCCGATGGCATGATCCGCCGCCTGCTGATAGCCGAACCCTTTGGGGGCGATGGGTCACATGCACATTGGGTTCAGAACCGGTTGCGTGGTTCGTCGCTCACGGACGAGAATGGCAGTGAACGGGGGGTTCTAATCGATCTCTGGCGACGGAGTTCAGCGACGATGCTCCGGCGTTATGTCGATGGCGCACGAACGTGGTCCACTGTCACACCAGTTATTCTTCCTGGGTTCGACGACGGCAAGCACGTCAAGGCAGAGAAGCTGTTCCTCACCGCTGTGCGCCAGGCCGGGCTGACAATTGATACTATACAAGGGTTCTCACTTCGTAAGGCACCGTTCTGGCCCAACTCGCAACATCCGTCTCAGTACCACATACCCACCTATTTGAAGAACTTCCCAAGGTGGCATGTTCGCCTCCTGTTCCGCGAACCGATAAGTGGACCGCTCGCTTTGGGAGCCGGTAGGCATTGCGGCCTGGGCTTGTTTGCCTCAATGGAATCCTCCTAAAGTCGCCGGGGTTTTGGCCGATCTTTGACAAGTTCATAGTGTCTCAATGGAGGGCAAGATCATGATTCAACCGTCGAACACTCCTGGTTCTGTGCATGCGGAGGACGAAGGGCCGGACCTGCTGCCCGTGCGGATGCTCAACGAGTATGCGTATTGTCCACGGCTGTTTCACCTGATGCATGTGGAAGGACGCTGGAGTGTAACGATTCGCTAGGGCCAAATGAGTATCCTGGCCTGATGATCACTCTGCGAGCGGTGGAGTGATCCAGAAATCGCCGGCACCGCTCGAAGTCTTTAGGAGTCAAAGAGATATAACGAGAATGATGGTAGGATCTGTCCTATGCCAAGGGCTTGTACGCTAACCGCTCGATTTACCGCTCATAACTCTCGACAGGATCAACACATGCCGAGGGCGCTATTTCCGCGTCCTCTGTGACGCGGCCCCATTGAAGCATGTTATGTTTCATTCGGCCCGGCTTATCGGGCCTGATTTCCGCGTCCTCTGTGACGCGGCCCCATTGAAGCTACGTGATGCGTATGAGTTGGCCCCAAAGACGTGGCATTTCCGCGTCCTCTGTGACGCGGCCCCATTGAAGCTCGGCGACCATCTGGTCAAACAGGTTTCGATGTCTTCATTTCCGCGTCCTCTGTGACGCGGCCCCATTGAAGCGATAGCGGCGAGCCGTACGAGCTGCACGAGTTCCAATTTCCGCGTCCTCTGTGACGCGGCCCCATTGAAGCAAGAGATAAAATGCGGCTGTCTCTTACGAATTGCCGATTTCCGCGTCCTCTGTGACGCGGCCCCATTGAAGCCAGACGTAGATGTCGTGGCTCTCGGCAAGGCGTTGCCATTTCCGCGTCCTCTGTGACGCGGCCCCATTGAAGCCGTCTCAACCTGACCTGGAACCACGCGGATTTCAGCTTATTTCCGCGTCCTCTGTGACGCGGCCCCATTGAAGCAAAATTCCCACCGTCAATGAGTTGATCGCCCTGGCGATTTCCGCGTCCTCTGTGACGCGGCCCCATTGAAGCCTGCCGCCCGCCCACTATACCCGGGGCAAGGTCCGATTTCCGCGTCCTCTGTGACGCGGCCCCATTGAAGCTTTCCAAAGACGTGCCGGCGCAAGCGATGCGAGTCACATTTCCGCGTCCTCTGTGACGCGGCCCCATTGAAGCAAGAACCTCTTCGCCTACGAGGACCGCCTCAAAGATATTTCCGCGTCCTCTGTGACGCGGCCCCATTGAAGCGATAACGACGCTTACGGGGCGATGGAGGACCGCAGCCATTTCCGCGTCCTTTGTGACGCGGCCTCATTGAAGCAGTTGGTCAATCTGGTCTCTCGTCGCCATGTTTGCATTTCCGCGTCCTTTGTGACGCGGCCCCATTGAATCGCCGTGTGGTGGTCTTAACATCCTCCAGCCGAGCTCATTTCAGCGTATTTTCGGATTTTTTTTGTAAGTACGTTTGTAAGCGCGCAAGAGGCTCCTCTCTAAGCTGTTGGCACAGAAGGGATTACGATTTTAGGGCACCGGATTGTTAATCCGATGCTTAGCCCACAGCGGGCAACCACACATGTATCGTAGCGGAGATCATATCGAAGGCAGGAACGGACTTCTTGGCTGGCAAGCAAGAACTCACAGCAAAGCAAGGATGTGATCCGACAAACGTCAGTGCAAGGCGTCAATTCAGGCCGCCAAAAAGTTCCGCCGATCCAAGTTTTCGCCCATAGTCTTGTTGCTCGGCTTGTCATCACTTTGCGCCCTCTGGCACATTTTTTCTCTTGGAAATCTGGTTTCTGCAGTATATATTGTCCGCGGCGGTTATACCCTGACGTTTAGACCCAAGAGCGAAGGTTCTCTGGCGTGCTTGCCCTTTGCGGCCACCGACGGGGACGGAGTGCAGGAAGTGCCGCCCCCCAAGCTCGCAGCTTGGTGTCTGCTACCGCTGCAGAGGTGGCATTGTGCGATGTCCTAAGGCCGCTGTCCGGAGAGCAGGAATCACCAAGCATGCAACGTGCCACACTTTTCGTCATTCCTTTGCCACGCATCTTCTTGAGGACGGGTACGACATCCGTACAGTTCAAGAGCTGCTCGGCCACAAGGATGTGAGAACAACTATGATCTACACGCACGTGTTGAACCGTGGGCCTCATGGAGTCGTGAGCCCAGCGGACGCGATTTGAACAACCGCAAAATCGGAGTGTTATCTGGAAACCGCATAACACACCTCGCAAAAACGCCAACCACCTTAAGTCTTTTCCATCGCATCGCTTATGCGTGCAGGGAAGTAGCGTGTTATGCCGACAGTTGGGCGCTTTTGTGTTCTTACCTGGAAACCATATATACATTGTTCTGTGAGCAATGATGAACAAGGAAGAAGCCAAGACAGTTCTCAATAATGAACTCGATCGGTTTAGAACAATGTCCCATGAAGACCTTGTTCGCACAGTCGGAGATGGGGTCTACACCAAGGAGCATATGGGGGCAACAGGCGAGAAATATCTAATTGAAATCAAGACCAAGTGGAAAAAACGAAAGAAGAGAATCGTCCGCATTTCTGCCAATATCCGAAATGCAGAGGTATCCCCACAAGAGTCGCGCACGTGGAATATTCCAATCCTGAATATAGCTATTTGTCGCGTCTCCATGTCCGGGATATTTACTACGTTCAGGCGTGGGCCAGATGATTAAATCACAGAACCAGCGGTTCCAAGGGACAGCTCTGGCGAGCTGCCCCTGAACCGCAACGTTCGCTACAAAGAGACGAATACAAATGGCAGAATACGGAGAATGGAACCAGAAGGGTTCGACACTAAGTGATGTAACGGCCAAGAAGGAATATGGAGTAGATCGCGATTTCATTATCAAAGGCATAAAGGCCGGCAAACTGGAATATCGTGACGGCGCCATATGGGGGAATCCTTATCTCAGGATACTGAGAAGTCAGCTTGAGCAATACATCGCTCTAAAGCTCGGTAAGAAGCACTTGGTGAAAGCTAAGAATGCAGCGGAGTTGAAAAAGATCAAGAGGGAGATATCCGCTACTAACAAGAAACTGAAGGCACTTCAGCTTCGTAAAACTGAAATAGAGAAGACTCTGATAGAGTAACACGAAGCCGCGAACAAGCGGTTTCAGTTGGACCTCACTGACGCTCGGCCACTGAACCGCGACGTTCGACACAGACACAAGAAGGAGACAAGAGATGAATGAAAAAGCATATGAGGAGATAGGGCCAAACTACCGTTTTTTTCTCACTTGGCGCCATGCTGCTCTTGCCGGCGGGCTGGTCATCCTATGGGGCACCTGCTCCCTCTTGACCTCCGCCTACGAGAAAGGACTAGCCATCACTTGGCTGATACCCATATTGGCGTCACTTGCGGTATTCTGTTTGTGGCTTGCCGACCGTCGGACTCGCCAGATCTACAGATCACTGACGGAAGCCGGAAAAGCACTCGAAGGCAATGATCTTGCGCCGTACCACGCTCTAACGGAGATCGGGATTCCGAAGGATGCTTTTTGGTTTCCGAGGAAGGACAAACCTTTATGCAAGTTGTTCTCCCAGTCGTTTGCATTGGACTGCTTCTTCTTGGGATCCGCAGTGGTTCTCTTGACCTTGGCTGTTTTTCTGCTGATCCGTCCACCTAACCTACCGAATACGACACAAGCAATGCCGAACCAAAGAGTTCAGGCGACGCGGTAAAGGCCGCGCCTGAGGAGTGACGTTGGGCTGAAACAATCAAAGGAACAAAACACAACTATGAAAACACTAGCACGCGTCGCAGCGACATTTACATTTATCTGTTTCTTTTTTCCCGGTGCGTGGCTCATCTTTGCCATTGCTCACGCCAACCCCATAGCTGAGCCAATTGCATTCGTCCTGGGATTTGTACTGCTTGGCCTTGCGTTCTCTCTTGGGCCGTTCCTTTGGCTGGCAGGAGAGAAGTGTTGTCCAAAGCAGGATAATAAATGACCATGACGCCCAACCAGCCGCCGGAGCCTATTGAAAACCCGCTCAAGGCTTTTCTCCAATGCGAGCGTCTGTTGTGTGGGTTTTCAAAGGCTCAGCGGAATCGTTCGGTGAGAGACCGTGGCCACCGGGAGTGACTAATGAGCACAGACAAGAAATGCCCCATCTGCGATTCCATACGGCTCGAGCCGGGGAGTATCCAATCGACAGGTCGGATCTACTTCCGACCTGAGAACACCAAGTTCCTGACCCTCGCAACGAATGACGTTCCTCTGCTTGCCAACATCTGTCTGGATTGGGGGCACGTGATGCTTGCCGGAGACCTTCGGAAAGTGCACAAGTTGCTCGACAAGGCCGAGCCACACTGATCACCGAGCAACAGCGTGGAACCTAGCGTCGCTGGCGCGCCGCAGGCTCACGCGAGACGTTAGTGAACGAATATGAAATCATATGAGTATGGACTTTGGGCAGAGGGGTGTTATACGGACACCAGGCGATATAAGGGATTTTATGCGGAAACCATTTATACATGGTTAGAAAAGGAGGAAAAACGATGAAGAAGCTCTTTCTGCTATTTGGTATTTCATTGATCGTATGTTCGTGCTCATGGATAAGGAATTACCCTTATTCAGTATCTGATTTCTTAACGGACCGGAACAACGTGTTAGGGTACTTATCGGATTCGCTCGCCCGGGCACCGCAGGGGGCTGAATTATCCCAAAATAGAACGGCGCCACCGAGCTTTGACCCATCGTTCCCGGGGGACAAGCACATTATCAGCGTGATAAATCGCCAACGATGGACGGGCTGTGGGGGACATACCATTTTACTGAACCTGAGTGACAGGCTACTGTCCTCCGCGGATCAAGGCAACTCAAGGACAAGCACAGCCACCCAACTGCTGGATCACTATTTCTCCGGACTCAGCAGATTCGGTTTCAGAAGTGGAGGGTCCCCAAGCGGTGGTTGGAACGGCTATATACTTTATGCGGGGAATGTCTGGTTCAGGGAAGGCAGCAGCAATATCACGATATTTGGACATGTGTACGTATATCCGAAAGACAAGATTGCCCTTGTTGTAATGAGCTTCTCAGAATGGTACTAAGAGTATTCAACGTTATAGTAATGATACAGTCGGAAGCCTAACCAGCGGTTTCACTCGGATGGCCTAGAAGGCCACCGGTGAACCGCGTCAGTTAGCTAAAAGGGAATTGCAGGTGAACGTGCCGTCTAAATTCATCGAGCTCGTTAAGGTTGTTGGAACCTTCGCGCTTCCTGTGATCACGGCGATTGTGCTACTTATGCTCTTGGTATCGATTGTTGACCGACATCCCAGGCCGAAGTCAGAGCCCAGGAAAGATAAAGATGCTAAGCCCAGGAAGCCGTAAGGTGAGTCGAGGCCCGTGATAATCAAAAGAAGGCTGACCACAGTTCCGAGGGAATTCATAAAGCGAAGCGCCCAAGGAATGTGTTTTGCCGAGCAGTAAATGTCATTGTCAGCTAACAACCGGATCCAGCCGACAGGCAAACAGCTTCGCTGTTTCGCCTGCAGTTGATCCTCAGCGTTAGAACTACTGGTATATCTAAGATGAATGATTGGTACTCAAAGCTAAATCGACCGCCTCTCACGCCTCCGAATTGGGTCTTTGGACCAGTCTGGACGGTCCTCTATATCATG
>Ga0307380_10002670_pt1 | contig 25053 bp, 20 predicted proteins | sample UN3MG_FD_202239 | JGI IMG/M metagenome (GOLD analysis project Ga0307380, IMG submission 202239) | Soil microbial communities from Risofladan, Vaasa, Finland - UN-3 | ecosystem: Environmental > Terrestrial > Soil > Coastal area > Acid sulfate soil | place: Finland: Risofladan, Vaasa | collected... | reverse complement strand
GGGAGACCAACATGGCCGCCGCAAGGCTCTCCACCAAGGGACAGCTCGTCATCCCCAAAGTGATCCGGGACCGCCTGGGAGTTCATCCCGGCGACAGGGTGGACTTCGTGGTGCAGGATAACGGCGACGTGGTGATCCGACCCGCCGTGGTGGACGTGCGGGAACTCGAAGGCATGCTCTATCGCCCCGGCAGACGGCCCGTGTCCATCGAAGAGATGAACCAAGCGATCCGCACGATGGGCGGGAGACTCAAGTGAAGGGGCTCGACACCAACCTCCTCGTTCGCTACATCATCAAGGACCACCCTCAGCAAGCCGCCGTAGCCGTCCGCGAGATCAGGGGCGCAGGGGACCGGGGCGATAAGCTCCTCATTCAGCCGGTTGTCCTGTGCGAGCTTGTCTGGGTGCTTAGAGCCGCCTATGGCCTGGCTCGGGCTGACATTATCCCCGTGCTCGATCAGATCCTGCTCACCGCGCAATTCGAGGTGGCCGACCAGGACACCGTATGGCAGGCACTCAGCGACTACCGGCGCGGGCGGGGCGACTTCTCGGACTACTACCTGGGGCGTGCCAACGCTGCCGCTGGCGCGGACACCACCCTTACTTTCGACGCCGCCCTGAGAGGCGATCCCCGCTTCACTGTCCTGAGCACTTGATCCCGCGCGATGCCCCGACGCAACTGCCGCGGGCCGCAATAGGGTGAGGGCGTTCTGAGGGATGGATTCGATGGCCCGCCCAAGTCAGAAACTGGTCGGCCTGGCGCTGATCGCCGCGCTGTGCCTCGGCGGGTTCGCGGTGCACAGGCTATGGGATTTCACGTGCGACGATTCGTTCATCACGCTCCGCTACTCGCGGCATCTCGCGGAGGGCCTCGGCCCCACGTACAACGCCACGCCGCCGCGGGCCGAGGGCTATACGTCGTTCCTGTGGATGCTGCTGGCCGCCGTGCCTCACGCGTTGCGCCTGGATGCCGTGGCCGCCGCGAAGGCGATGGGCGTCGCAGCGACGCTGCTGACGCTTGCCGCCTGCTACGCGACGGCCTGGTCGCTGTGCGAGGGGGCCAACGCGGCCCCGCGGGCGTTTGCGGCGTCGCTGGCGGCGCTGCTCTTCGCCGTCTACCCGTTCACCCCGCCGCACGCGGTGTCGGGCATGGACACGGCGCTGGCGGGGCTGGCGTTGTGCCTGCTCGCGCTCGCGGCGACGCGCGGCTCGCCGCGGCTTCTGGCGTGTTGCGCACTGGCGGCGGGGCTGACGCGGCCCGAGCTGAATCTCGCGGTGGTCGCCGTGCTGCTGGCGAGGCTCGCCCTCCTGGAGCGCGGCCAGCGCCGCGGATTGCTGATCGCCATCGCGCTGTTCTACGTGCTGCCCGGCGCGGCCTACTTCGCGTGGCGGTGGGCCTACTACGGGGCGTTCCTCCCGCTGCCGTTCTACGTCAAGGCCGCGTCGCTCGAGCCGCGCGGCCTCGCGCCCGCCCTGGCCTTCGCCCTCGAAATGGCGGCCGGCTTCGGCCTGCTCCTGGCCGTGGCGGCGGCGAACCTGAGCCGCAAGTGCCTGCCGCTCCTGGCCGCGATCGGCGTGATGGGACTCTACCTGCTGCTGCCCGAGCCCGTGATGGCCTACGGGCACCGGCTCTTCCACCCCCTCGTGCCGCTGTTCGCGGTGCTCACGGCCCGCGGGTCGGTGCTCATTTTCTCCGCCGCGCGCGAGCGCCTGGGGGAACGCAAGGCAGCGGCGCTCTACGTGGGCCTCGCCGCGGTCGCCCTCGCCGCCGCGTTCAGCCGATACGACGCGGTGCGGCTGGACTTCGCTCAATACGCGCACGGGATGCGGAACGCCCACGTCCGCCTCGGCACGTTGCTGGCCCCGCACGCGACCGAGGCGGGCGCCGTGCTGGCCATCGCCGACGCCGGCGCCGTGCCCTACTACTCGCGCTGGGAGACGGTGGACACCTTCGGCCTGAACGACCCGCACATCGCGCGGACGGGCGACCACTCGGCGGCCTACGTCTTCTCGCGGGAGCCGACGGTCGTGGTGCTGCTCTCGTTTCGGCGCGACGTCTTCCAGGCGCGGCTCGTGTGGGAGCAGGGCCTCTATCGCGAGTGCCTGCGCCGCGGCCTGGGCAGGGCGGCCGTGCTCGAATTCTCGATCGGCTATTATCTCTGGGTGATGGCTCGGCTCGACGGCCCCGTGGGCCGGCGCCTGGCCTCCGAGCTTTCCGCCGCGCCGTAGCCCGCGCGTGGGTGTGATGAGAGTTGTAGCCCGCGAACGCGGGCGACCCAGCCGTAGCCCAGGGCGACCAGAGGGAGCCCTGGGATCCAGGCGTGCAAAGGTTCCAGCCCCCGAATGGGGGCGTTTCAGACCCCCGTGGAGGAATGCCCCCATGTCGCACACCTTCACCCAACTCACCGTCCACGCCGTCTTCTCCACCAAGGAGCGCCGCAAGCTCATCCCCGCCGACCACGCGAAACGCATCCACGGCTACATCGCCTCTCTCATCAACGGCCGCTTCGGCTTCGCCCGCGAGGTTGGCGGTACCGCCGACCACGTCCACATCCTCTTCGACATCAAACAGGTCGAGAGCGTGGCCGATTGCATGGAGGCCGTGAAAAGCGTCTCCTCCGGCTGGATTCACGACACATTTCCCGACCTTCGGGACTTTGCTTGGCAGGAGGGCTACGGCGCCTTCTCCGTCAGCGCCTCAGCCATCCCTCGTGTTCGCGCCTACATCCAGGGCCAGGAGGCGCATCACAAGACCCGTTCCTTCGAGGACGAATTCAGGGCGCTCCTCAAGCGCCACGGCATCCAGTATGATGAGCGCTACCTCTGGAAGTGAAACGCCCCCGTTCGGGGGCTGATGGGGTGGGGACCGCCGTTTCCCAGGGCTCCCTCTGGTCACCCTGGGCTACGGCTGGCTCGCCCGCATTCGCGGGCTATCGCATCGCCTGGCGCCGGCGCGCTCACAACCGATACGGCTCGCGGCGCGGGCGGTCGAGGTAGCGATTGGCCTCCGCGTCGTCGGGGAAGCACTCCTTGTCGGGGTCCCACTTCAGCTTGCGCGGGGCGAGCCAGCGGGCGATGTTCCCAAGGTGGCACACGGTGCACGACCGATGGCCGATCTCGATGTCGCAGATCGGCCGCCGCCGCGTGCGGATGCACTCGCCCCAGTTCTCGCCGTGGTGGTTGCTGAAGTAGAGGTGGAAGTCGCTGGCCGTCAGGGGCGGCTCGCCGATCTCCTTGGGCTTGCACGCGAAGGCGCCGCGGGTGACCATGATCTCGCCCTGGTCGCCCACGAAGATGCCGCCGCCCTGCGGCCCCCTGTCGAGGTGCAGCATCACGCCGCTCGCGTAGCGATAGTGCACCTGGCTCCGCAGGTCGGCGCTGTCGGCCCACACCTCCACCGGGCCGGTCTCGTCGGCGCCCAGGCCCCACTGAATGATGTCGAGCCCGTGCGAGCCCCAGCCGGTCATCTCGCCGCCGCTGAAGGGCCGGAACGAGATCCAGCCGGGCTTGGCGCGCGGTCGCTGGATGTTGACGTTGTAGGGGTGCACGGGCGCGGGGCCGAGCCACATCTCCCAGTCGAGGCCCTCGGGCACAGGCTCCTCGGCCAGGCCCACGGGATACCACGGGCTGGGATAGCAGGCGCCGTGGACCGTGTGGATCTTGCCCGCGCGGCCGTTGCGGACCAGTTCGCAGCCCGTGCGGCAGTGGAACGACGAGCGCTGCATGCTGCCCGTCTGGAACACGCGGTTGTAGCGCCGCACGGCCTCGACCAGCACCCGCCCCTCGGCGATGGTGAGCGAGAGCGGCTTCTCGCAATACACGTCCTTCCCCGCCTCGACGGCGTGGAGGCAGCAGGGCACGTGCCAGTGGTCGGGCGTGCCGACGGTCACCGCATCGAGGTCGGCGCGCTCGAGCATCTTGCGGTAGTCTTCGTACGTGTCGCAGCCGCCGCGGCTTTTGGCCACCTCGTAGAGGTGTTTCTGATACACGTCGGCCACGGCGATGACCTTCGACCCCCGGCCCGCGGAGAGGATGCCGCGCCCCTGCCGCCCGACCCCGATGCCGCCGACGAGCACCGTGTCGCTCGGCGGCGCCTTCCCCTCGGCGCCGAGGACATGCGGCTTGACGACGTGAAGCCCCGCCGACAAGGCTCCCAGGCTAGCCGAGCTCTCCAGGAAACCACGTCTCGACACCTTGCGCGAAGCGGCCATGTGCAGTCCTCCTATCGAGTGGCGCCTCCTATGGTAGCGCATCACGGATGTTATGCAAGGACCAATGGGGCTGGGATACAAGACGTCCCCTTTTCCTCTGAGCGTGGGACCAATGGGACCCATGGGACGGATGGGACCCGTCCTCGCCCTCCGTCCCATCGGTCCCATGTCCCCACCCCGCAAAAAAGTTTTCGATTCCACTTGACTTCGGTGTGTGATGTGGTATACTCAGGTCGTGGGCGGCGACGCGCAAGGCGTCGCCCGTCCAAAGGGTGTGCCGGCGGAACGGCGCGCCCAACGGCTGTCACGGACGATGGCCGCTGCATACCAACCCGATTCCGCAAATCCTGAACTATCAGCGGTTTACGGCCACGCCAAGGCCCCATTGGGCCACGGCCGCAGGCCAAAGGAGGTGCCTAGCGAAGCACTACGCGAATAGACGCAGGCGCCGGCTCCCATCCCTCCCGAAGGCTCCAATACCTTCGGGAGGATAGGGGCACAGCGCAGCGCCGAAGGGCAGGGGTTGGCGACCGCACGGAAGGTCCACCCTCCCCCTTCCCCCTCCCTCCGAGAGGGAGGGGGGTTCAGACCCCTCTCCCTCTCAGGGAGAGGTCGCCACGTCCGCGAGGCGGGTGAGGGTGGGGCCTTCATGACGGCGCGGCGCCGGGGGCGGGGACGTAGCCTCCCGAAGGTATAGGGACCTTCGGGAGGGGGGTACGGGAGGGGGTGCATCATCGGTCGTTGCTTTGAGGAGCAAGGTCATGGAGCCAGAACAGATCATCTCGCAGTCGCAGGATGGGACTTACGTGGCGATGTGGGTGGACGATCTCTCGCAGGTCGCGCCAAGGGGGGTGGGCTGGCTGTGGCCGGGGCGGGTGCCGCTGGGCAAGGTGACGCTGCTCGTGGGCGACCCCGGACGCGGCAAGTCGTTGCTGGCGCTCGACATGGCCGCGCGGATCAGCCGCGGCGTCCCGTGGCCCGACGCCTCGGGCGGCTCGGCACCCCTCGGCAGGACGGTTCTGCTCAGCGCCGAGGACGATACGGCCGACACCATCCGCCCGCGCCTCGACGCCCTTGGGGGCGACCCCAGCCGCGTCCGCGTCGTGAGGGCCGTTGACTGGGAGGACGGGCACGGCGCCGAGGCCTTCTCGCTCTCGCGCGACCTGGTGGCCCTCGAGGCGGTCATTCGCCAGTGGAGCGACACCCGGCTGGTCATCCTCGACCCCGTGAGCGCCTATCTCGGCGGGGCCGAGAGCTACAACAACGCCGACATCCGCCGCGCCCTCGCACCCGTCCAGGACCTGGCCGAGCGGACGGGTGTGGCGGTCGTGGCGATCACCCACCTCACCAAGCGGGCGGGCGCGTCGGTCATCTACCGAGCGATGGGCAGCCTGGCCTTCGTCTCGGCGGCCCGAGCCGTGTGGGCCGCGGTGCCCGACCGCGATGTGCCAGGTCGGATGCTGCTCGTGCCCGTCAAGTGCAACCTGGCCGGCGGGGTCACGGGCATGGCCTACCGCATCGTGCCGCACCCCGACGACCCGGCCCTCCCGACCGTCGTCTGGGAGCCCGAGCCTGTGGCGATCACGGCGGACGAGGCGATGGCGGCCCTCCCGAAGCCCACCCCCCGCGAGGAGGCCGCCGAGTGGCTCAAGCAGGTGCTCTCCATGGGACCGCTCCCATCCGCCGAGGTCGAGCGTCAGGCGCGCGAGGCCGGCTTCGCCCTCATGACCCTGCGGCGGGCCAAGTGGGCGCTTGGTGTCATCCCATACCGGGAGGGGGCCGGGTGGATGTGCCGGCTGCCTTACACCCCGGGGGACGCGCCGGCGGTTCCGGTGGAACTGCGCGCCGAGCCCGCATAGGGGGCCAGCGTGGTCAAGGTGTTCAAGATGCTCACTGCGCAACACACGGGGTGAACATCTTGGAAGCGTCGCGGCGTATGCGGAGCGCCGAGCCATAAGAGCTGGCGTCACCAGCACATGTGGCTCGGCACCTCCCCCACCCAGGCCCACCAAAGCCCCGCCAAGATGTTCACCCACCCTCCGGGGACAGGAACCCGTGAAGGCCAGGGGAAGGGCATCTATTGCCGAGTCCACACGGGTGTGCTCAGCTGCTACTCGATCACAAGCTTGAACTCTCTTGCCTCGACATTGCCGACGGCCTTGATGGCGTATGAGAGTGCTGGGTCCTTCCTGCCGACAACGACAATGCCTCGGACGTTGTCCGTAGGGTGCGCCTCCATGACCCACCCCATGTACCTGAGAATCTGACCGACTACTCGATCTGTTCCCTGTGCCTTCTTCAGTTCGACGACAACGTAATTGTTGTTCGCGTCCCTACAAAGCAAATCCAGCCGGCCCGCCGGGGTGCTCAACTGCTTCCCTACAAGACGCAGCCCGGGTTCTATTGCCTCAAGTTGTTGAACCACGAAGTCTTCGAGGTTCGTTTCAGCGATCCCTTTCCCTGACCGCGGTGGCTGGGTGGTTCCTCTGGATTCGCCTGGAGGCAGAACGCGAACGTAGTTCTGCGGTGGCTTCTTGACCAACCCCCCGCTGTACTTCTCGAAGCGATACGTATCGTATGAGAAAGGATCGATCTGAGCTATGACGAGAGCTGTCATCCATGGATACGACCGAACCCCATTGAGGTTCTCTCTCCACTCCCTTCTCCAAGGTTCTGGTTTGACGCGCTCTGCCAATGGAGTGCCCTCGTAGTGCTCGCGGGAGAACGGAAGGATGTCATTGATCGTCACCCTGTATTCAACCTGTCCCCCGCTGATGTGGATAAACCCGAGCATGGGGAAAGAAAAATTGTCCCTGGCAATTCGGCCCCCCCTCTCCCAATAGAGCTCCTTGTGGTCAGCGAGATGCCCTATCGCATCGTCGATCGTAACCATGCTCGGCTTGGCGCTGAAGAGGATAGCATCCATCGCCTAGACCTCATCGGGACATGAGAGAGGTCACACAACCGCGCGGTCATCGTTAGAGACAGGAATGGCCGCAGGATCATGGCTTCACGCCTTCTGGTCAGCCTTGTCGCTGCCGGCCGCGACCGGCTCAGGCTCCTCGCGCAGGAGACGGCGCGCATGCTTCTTCTGGAATTGGCGGTAGTGTTCGACGAGAGCCTCCGGGTCGTGGCCGAAGCGCGCGGAGATGGCATGGCGCGCCGCCCGGACCTCGTCAATAAGAATATCGCGTTTCATTGTTTGACTCCTCCTCATCGCCCAGGAGCTCAACGGGGGTAGTCAGGATCGGACAGAAGAGGCCCAGTTCCGTGTTGACGTGACGGATGTGCTCGAACTTGTTGGCGTTTGCCAGATGCTCGCAGTTCCAGGTGAGCAAGAAATGGCAGTGGTAGTACGAGGCGAACGCGAGATGCAGGCCGTCTCCCGTCGGGTCCGCCGGCATGACGTGGCGGGCAATATACGTCCTCACAATCGGCCCGATGGCGCCGACCGCTGGCAGCCAACGGAGGCCAGCCATCAGGGCGAGGGCGTCCTCCTTGTTCGGATAGGTTCCGGATTGCAGTTCCTCGATCACCGCGGGGCTTGTGACGACCTCATAGTGCTGCCTCCGAGTGTCCCACCACTGCCGCGTCCAGCCCCGGCGCGCGACCATATCCGGCTCTCGTCGGGTTTCGACATAGAAGCTGGGGATCGTCGTCTCGATGTACACCCGCTTCTTCATGGCCGCGCTCCCTTGGGCAGCTGCCGCTGGCAAGCACGCCAGCCATCGGCATCTGCCCATCTCTGATACTAGCCCGCCGCCAGCAGTTTGTCAATCGCTTCCGCTGACAGCGGACCACTGGCCAGCAGTCTACCACAGCCGGGCGATTTGACAAAGCGCAGAGGCCCTGGCAAACTTATCCTGTTTCGGTTTGCGCAAGTGATTGACCTCTCGAGGAGAGCGATGGCTATGAGCACTAAGGTGACGAGGCGGGGATTCCTGGCCGGGCTGGGGGCGGGGATGGCCGCGCCGGTCGTGGTGGGGTCGCGAGTGCTGGCGGCTCCGCCGAGCGACCAGATTCGCATGGGCCACATCGGCATCGGCGGACAGGGCGGCGGCCACCTGGGCCGCTTCTGCAACAACGACCGCGAGCCGACCGTGGCCGTGTGCGACGTGGATAAGGGCCGCGCCGAAGGCGCCGCCAAACGCTGCAAGCGCGAGGTGGGCATCTACAACGACTTCCGCGAGCTGCTCGACCGCAAGGACGTGGATGCCGTGGTCGTGGCCTCGCCCGACCACTGGCACGGCCTGCACTCGATGCTCGCCTGCGAGGCGGGGAAGGACGTGTTTTGCGAGAAGCCGATGATGAAGACCATCGCCGAGGGGCAGGGGATGGTGCGGGCGGCGCGGCGCTTCGGCCGCGTGGTGCAGATCGGCACGCAGGCCCGCTCGACCTCGGCCGGCCGCTACGCCGCCCAATACGTGCGCAACGGCCACATCGGCAAGGTCAAGGAGGTGCGCACCTGGCACTACAACAACCCCGCGAGCGGCTGGGAGGCGCCTCAGCCCGTGCCCTCGGGACTCGATTGGGATATGTGGGTCGGGCCGGCCAAGTGGGTGCCGTATCATCCGAAGCGGTGCCACTTCAATTTCCGCTGGTTCCTCGACTTCGGCGGCGGGCAGATCCGCGACCGCGGCGCCCACATCTTCTCGAACATCTGCTGGGGCATGAACGTGGACGCGACGGGGCCGGTGAGCGTCGAGTGCCTGAGCGGCGCGGCGCCCAAGGGGATGTTCGACTGCCCGAACAACTTCACGGTGAGATACGAGTTCAAGAACCCCGACTGGAACCTGTTCTGGTGCCAGCCGGGCGAGAACTTCGGCGGGGCGGGGTTCGGCTTCAAGTACTTCGGCGACAAGGGCGAGCTGGTCGTCAACGGCGGCGACGGCAGCATCCAGTCGCCGAAAGAGGTCTACATCGAGCCTGCGGCGGGCGAGACGAAGCTCTACGTGAGCAACGACCACATGGGCGATTTCCTCAAGTGCGTCCGCTCGCGCGAGAAGCCCGTGATGGACGTGGCGATCGGGCATCGGGTGACGAGCCTGTGCATCCTGGGCAACATCGCGTTCCGCGTGGGCCGCAAGCTCGCCTGGGACCCCGCGAAGGAGGAGATCGTGGGCGACGAGGCGGCGAATCGGCTGCTCGCCCCGCCCATGCGGCCGCCGTGGCATCTGTAGGCTCGCCCGCCGTGGCGGCGGGGCCAGGCGCGGTTCCAGGAGGCAGCCCGTGAAACGGAGAGTGCTCTTCATCCCGCTCGAGGAGATCGAGGCGCACCTTGCGGAGAACTCGCGGCAGGACGTGAAGCTCGTCGTGTCCGAGATCATGACTGATGAGCTTGCCGCTCGACTCAAGGCGCGGGGGAAGGTGGTCAAGCAGGAGAGAGCCTTGGGGGAACCCTTCTGGAAGCACTCCGCCGCCACCGATCCGAACTTCGTCTGCGAGGCCAGGGACCTGGTTGACATCCTGCTCCCCCAATACGCCAATGGCCCCCTGACGGTGGCGTTGGCGAATGAGAGAGCCGAGCAAGACAGGCATTACCACGGCCGCCACTGGGAGCTGTACTTCTCAGAGCACCCAATCCACGCCCGATACAGGTTCCTGGGTGATTCTGAGGACCAGCCCCCGGCCGAACTCGACAAGGGTGGCCTGGCCCTGTTTGGCCCTGAGGTCATTCATGAGGTGAAGCTGGGTGGACTGACGCTCGTCATTGAGGTCCCCGCGGTTGCGCGGGACAGGTACAAGCCGTAGGGCGTGCATCCCTGCACGCGGAAGATTCAGCGAAGGAGCGATAGATGCGAATCTCGATGGTTCTCACCGTTGCCCTCGGTTGGGCGATGGCTGCCGGCGTGGTGGCGGGCGAGGCGGGCGAGGACCCGCTGCTGAAGGAGTTGCAGGGCCAGGGCGAGGGGGTGAAGCGGTCGGCCGCCGAATGGGAGGCGGCGCACGCCAAGGCGCTCGACGCGCTGCTGCCGAAACTGACGGGCGACAACCTCGAGGAGCGCGGGGAGGCGAACCGCGCATACGAGCGCATCTGCTGGCGGGCCAGCCGGCCGGGCGCCGAGGCCGAACGCGCCGTTGCGGCGAAGGCCATGCTTGCGCGCCTCAAGCCCGAGCTGCCTAAGCTCGGCACGATCGCCATCCTCGGGGGCCTCGAGCGCATCGGCACCGAGGACGCGGTGGCCCCGCTGGCGAAGCTGCTGGACGCGAAGGAGACGGAACTGCCCTCGGTGCGCGAGCACGCGCGCCGCGCGCTGGTCAAGAACCCGAGCCCGAAGGCCGTGGACGCCTTGCGCAAGGCCCTCGCGAGCGCCGAAGGCTCCGAGTGGCGCGTGGGCCTCATCAACGCCCTCGGCGAGCGGCGCGACAAGGCGGCCGTGCCCGCCCTGATCAAGCTCGTCGGCGACGACGACCAGACCGTGAAGCTCGCCGCGGTCGAGGCCCTGGCCCGCATCGGCGACAAGACCGCCGCCGGCCTCATCGCCGGCGCCAGCAAGGGCGCGCCGCCCCGCGTCTGGCGCATCGCCATCGTGAGCTATCTCCTCCTGGCCGACCGCCTGGTCGAGCAGAACGACAAGGCGGGCGCCCTGAAGCTCTACCAGAACCTCCTCGAGGCCGAGGACTACGTGAAATGCGGCGCGCTGATCGGCGTCGGGCGGGCCGGCGGGGCCGCCGAGATGTCGGTCATCTTCGAGTCACTGGCGGACAAGGACGTGGCGATTCGCGCGGCGGCGACGATGGCCCTCGAGATGATGCCGGCCGAGGCTGTGACGAGCGCCGTGACCGAGAAGATGAAGACGGCGGCGCCTGAGCTGAAGGTCGTCCTCCTCAAGCTCCTGGCCGCCAAGGGCGAAAGGGCGATGCTCCCCGTCCTCGCCGCATCGGTGTCCGATGCCGATGAGAGCGTCCGCATCGCCGCCTATGAGGGCATCTCGAAGATCGGCGACGCCAGCGTCGTGCCTGCCCTCGTCGGCAGGCTCGGCAAGGCCCAGGGTAAGGAACAGGACGCGGTCCGCAACGCCATCGCCCGCATCCCTGACCCGGCCGCCACGGTCAGTGTGGTGCGCGAGATGGAGCGGGCGGAGGCCCCGGCCCGCGCCGAGCTTGTTCGCTCCCTTGCCGCACGCAAAGATGACCTCGCGGTGCCCGCTCTCCTCAAGGCCGCCGAGGACAAGGACGCCGCGGTGCGCTCCGAGGCCCTCAAGGCCCTCGGCGCCTACGCCGGCGATGATGCCCTGGCCGGCCTGGTCGTGCTGCTTGTGAAGGCCGACGACAAGGACCGCGCGGCGGCGGAGAAGGCCCTGAGTTCCGTGTGCGCCCGCGTCGAGGACGAAACGCGGCGCACCGCGCCCATCCTCGCGGCGCTGCCGAAGGCCGAGGGGCCGGCCCGCGGCGCCCTGCTGCGCGCGCTCGGAAAGCTCGGCGGCACGAAGGCACTCGAGGCGGTGCGGGCCGCGCTCAAGGACGCCAACGCCGACGTGAAGGACGCGGCGATCCGCGCCCTGGCCGACTGGCCCGACGCCAGCGTGGCCGCCGACCTGCTCGACGTGGCGAAGGGCACCGACAACCTGGCGCATCACGTGCTGGCGCTTCGCGGTTGCCTGCGCGTGCTCGGCCTGCCCGGCGAGCGCTCGACGGGCGACAAGCTCAAGCTCCTCGCCGACGCGATGAAGGCGGCTCGCCGCCCCGAGGAGAAGAAGGAGATTCTCGGCGCGATGGGCAATGTGCCCAGCCCCGAGGCCCTCAAGCTGGTCGAGCCGTTCCTGGCCGACGAGGCGCTCAAGGCCGAAGCCGCAGTGGCCGCGGTCAAGGTCGCCAGCTCCCTTATCGGCTCGCAGCCCGACGCGGCCAAGGCCGCGCTCGAGAAGCTGCTCGACGCCGCGCCCACCGACGACGTGAAGAAGCAGGCCCAGGACGCCCTGAACCTGCTCGACAAGTTCGAGGACTACGTCACCGCCTGGGAGGTCGCCGGCCCCTACACCAAGAGCGGCAAGGACGGAGCGGGCCTGCACGATGTCGTTTTCCCGCCCGAGGAGGCGCTTGTGGGCGGGGCCTCTGTGCCCCGCGACAAGGTTGCCTGGGAGGTCATGCCGCCCGGCGGCGGCGAGAAGCAGTTCCTCCCCTTCCACATGGACTTGGACAAGAAGTACGCGGGGAAGCTGAACGCGGCGGCCTACCTTCGCACGAACGTCTGGTCGCCCGAGGACCAGAAGGCGCGGCTCGAGTTCGGCAGCGACGACGGGGCGAAGGTGTGGCTCAACGGCGCCCTCGCCCTCAACGCCCCGCAGCCCCGCAGCTTCGAGGTGGGGAAGGACAAGGTCGAGGTCGCCCTCAAGAAGGGCTGGAACGCGGTGCTCGTGAAGGTGTGGAACGGCACCGGCGATTGGGGCGCCGCCGCCCGCCTCCGCAGGCCCGACGGCTCGCAGCTCCCCGGCCTCCGCGCCGCGATCAAGCCGGAGTAGGGGAGCCTGCGTCGTAGAAGGAGTGGCAGCGATGCGGGAATGGGCCAGTGCTTCCGCCCTCGCGCTGATCTGCCTCGCTCTTGCCCTGCCGGCCGGCGCGGCGGAGTACTTCGTCGCCAACAAGCCCGGGTCGGGCGCGGGCACGGCCTCCGAGCCGTTCGGCATCGCCGACCTGCCCGACCCGACGAGCGAGAAGCTCAAGAGCAAGGCCATCGAGGCACTTCAGCCCGGCGACACGCTGACCTTCCGCGCGGGCGACTACGCGCTGAAGACCCTCGAGGGCAAGTACTACTGGCTCGGCTACCTGCGAGCCGCGCGGCCGGGCACGGCCGAGAAACGCATCACCCTCCGCGCCCAGCCCGGCGAGGCCGTGCGCCTCATCCACTCGGGCGGCGGACAGCCGATGCTCGCCGGCGGGCAGTTCGTCACCTACCAGGGCTTCACCATCGAGACGGGGCCGCCCGCCGCCGGGCGAATCGGCGGCACGGGCGTCGAGGTGGCCTACTGCCACATCAAGGGCATCCACGTGGACACCTCGGACAACCACGACGGCCTCCGCCTCGAGGGCGCCAGCGAGTGCCGAGTCCACCACTGCATCATCGAGGGCGTGACCGGCCGCAGCCAGAACAGCGCCGGCATCAAGCTCTATCGCACCACCAAGATGGTCATCGAGGACAACTACATCCACTCGAACATCGCCGGCATCTTCGACAAGGACTCGGGCATCGAGAACACCTATCGCCGCAACCTCCTCACCGGCAACCGCGTGCAGTTCTACGGCAACAACCAGGGCAAGATCGCCCGCTACTTCCTCCACGACAACGTGGTGGACGGCCAGATCAGCCTCCACTCCGCCTGCGACGGCTGCGAGGTCCACGACAACCTCGTCCGCGCCGACACCCTCGCCGGCGCCTGGGCCGGCGGCATCTGGCACAACCGCCTCTGGAACAACATCGTGCTCTCCGGCGGCAAGCCCATCCTCGCCTTCTACGAGAAGAGGAGCCCCCTGGTCACGGAGGGCGACAAGCCGCACCTGGCCCTGATGGACTTCAATTTCTACGACGCCGCGCCCCGCTACGACTTCGGCGAGTATGCAGCCAAACGTGACAAGCTCACCCTCGACGACATGCGGGCCAAGGGCTTCGAGAAGCACTCCGAGACCGTCGCCGCCGCGGACCTCTTCGTGGACCAGAAGACCTGGCAGCTCAAGCCCGAGTGGGCGAAGAAGGGCAAGGACGGCGACGCCCCCGGCCCCGACGACATCGCGGCCATCCTCGACCTCACCCGCTACGGCCCCGCCGCGGCCCCGAGGGACGCACGATGAGGCCGAGGGCCGGCCGCACCGCGTTGGCACACACGGCGAAGCGTGCTATACTATGAACGGTTGGCCTGTTGGTGTCTTCCCAGAGACGCGATGAAGAAGAGGGTCGGACGATGATCAGCCGCCACACGATCCGCGAAATGGCTGACCGCATCAGGGAGCGCTTCCGTCCAGAGAAGATTGTCCTCTTCGGGAGCTATGCGCGGGGCGATGCGACCGAGGCGAGCGACGTGGACCTGCTCGTGATCCTGCGCACCGACCTCGCCAAGCCGAAGCGCAGCGCGCCGATGTACTCCCTTCTGAGAGATTACCCATGCGGCAAGGACATCGTCGTCTATCGCCCGGATGAGGTTGCCGAATACCAGCACCTGCCGACCAGTCTGATCCACCGCGCCCTGGCCGAGGGGGTTGTGCTGCATGAAGGATCAAGCCGAGTATATCCGGGACTGGTTCCCCAAGGCTCCGCCCCACTCTTGGAGGTGCACTCATGAAAGTGCCATGGCTCGGCATGCTTCCTCTCCTGCTACTGGGCGCTGCCATCCTTGTTGATTCGGCCTTGCGAAGGGGGAAGCTGGACTTTGTGTGGGCGCTCATCTCAGTGATCTGGGCAGGCTTCGTGGTGACCCAGTTCGTCACAGACGAGGTGGAAAGGAAGAACCCTGCATATGCGGTTGGATGCTGCATGGCAGCATGCCTCGGCGCGTTCGTGCTCTATCGAATCGTGACCCACCGGCAATCAGTGAAACGGGGCAGCGAGTGCCGAAGTTGCGGAGCCAAACTGGGGTTGTTCAACCGTTGCCTCAACGAACCCAACTTGTGCAAGTCGTGCGCGCGGCCGACAAGCGTGATAGTGAAGTGTCCGCAGTGCGGCGCGACCTTTGGCAGAGCGACCAAGGAAATGATCGGTACGACCGGGGAGTGCGGGAAGTGCGGCGCAGAGTTCGACGTAGACGCGGATGGCATTAAGCCGCGGCAGAGAGAGCCGGGTTCGGAGGCGTAGGCCCGCAGAGCGAGGGTTCGCTGGCGAAGACGCCTCAAGCCGAAGCATGTCCCTGGGCGCTGGAGGAGTTCGCTATGGGTTCGATGAAGCGAGTTCTCGTCGCGGCGTTTGCGCATGAGACGAACACGTTTCATCCCGTGAAGACGACGGGGTTTCGGTTCACGGAGGCGAGCAGCCGGCCGCTGCCGGTGTGGGAGGGGGCGGGCATCGAGGTGGTGCCCGGCGTCTCGGCGCGGCCGATGGGCGGCGGGACGCTCGACGGCCAGGCCTGCCGCGCGGCGATGAACCGCGTGCTCGATTCGCTCCGCGCCGCGCTGCCCGTGGACGCGGTGTTCCTGCGGCTCCACGGGGCGATGTATGCCGAGGGGATCGGCCCGGCCGAGGCCGTGCTCGTGGGCGAGGCCCGAGCGATCGTCGGGCCAAGGGTGCCCATCGCCTGCACGTTCGATCTGCACGGCAACATCCCCGCGCGAATCGCCGAGTTCGGCGATATCCTGGTGGGGCTGAAGACCGCGCCGCACACCGACGGCGCCGAGACGGCCGAACTGGCCGGCCGCATCCTGCTCGACACGCTGCGCGGCACGGTGCGGCCCGTGTCGTGCGTCCTGCCCATCCCGATCATCCTGCCCGGCGAGAAGGCGATGACGACGGCGGAGCCCTTCGGCTCACTCGTCGCGGAGGCGCGGCGGATCGAGCGCGAGGGCATCGCGGGCCACGGCGAGCGAATCCTGGCCGCGACGCTGTTCGTCGGCTGCGCCTGGACCGATTCGCCCGACACGGGAATGGCCGTGATGATCACGGCCGACGGCTCGCGCGCCGCGGCCCGCGCCGCTGCCATCCACCTCGCCCGCAAGGTCTGGGAGGCCCGGCACGACTTCGCCTTCGGCTGCGAGACGGCTGACCTCGAGGAGGGCGTGACGCGGGCGTTGGCCGCGAAGGAGCCGACGGTGTTCCTCACCGACAGCGGCGACAACGTCACGGCCAGCGCGCCGGGCGACCTGCCGCTCGTGCTGCGCCACCTCGTCGAGCGCAAGGTCGCCCGCGCCATCGTCGCCGGCATCAGCGACCGGCCCGCGGTCGCGAAGTGCTTCGAGGCGGGGGAGGGGAGGGCGCTGCGCCTCTCGATCGGCGCGACGGCTGAAACGCGGTTCGGCCCGCCGCTCGAGGCCGACGCCCAGGTGGTGCGCCTGGTGCCCAGCCACCGATGGGCCGTCGTGCGCACCGGCGGCGTCGAGGCGGTGCTCGCCGAGGGACCGACGGCGTTCACCGACCCCAGCCACTTCGAGGTGTGCAGCATCGCCCCGCTGAAGTACAAGCTCGTGGTCGTGAAGGAGGGCTACCTCTTCCCCTGCTTGACGCGCATCGCGCCGCGGTACATCATGCTCCTCACGCCCGGCTCGGGCGACATGCGGATCGAGCGCCTTGCCTACGTCCGCCGCCAGCGGCCCGCCTTCCCGTTCGAGCCCGACACGGCGTTCGACGCGCCCGCCCCGCCGCGGCCAGCTTGACTCGATGGCCCACAAGCGCCATAATCCATGGCGTCATCTTTCCATACACGCGACGTGGAGCGGGGGTGTACCATGCAAGACCGTGTCTCGCGCCGGGGCTTCTTGGGTATCCTTGGCACAGGGGCCGTTGCGCCCTACATGCTGACCAGCCAGGCCCTCGGCGGGCCGGAGAAGGAGGCGGCGAGCGACCGCCTCGCCGTCGGCCACATCGGCGTCGGCGGCATGGGCAGCGGACAGCTTCGCGGCACGATGAACAACCGCGCCGCCACGTCCGTCGCCGTGTGCGACGTGGACAAGGAGCGCCTCTCCCGCGCCGAATCAACGACGGGCGGCAAGGCGAAGCCATACCACGACTTCCGCCAACTCCTGGAGCGGCAGGACATTGATGCGGTCGTCATCGCTTCGCCCGACCACTGGCACGCACTCCACACTATCCATGCCTGCTGCGCGGGGAAGGACGCCTACGTACAGAAGCCGATGTGCGTGACGGTTCGCGAGGGCCAGGCGATGGTGGCCGCGGCGCGCCGCTACCATCGCGTCGTGCAGATGGGCAGCCAGGGGCGCTCGCAGCTCGCCGGCCGCTACTCGGCCCAATACGTCCGCAACGGCTACTGCGGCAACGTCCGCGAGGTCCGCTGCTGGCACTATCCGAACCCCAGCCGCCCGCCGGCGCCGCCCGAGCCCGTGCCGCCGCAGCTCGACTACGATTTCTGGCTCGGGCCGCTCGCGTACTTCCCCTATCATCCCGCGCACACCCACGGCAGCTTCCGCTGGCTCATGTGCAGCGGCGGCGGCAACATCCGCGACCGCGGCGCGCACATCTTCGGCATCGTGTGCTGGGCGATGAACGTGGACGCCACCGGCCCCGTCTCCATCGAGGCCACGGGCGACATCCCCGACGGCCTCTACGACATTCCCACCACGATGAGCGTCGTCTACGAGTTCAAGGACCCCGACTGGACCCTGCACTGGGACCAGCCGGGCGAGCCGCAGGGCTTCGCCGGCGAGGCGCGGCCATTCCCCTACGGCGTCGTCTTCATCGGCGACAAGGACCGGCTGGTCGTCGGCCACTGCGACGGCGTGCGGGGCGACAAAAAGGTCTTCTTCGAGCCGGGGGCGAACCAGGTCGAGCTGTACAAGAGCAACGACCACCTCGCGAACTTCTTCGACTGTGTGAAGACCCGGCGGCGCTGCATCGTGGATGTCGCGATCGGCCACCGCATCACCAGCCTGTGCGTCTTGGGCAACCTCGCCTATCGCATCGGCCGCAAGCTCCGCTACGACCCCGTCAAGGAGGAGTTCCCAGGCGACGACGAGGCGAACCGCATGCTCCACAGCCCCTATCGCGAGCCGTGGGCGCTCCTCTGATTGCCGATTTGCGATTGCCGATTGCCGATTTCAGAGAATGGTAGGGCGTGCATACTTGCACGCGGAATCTTGTGAAGCACCCATCCTTGGAGGTCACGTATCGCAAAGGCAAGCCGTTTGCTGCCTACCTGCATCTAGGCGACGGGCGGCCGCAGCAGAGCTGCCGCACCGAGGAAATCCGCCCCGGTGTGCTCGCGGATATTGTGCAAACAGGAGAGCTTCTTGGCATCGAGTTCCTTTCACCCGGCTCCGTCACGGCTGAGGACCTCCAAGGCATCATCTGCCGTCTGCCCGGTGCTCAGCTTTGCTCTGTTGATTTGATGCCCATTATGCGCCGCTGAACGTAGTCCGATGTGCCAAAGGAGGATGAGACCATGTCCGCATCAGTGAGTGGTCCCAGGTTCCGAGGAGCGCAGGTGATATGGCACCAGACGGATTCTGACGCCATGGGTGGGACTCTCGTTCTCGATGCACCCAGACTGGAATTCCTCGAGCAATTTGACTTGGGAGAGTTGGGAAGCTTCATTGGAGCGCGCCCCACTGGGCAAACTGCAAGAGTGACTCGGTGCTCGGTGGCGGCTATCCCCACCGGCCCAAGCCAGCAGTACGCTTACACCTGGCAGACTGAGGATCCAGGCCCCTTCGCCCAAACTTCGCTGCCCCGCAAGTGCGTTTGCCTCCCCGAAAGCATGTCGCCTCCGCCGCAGTTTGCTGGAGTCCATTTCCGGTCTCGGCAGTTCGGCGGCGCCGTTTTTTCGGAACCCGTGCCTGAGTGTCAGGTTCCGCGGGAGGTGGACCTTGCCTTGCTTGCAAGCCACTTCTGCTGCGCTGGACTCAGTGGAACGGCAAGGGTAATATCGTGTGGCTGTGACCTTGACGCCTTTGGTCAGGGCACGATCGGCTACCGGTATTACTGGTACAAGCTCTGACTGCTCATAGGTAGGCCACTCCCGGCAGCCGCGGCCATGCTCTTCTGATACGGTGATGCGGCACGCGGGACGGAATCAAGCCGAGGGAAGACCGATGAACGAGGGAATGCCCCGCCGTCAAGTACTCGCGGCCACGCTGGCCGCGCCCTACTTCCTGACCAGCGGCGCGCTGGGGGCCGAGGGGAAGGCGCCCGCCAGCGACCGTATTGCCGTCGGCCACATCGGCGTCGGCGGACGAGGCGGCGGCCTCCTCGGCTATATCGTCAACACCCCCGTTGCGACGCCCGTGGCCGTGTGCGACATTGACCAGGCCCGCTGCGACAACGCCTACAGCCGCACGGGCGGCACGGCGAAGAAGTTCCACGACTTCCGCGACCTGCTCGACCAGAAGGACATTGACGCCGTGGTCATCGCCTCGCCCGACCACTGGCACCCGCTCCACACGATCCACGCCTGCCGCGCGGGGAAGGACGTGTATTGCGAGAAGCCGCTGTCGGTGACGATTCGCGAGGGGCAGGCGGTGGTGGCCGCGGCACGCCGCTACGACCGCGTGGTGCAGTTGGGCACCCAGTGGCGCTCGATGGCCGGCCGCTACGTGGCCCAGTACATCCGCAACGGCTACTGCGGCACGGTGCGCGAGGTGCGCTGCTGGCACTACCCGAACCCCACCCATCCGCCGGCCCCGCCGCCGCCCGTGCCGAAGGGGCTGGACTACGATGCCTGGCTCGGGCCGCTCCCCTGGATGCCCTATCACCCGGCGCGAACGCACGGCAACTTCCGCTGGCTCATGTGCAGCGGCGGCGGCAACATCCGCGACCGCGGCGCCCACATCTTCGGCATCGTGTCGTGGGCGATGAACGTGGACCACACCGGCCCCGTCTCCATCGAGGCCACGGGCGACCGCCCCGACGGCCTGTTCGACAACCCCGTCCGCATGAGCGTCACCTACGAGTTCAAGAACCCCGACTGGACCCTTCACTGGGACCAGCCCGGCGAGCCCAAGGGCGGGCAATACGGCGCCTTCTACGTTGGCGACAAGGACACGCTCTCGTCCTGGGACAACTTCGACACCGAGCCGAAAGCGAAGTTCGAGGCCAAGCCGGGCGAAATCGCCCTCTACCGCAGCACCGACCACATGGGCAACTTCCTGGAGTGCGTCCGCACGCGGCGGCGGCCCATCATGGACGTCGCGATTGGCCATCGGGCCACCAGCCTGTGCAACCTGGGCAACGTCGCCTACCTGCTCGGCCGCAAGCTCGCCTGGGACCCCGTGAAGGAGGAATTCGTCGCTGACGACGAGGCGAATCGCATGCTCCACTACCCGTATCGGGAGCCGTGGAGATTGTCATAGACCCGTAATCCGTAACTGGAAAAGAGGAACCAGTTGGCTTCCGCTTCTCTTCTGGTCACGGATTACGGATTACGCATTACGGATTCCCTGGGAAAAGAGAGGAGACCGAAATGAGGGCGTTCACGCCGTTGTGTTTGGCACTTGCGATGGTGGCCGCCGCCTTTGCAGGCGAAGCAAATGTGGATGAGCTGGTCAAGCAGCTCGAGGGGCCGAACCCGCCCGAGAATCTCGATGCGGCCTACAGCCAGGTGCTCGACGCGTGGCTGCCCAAGATGAGCAGCGACAATATGGGCGACCGCCAGGGGCCCGAGCAGGCGTTTCAGAACCTCTGCTGGAGCGCCGGCGCGCCCGGCGCCGAGGCCCGCCGCCTCGCCGTGTGCAAGGCCATGGTCGCCCGCCTCGCCAAGCCCGAGCTCCCGAAGTGGCCCCGCGTCTGGTTCCTCAAGCAGCTTCAGCACATCGGCAAGGCCGAATCGGTGGAGTGCATGGCCGCGCTCCTGGCCGACAAGGATGAGCTGGTGCGCGAGAGCGCCCGCCGCGCCCTCCAGAAGAGCCCCACCCCCGAGGCGACGGCGAAGCTCCTCGCAGCCCTCGATGGGGCCACGGACGCACAGTGGCGGGTCGGCCTCATCAACGCCCTCGGCGACCGCGGCGACGCCGCCGCCCTCAAGACGCTGCTGAAGCTCGCCGCCGACGGCGACGACGATGTCCGCTCCGCCGCCGTCCTCGCCCTCGCCAAGATCGGCGACAAGGCCGCCGCCGATCCCATCGCCGCCGCGATGGCCAAAGGCTCCGACCACGCCAAGGTCACGGCCACCGACTCCTATCTCCGCCTGGCCGAGAAGCTGGTCGCCAAGGGCGACAAGGCGGCCGCCTTGCCCATCTACCGCAAGCTGCTCGAAGCCCCGGGCCACGTGCGCTGCGCCGCCGTCATCGGACTCGGCCGCGCCGGCGGCACGGCGGAACTGGACGCCATCTTCGCCACGATGGCCGACAAGGATGAGAAGTTGCGCGGCGCCGCCCTCTACGCTCTCGGCCAGCTCCCGGGCCGCGAGGTCTCGGCCGCCATCGTCGCCAAGATGAAGACCGCCGAACCCGCGCTCAAGGTCGTCCTGCTCCAGGCCCTCGCCCTCGGCGGCGACAAGGAGGCCCTCCCCGCCTTCCTGGCCGCGGCCGCCGACGCCGACGAATCGGTCCGCATCGCCGCCTACGAGGGAATGGCCGCCCTCGGCAACGAGGCCGCCGCCCCCGCACTCATCGCCGCACTCGTGTCGAAGGCCGACCGCGAGCTCGAGGCCGCCCGCCTCGCCGTCAACCAGATCCCCGGCGACGCGGTGACCGCCGCCCTCATCAAGGCCTTCGACACCGCTCCCCCCGCCGGCAAGGTGCAGCTCATCGGCTGCCTCGCCGCGCGCCGCACGCCCTCCGTCGCCCCCGCCCTCCTGAAGGCCGCGACGGATGCCGACGCCGCCGTCCGCACCGAGGCATTCAAGGCCCTGGCCGACGTGGCCGACGCCTCGGCACTCCCCGCGATCGTCAAGCTCCTCGTCGGCGCCAAGGACGACGGCGAGCGTGCCGCCGCCGAGCGCACCATCACCTCGATCGCCCGCCGCATGGACACCGAGGATCAGCGCACCGAGGCCGTCCTCGCCGCACTCCCGGGCGCCGGCGTGCCGGCCCGCGTCTCGCTCCTCCGCATCGCCGCCAACCTCGGCGGCGCGAAGGCCCTCGCCGCCGTCCGCGCCGCCATGAAGGACCCGGCCCCCGAGGTCCAGGAGGCCGCCTTCCGCGCCCTGCCCAACTGGGCCGACCCCTCGGTGGCGCGGGACCTGCTCGACATTGCGAAGAGCGATGCCCCGCTCGCGCGCCGCGTGCTGGCCATCCGCGGCGCCGTGGACGTCGCCTCCAAGACCGGCGGCCTCGCGCCCGACGAGATGCAGAAGATCTTCGAGTCCGCCATGGCCGCCGCCCCGCGCCCCGAGGACAAGAAGATGGTGCTCGGCGCCATGGCCAACGTGGCCAACCTCGGCGTCCTCGACCTCGCCCTGAAGTACCTCACCGACCCCGCCCTCAAGGCCGAGGCCGAGATTGCCGCCGTCCGCGTCGCACGAGCCGTCAGCGGCTCCTACCAGGCCAAGGCCAGAGAGGTCCTCAAGAACCTCGCCGAGCTGTCCGACAACGACCAGGTGAAGAAGGAGGCCAGCGAGGCCATCGCCCTCCTGGACCGCTTCGAGGACTACATCACCTCCTGGCTCGTCTCCGGCCCTTACCGGCAGGGCGACAAGGACGGTCCCGGCCTCTTCGACTTCGCCTTCCCGCCCGAGAAGCCTGGCGACACCACGGCGAAATGGGCCGCCATGCCCATCGGCACCGACAAGGGGCGCCCCTGGCTCATCGAGTTCGACAAGACCCCCGGCATCGCAGGCCAGAACGCCGTCGTCTACCTCCGCACCCGAGTCCAGTCGCCCGCGAAGCAGGAGGCCCGCATCGAGGCCGGCAGCGACGACGGGATCAAGGTCTGGCTCAACGGCAAAGTCGTCCACGCCAACAACGCCACCCGCCCCTGCTCCCCGGGCAGCGACAAGGCGAAGGTCACCCTCAACGAGGGCTGGAACGACCTGCTCGTCAAGGTCACCCAGGGCGGCGGCGAGTGGAGCGTGTGCCTCCGCTTCCGCGGCCCCAACGGCGAGCGCCTCGTCGGCCTCGTCGGCGACCCGAATGGAAAGTGACCCCGTTCGTAGAGTAGAATGGTAGGGCGTGCACACCTGCACGCGGAATCTGCGTTCGGAGTCCCGCCTTCAGGCGGCCTTGTCTGCCTCTTTGGTTTGGAAAGGAGAATGCGGTGAATGGTTGGCGGAAAGCAGGTGTCCTCGTGTGCGGCTTGTGCCTGGCCGCGTCCCTCGCCCTCGCCGGCGAGGAGGCCAAGGCCGAGGAAGGCGTGACGGTGCTCTTCGACGGCAAGGGCCTCGACGCCTGGACCCAGAAGGCCCAGGGCGGCTGGACCGTGGACGACGAGGGCTGCCTCGCCTGGCAGAAGGGCTGCGGCTATATCTGGACGAAGGAGCAGTTCGGCAACTTCGTCCTCGACCTCGACTTCAAGGTCAGCCCCGGCTGCAACAGCGGCATCTTCATCCGCACCGCCAAGACCGGCGACCCCGTGCAGACCGGCATCGAGATCCAGGTCCTCGACTCTCACACCCGAGAGAAGCCGGGCAAGAACGACTGCTGCTCGGTCTACGACTGCCTCGCCCCCTCGAAGAACGCCGAGAAGAAGCCCGGCGAGTGGAACCACGTCGCCATCACCTGCAACGACAACAAGATCGAGATCGTCCTCAACGGCGAAAAAGTGATCGACATGGACCTCGATCAGTGGACCGAGGCGCGAAAGAACCCCGACGGCTCGGGAAACAAGTTCAAGACCGCCTACAAGGACATGCCGCGCAAGGGCCACATCGGCTTCCAGGACCACGGCAAGGCCGTCTGGTACCGAAACATCAAGATCAAGGAATTGCCCGAGAAGAAGAGCCTCTGAGACGTGATGCGTGATGCGTGACGCGTGAGAAGAGGGACAGGCCCGGTGGGTCTTCTCCTATCACGCGTCACGCGTCACGCGTCCTGACCGAGGAGACCTGTAATGCTGCGAGGAGCCTTTGCCCGCCGCGACCTCCTCAAGGGCGCCACCGCGGCCCCCTTCTTTGCCATCATCGGCCGCTCCGCCCTCGGCGGCCCCGGCCAGAAAGCCCCCAGCGACACCCTGGCCCGCGGCGTCGTCGGCACTGGCGGCCGCGGCCAGGCATTCCTTGGCCCACGCGACCGCCGTGTCATCGCCGTGTGCGACGTGGACAAGTCCCACGTCGAGGCTGCCGCCAAACGCGTCGGCTCCGGCTGCACCCCCTACGCCGACTTCCGACAGCTCCTCGAAGTCCAGGCCATTGACGAGGTCTGCATCGCCACCCCGCCCCACTGGCACGCCCTCGTTTCCATCCACGCCGCACAGGCCGGCAAGGATGTGCTCTGCGAGAAGCCGATGACCAAGTTCATCCGCGAGGGCCAGGCCGTCGCCGACGCCATCCGCCGCTACGGCCGCGTGTTCCAGATCGGCACCTACGGCCGCTTCGGCATGGGCCGACTCCGCAAGCTCATCCAGAGCGGACGCCTGGGCAAACCCCTCCTCGTCCGAGCCGGCCGCGCCCAGGGCTACAACTGGAACATCAAATGGTTCACGGGCCTCCACCACCTTCCGCCCCAACCCGTCCCGCCGCAGCTCGACTACAATCTCTGGCTCGGCCCCGCGCCCTACAAGCCCTATCATCCGCACCGCGTCCACTTCATGTTCCGCTGCTACTGGGACTACGACGGCGGCGGCCTCGCCGACCAGGGCCAGCACCACCTCGACCCCATCCAGTACATGCTCGACAAGGACGACACCGGCCCCTGCGAGGTCGAGGCCGTGGCCCCCTGGCCCGCCCACCCCGACGCCTGCGGCCCCTGGCACAGCGTCACCATCCGCTACGCGGACGACGTGGCCATCCTCATCGAGGGCGGCGAGTGGGGACCCGCCCCCGAGCCTGCCCCCTTCCTCGAAGGCCCGAACGGCAAGGTCTGGCGCAGCGGCCAGTGCGAGCCGGCCGGCCTGATGGACGGCACTGACTCCCTGCCCGACACCAAGCCGCTGATCAGCTTCGAGCAGGCCGAGAAGACGCGCAAGCCCTCGGGCGGCGGCGCCGACAGCTCGCACCGTGCCAACACCCTCTTCCAGCTCGGCAACATCGCCATCCGCCTGGGCCGCAAGATCCGCTGGGACCCCGTCAAGCAGCAGGCCATCGGCGACGACGAGGCCAATCGCCTCGTTGATGTGCCCATGCGAGCGCCCTGGCATCTGTGAAGCCATCGGGGGCGGGAGG
>Ga0307380_10002669_pt1 | contig 25058 bp, 20 predicted proteins | sample UN3MG_FD_202239 | JGI IMG/M metagenome (GOLD analysis project Ga0307380, IMG submission 202239) | Soil microbial communities from Risofladan, Vaasa, Finland - UN-3 | ecosystem: Environmental > Terrestrial > Soil > Coastal area > Acid sulfate soil | place: Finland: Risofladan, Vaasa | collected... | reverse complement strand
AATTCTGTGCAAAAGACAAATCCAATTTCGGCTCTCTAAAAAATGCCACTCCTCTATCTCCAAAATTTATATGGCTGCATCTGTCCTTTGCGGTTTCCTGAAACAGGCTTACCTAAGATGAATACGTCAATATAACAGATCCAACCCTTACTATTTTCAAACAAATATTGTAACTACTCAGGTTGTCGGGTTCACCGTTCAAGCCTGCCCGCCGGATGGCAGGCGGGGTTCACGGTTGACATCCATTCAATAAGGCGCGGTTTGTGACAAGAATCGGATGAACTCCTCATTTATCTTCAAATCGAAACCAAACACTTTAGACCGATGATTCAACAGTATTTTATCTCTCTAACCCCTGGCCCAGACCTGGTTTAGCAGTACTTTTCATAGAATCCCTGGGCGCAGTGTTCAGAAGAACCAGTTTAAAGCGCAGGTTACGTCGCACCAGGGCAGGCTTGAACTGTGAACCTTGGAACTTTGAACCTGAATAGTAACCAAATATTTATAAATGTGTTTTGTATTTCATGGAACTGGATAATCTTATTGACCCTCTAACGCTCCATGAACTATAATCGATAAAAATTATGGGAAGGAGGGTTATCTATGAGAGCAATAATAGTATCTCTTCTATCGATCCTCTGGGTTTCCATAATGAGCCTCCCCCTAACTGCTGCCCAAACCCAGATCACCTTCTGGACCACCGAGGTGGAAAAAGACCGACTGGAAATCCAGAAAAAAATTGGCCATGCATTTACCAACAAAACTGGAATCAGCGTTCGGGTGGTCCCTGTAGATGAGAATCTCTTGCTTGAAAGGGTTACTGCCGCCTATGCAGCAAGGTCCCTCCCTGATGTGATCTTCCACCCTATTGACTTCACTATCGGATGGGTGGAGGCTGGGATTCTGGATGTTCAGTCTGCAACGGAGGTGATTAATCACCTGGGCAAAGAGACCTTTGGCGCGGGGCCAATTAACCTTTCTCGAGTTAAGGACGGCTACGCAGCTGTACCAGCTGATGGATGGGGCCAGCTCCTGCTCTTTCGCAAGGATCTCTTTAAAGAAAAGGGATTACCTGAGCCTGATAGCTGGGATCACATACTTAAAGCGGCTCAAGCCCTGCATAATCCACCTTTGATCTGGGGCTTTGAGGCGGCCACCGATCCTGGGCAGACCTATACCCAGCAAGTTTTTGAGCACTTTGCGCTTTCTAATAATGTTAGATTGATAGGGGTATCCGGAAGTGTTGACTTGAACACCCCTGAGATGGTCCAAACACTCGAGTTCTACAAATCTCTCATCCGTTTTACCCCACCCGGAAACCTCTATTGGTTGCACACACGGATGGACTATCTTTCCGGACGAGCGGCTATGATCATCTGGTCTCCCTTTATCTTGGATGAGCTCTCAGGGCTCCGGCGGGATCAACCAGTTGTTCCTGATATTGCCAAAGGGGAACCGGGGTTCCTAGCCAGAAATACGGGCTTTGTAACCATAATTCGTGGCCCAAAAGGACTTGCTCAATACGGCCAGATAAACTATCTGGGTATAACCCTCGATGCAGATAAAACCGCAGCCAAGCAGTGGGTAGAATTTTTATTAAACGATGGGTACTTAAGGTGGTTAGGTATGGCAGCAGAAGGTAAGTTGCCCGTGCGAAAGGGGACACGGAAGAAGCCCAATCGCTTCATTAACGGCTGGATGAAGCTTGAATTCGGGGTTACGACTCGGGCAAAAATCTCCGAGTTTTACGGTATAAACGTTATGAAAACTATTGTAGATGGGATAGAGGGTTTCGATCGCTGGGGATTCGCAAAAGGGAAAGGGGCCCTTGTCTCCAAGATCTATGGAACAAAGGTTATCCCAGAGATTCTCAAGAAGTTCCTCGACGGTGAATTGAACGCGAGACAGTCTGCCCGTATGATGGACGAGCGAGTAAAGGCATTGGAGTAGTGAAGATTGTCGATTAAAAGTTGAAAGATTCAATATAAGGATACTGAAGGTCTCATATTCAATCATCAATGGTTAATAGTCGATTGAAAAGGACACCGCCAACCTTCTTAGATCAGGAGGCCAGACTTGCCTTCTGGATGCTGTTTCCCACATTCACCATTGTCTTGGCCTTTGTAATTTTCCCGGTGATCTGGAACCTATGGCTTAGCCTCAAACCGGTTTCCCTGGGGGATCTTCGAGGGGCCTCCCTTTTCAGGTTTAACCTAACCCTCGAGAACTTCCAGAAGGTATTCAGCGACCCTGACTTTGGATCAGTCCTCGTGACCACGTTTGTCTACACTATTGCAGGGAGCTTTCTTTCTATCCTTATGGGGTTAACGGCGGCCTTTCTGGTACATGGAGAATTTCCCGGCCGGAGCTTGTTGAGGGGACTTTTCATTTCCCCCTATATTGCCCCAGTCGTAGCAGTTACTTTTACCTGGAGTTTTATCTTAGACCCCCAACTGGGCGTCCTCAATTGGTTGGGCGTAAGCAAGGGGTTTTTTGCACAACCAATTCCGTTTTTCTCCCAGCGTTTGTGGGAATTGGACCTCTTGGGAATGAGGATCCGCCTGCCCCTGGCGCTCACTTCTGTGATCCTCTTTGAGGGGTGGCGTTACTTTCCCTTTGCCTTTCTGTTCATTCTCGCACGGCTCCAGGCCATTCCGGAGGAACTTTACCAGGCTGCGTCAGTAGATGGGGCGAGCCCGTTTCAGCGGTTTTACCATATCACCCTGCCCCAACTCTCTACGGTGCTATCCACACTTTTCCTCTTCCGATTCATCTGGACCTTCAACAAGTTTGACGATATCTTCCTGCTAACAAGGGGGCAGGCCGGAACCAAGGTATTGACCATTACAGTATATGATTACGCCTTTGGGGAGTTTAACATAGGGGCGAGCTCAGCAGTAGCCATGTTGCTCTTTGGAGTTTTGTCGATCTTCCTCATCATATACTTTCATTGGATTTTAAAAGAGGATTAATTATCGACAGGGTACACATGATACAAATCCAGTATCTCTTTATAGATAAAGGTGCTCAGGGATGAGTAGGGAACGGGTGGAGAGGACCATTATTCGAATCCTCAGAATCATGGGGCTAATAATCTTCATTGTCATTGTGGCCTTTCCATTTTACTGGATGATCGTCTCCTCTTTCAAATCTCTTAGTGAGATCCTCCTGAAACCTGCCAATCTGGGGCTTGACATCCGAAAAATCGATTTTTATGCCTATTATGAGGTACTCTTTGAACACGGCTTTCTACGATACATCTCTAACAGCGTGTATGTTTCTATAGTCACTGTCGTGCTTTCGGTAACCCTGGCCACGGTGGGAGGGTACGCGGTTACCAGGCTCCGTTTTCGCGGACAAAAATTTATGTCCTATAGCATCCTGCTTATCTATATGTTTCCGGCTATCGTTCTGGTGATCCCCCTGTATGTGATGTTCTCCCGGGTTGGGATCCGGGATTCAATCAATTTGCTTATCCTTGTGTACCTGGCTCAGACACTTCCCGTGGCCCTGTACATGCTCCGGAGCTACTTTCAGACTCTACCTCCTGAGATGGAGCAAGCAGGGTTAATAGATGGGTGCAGCCGTTTGGGCGTAATCTGGAGAATTGTTATTCCTCTCTCTGCCCCGGCTTTGGCTAGCGTGGCCCTATATACCTTTATGATTGCCTGGAACGAGTTCCTCTTCGCCTTCATGTTTCTGGATACCCCAGAGAAATTCACCTTATCCAGAGGAGTTGTACAGCTTGCAGGCAGCGTTCATCTGTCTAAACAATTGGTGATGGCAGCTTCTGTCATGGTGACTATACCCATTCTGGTCCTCTTTCTCTTCTTCGAACGTCGCCTGGTTCAGGGCTTGACCGCAGGAGCCATGAAAGGTTGAACATGGCATCATTGACCTTGAAGGCAATTACCAAACGATTCGGTAAGGTGATGGCACTATCCTGCGTGGATCTGCATGTTGAGGATGGGGAGTTCTGTGTGCTTCTGGGGCCTTCAGGCTGTGGAAAGAGCACCCTGCTCAATATTATCGCCGGCCTGATCCTTCAGGACGAAGGCACAGTGCTGCTGGATGGTAAATCCGTGGACCGGCTTTTCCCCCGAGATCGGGATGTAGCCATGGTCTTTCAGAGCTATGCCCTTTATCCCCATATGACCGTAGCCCAGAACCTGGAATTCGGGCTTCGAATGCGGGGTGTGCCCAAGCCAACTATCCAGGAGCGGGTTCTTGAGTCAGCTCAACTCCTTGGGATCAAGGATCTCCTGGACCGAAAACCCCGCGAACTCTCTGGTGGACAGCGTCAGAGGGTTGCCATGGGTCGGGCGCTGGTACGTCGGCCCAGGCTCTTCCTGCTGGATGAGCCATTGAGTAATCTGGATGCCCGCCTGCGGGCCAGCGTCCGGCTTGAGCTCAAGCAGTTGCACCGTAAGATCCAGAGCACAATTTTATATGTTACCCACGATCAGGTAGAGGCAATGACCCTTGGGGATAAGGTAGTAGTTATGCGCAATGGGAAGGTGCATCAGATTGACCAACCGGAGACTATCTATGCGCGCCCTGCAGACACATTCGTGGCCAGATTCATCGGATCGCCAGAGATGAATCTCTATCAGGGAAGGCTTCTCCAAAAAGATGGACGATCCCATTTCCAGGGTGCTGGTTTTTCCTTGGATCTCGGAGGACTCAAGCCTAACGTTGGACAAGGCGAGGTGGAGGTGGGTATACGCCCCGAGGACATTGAAATCGGTCAGAGTGCTACGGCCCTGAGGGGTAAGGTGGAGATGATTAGCAATATAGGCTCGGAGAAGTACCTGCACGTTGGTCTCGGTAATGTGAGTCTTACAGTCCGTGCGCCCAAGGAGGCTATCTTCCAACCGGGCCAGATTATACTTCTGACCATCGATCCTGACCGGCTGCATATTTTTCATGAAGGCAGTCGCATTTGAGTCCTTTGAATAATCAAAGATTTCTTACCTAATAAAGAGTAACTATATATTTAATTCTAAGTTATGCAAATTCTTAGGATATCTATTTTTCTGTAATAAGAAGCACTGCTCTTGGCACTATATCAATGACAGCAGGCAATTGGCCAGGTTGCTCTCCGTCTACATCCAAAAGGACCTGTTGATCTGAGGAGGCCTTCACCCTCTTGCCCACGAGTGTTTGTACCTTTTTTAGCTGAAGGATTTTTCCATTATAGAGCTTGGGGAGGTTCCAGAATACCGCGGGAAGGGAAAAATCACCGATTACAGTCACATGGAACATGCCATCATTCATAGTTGCCTCAGGGGCCACCCACATACCGCCACCATGATATTGCCCATTGGCAACCACCACATTCCAGATCATGACACTCTGGTCAAAGCAATTATCCACTGTAAGGTGTATTCGTTTTTTGTTGTAAATCAGAATGGAAATCAGGGTGGCCCAGATGAACGAAATGAAACCACCGAAAATTTTGGTGGTCCTGTTAACCCGTTCATCGACTTCACCTCCCAGGCCAAAACTGGTAATGTTGTGAAAATATCGAGAGGATGGATGACCATGATGATCCATGTATTCAAGCCGTCCTAAATCAATAGAACGGGTATGAGATGTAATGATTACATCCAATGCCCTGTTGAGTTCCACAGGTATAGGAACGGTCTTTATAAAATCACATCCCGTACCACGGGGAATGAACCCTACCATGGCCTCGGGTCGGATTGGCCCATTCTTTCCCATAAACCCATTCACTACCTCATTCAGGGTTCCATCTCCTCCCACACAGACAACCAGCTCAGCACCTTTATGAAGAGCATTATGAGTAAGTATGGTAGCATCTCCTGGACCGGTTGTGAGAAGGGCCTGAAAAGGCCCTAATCGATCTCTTGCCATCTTCTTTATTCGAGGCCATTCTCTGCCAGTGGATCCCATTGCTGCGTTTGGATTAACAATGAAAACGATCTTTTCTGAGGCCACAATTATTCACCTTTCAAAGGTTCAGCGTTCTGGGGTCTGGGTTCTGGGTTGAGCGTTCCGGGTTCAGATTATCGTTTAACCCTAAATCCCGATTTTATCGGGAAACCTTAAATCTTTACGTCATGGCATCACAGCTGGATATATTACAATTGTATATATTTTTCCTTGACTCGATGCATTTATTTAAGGTTATAGTTTGTGTAAGGATAAAAATCAAATACCAAATACACAGAAGAAATACGCCTACACACGCAAATAATATAAAATCATTACTTGACCTTGACTAATAATGCCTTTCTTTGCTAAAAAATTGTATAGCTGATTGAGAGGATAGCTATGGAAAAGATGCAACTTTCACGCATAGTAAACATGGAAAACCCTCAGAGTGTTCTGGATGAGGTACGGACAATCGCTTTCATGATGTTTGAGGAATTTGATTTTGATATCCTCAATCATATATTCAAAGATATTATGCGTCTTTTCCGTGGGGAATATCCAGGATACCGCAAATGTAATACTGAATACCACAACCTGAAGCATACTACAGATACCTTTCTTGCCATGGCAAGGCTCGTACACGGTGCATTTGTAAGCGGAGAAAATTTTACCAGCAAACAGGTGACTCTGGGGTTAATATGTGCACTTATGCATGATACCGGATATATTCAAACACTCGATGATGAAATGGGAACAGGAGCGAAATATACAGGTATAGATACAAAGCGCAGCATTGTTTTTATGGATAAATATATAGCTGATAGTGGATTTTCAAAAGAAAATTTCAAACATTACCCCAATATCCTCATATGTGCTGGCCTGGATGCAGAGATCAAAAAAATCCAGTTCGATTCCCGACAGACTGCACTTATGTGCAAAATGCTGGGTACTGCTGATCTCATGGGTCAAATGGCAGATCGAACCTATCTTGAGAAACTGCTTTTTCTGTACTACGAATTCAAGGAGGGAGGCATCATGGGATATGCCGATGAGCTTGATCTTTTAAAAAAGACCATGGACTTCTATGATATGACCGAGAAAAGATTTACTAATGTTTTAGGCGGCATGAATAAATATATGCGATATCATTTTAAGGCACGCTGGAATCTGGACAAGGATTTATATATGGAGGCAATTAAAAAACATATACACTATCTTGAATTCATATTGGAAAATCACGAAAAGGACTATCGCGGCCATCTGAAGCGAGGGGGTATGGTAGAAAAATTAAACGAAAAGCAGAAATAAGAAGAACAAGGGGAAAATATCCTGACCCCTGTTTCCATATTTTTACCTTCTGATATATGCTACAACACATTTGGTCATTAATATCCCTGCTATGAATCAACCTTACATGCCTACACACCGTCTTTCGAAACATTTGATATGCACCAGATAAATATGCTGGTAACGGCATGAAGAGATTTTATCTTATTTTCTTATTACAATGACCTTATCTATCAAATTTTCTAAATCATCAAAATACATATCACGATACCCAGAAGTTGCTTTTGGTTTAATGCTCATTTCAGGCTGTCAGAACTTTCTCAACCCCCCAGGTTTCGATCAGTATAAGAGAAAGCTCCTTCGAAGGATGAGGAAACGGGAGATATTGGCAGAGATCACTGAACGAATAGATATCTATGAAAATTTTTTTAACGATTTCGGGTATGAATGTCCGTTACCGAAGCACCTAAAAAGAACGGTTAATAGTGGCTTTCCCAGGTACAACATAATGGTAGATGCCCACTTTATGTCAGAGATGTGCGCAGGTATACTGGTTGCCGTTACCGACTATGACCGTTTTGATGGAACATTGACACTGGACTTGGCAGAAGAAGGAGAAACATGCAGTGCTATGGGCCATCGGGATCTCACAACTAAGAAAGGTGAGATTGTGTTGAGGGATGAAAAAGAAATTGTCTGCGTTCTTTGCCAGGGAGCGGATGAAAAAACAAGGGTAACTGAAGATACCAGCAATGTTCTCTTTTATGCCTATGCGCTTCCAGGTATCAACGAGAGATATCTCAAGGAAGGCTTGGTCATTGCAGCAGAGATAATGTCGGAATTTGGAAAGGGTACCACAGAAGGTGTAAAAATGTTTTGAAAACTTGAAAGAGGGATACCATCTTTCATAGTCACTATTTATTCTCACTCTTCTCCGTTACTATTTCCTTGAATGTACCAGTTTGATACTATTATCGTCGCCAATTGATATGGCAGAAAGGTGGTACTAGTGCGTCAAGATTCTGCTTCCAGGATAGGAGTAGTCTTTTCATCAGGGTTTTTCGGTTTTTTTGCTCATGCTGGGTTTCTGGCTGCGCTTCGGGATCGTAAGATTCGATCCTCCGGTTATGCCGGAGCCAGTTCAGGGGCCATTATTGCTGCGATGGCTGCCTCAGATATGAGCAACCACACTATAAGGGAAATTTTACTTGGGCTGAAAAAATCAGATTTCTGGGATCCTGATCCCGTGCCCCTCATATTGAAAGGGGCACTGAAACTATTTAGGGGATATTCCGGATACCTCAGGGGAAAAGGGTTTGCCCGCCTTCTGGAGCATATCCCCATCACACAGATACAAGACTGCCCTGTACCCCTGGTTATCACGGCCACGAATCTCACCTTCCAGAGAGAAGAGCTTTTCACCCAAGGAAGTCTAACCAAAGGAATCCAGGCCTCTGGGGCGGTGCCCATACTCTTCAAACCGGTGGAGATTGATGGTTCCCTCTATGTTGATGGAGGTATGGTGAACAAGGCCCCTGTTCAGGCGTTAGCCGATTTGATTCAACCGGAAAAGATCATTGTTCACTTCATAGCTTCGGATAACTTGGGTGGCCCTTCGAACAGTTTTTTAAAGAAAAAAATGACGCCCTGGCATATACACTGCCTTGCGGTCAACATCTCACGACACAAGGCCTATCAAAGTCAATGCGATGTAATACAACAAAGGGGCATTGAGCTCATCGAGGTACGAACCAATGCACCTGGTGTTGACCCGAACAGCCTTGAGAATGGCATCTCAGCTTATTATAAGGCTCGAGAAACAGGCATTAAAATTCTGGCGAACAAGGGCTTCTAAAAGCTATACCCCGATAGATTTATAGGTTGGTAAAGGGTGCAATTGGGTTGGGTGGCAGGATAGAGCGTGCTGTATTGATACTTCTTTACAAATAGCTCTCTCTTATTTTTTATTTCCCATCTTTACTATTTTTGAAACTTTGCTTTCTAAGGCCGCGACCTCTTCGACTATTATCCCAAGGTCTTTCTTTCGTGGATCATCATCAGGTGTCTTGTTATACAGTCTCCGAGAAAAACCACCGACTACTGTTAATGAATTTCTACATTCATCGGCTACCATATTTGCCATTTTGCCCAGTGCAGCAAGTCTTTCAGCCTTAACTAATTGTTTACTTTTCTCTTCTAACTTTCTTGTCCTTTCCTGAACCTTTTTTTCAAGCTCTCGACTGAAAGCGTAAATCTCATCGTACAACTGGGAAATCTTGATCGCTAGGCCAATTTGATTGGCAATAATATAAATCACGTCATTGTAGCGTTCATGAAAGTAGTTCTTCCTCTTTGAAGCAGTCACAAGAACGCCAATGATGTTTCCTTCTAATTTTATAGGAGTAACAGCAAAAGATTCGATATTTTCACCAACAAGTAGGGTGGTTGATATTGGTTTGTCGATTTCTTTCGCCTCGTTGACAATGACTATTTTTCCAGTGAGAAAACATTCCCCTGAGTAACTATCGACTGTCGGTTTTCTCGTTGCTGTCTCTACAAATTTCTTGCTTAAACCCTTTTGACTCTTTATTCTCATGTTTCCATCATCATCCAGCAGGCGGATTGAACATGCATCAAGCTTAAATTCTCGTGTGAGTAAATCTACAATAGCATCCAATACGCCCTGCAAATGAAGAAGAGAGGAAACAAGTCTTGTAATCTCACAAAGTATAGTGAGTTTTTGTTCGCTTTCTCTTTTTTCTCTTAAAATTCGATTACTTACTTTTGAAGAGTCTCCCATATCATCATCGAATTTAATGAAGAGCTTTTCATATTTCCCATCTGTTCACAGATTTCGAGTTCACCCCTGCACGACTTTGAATCCCGATTTTATCGGAAACCCCCGCCTGTCCCGGTACCATATTTTCCTTTTTCTATTTTTTTTCTAAACCCATTTGATCTTTTTTTTACAACGTAAATTAAAAAAAGCAACTCAGGAGAGAGGAAATGGAGATAGAGACAGTTTCGAAATGTGGAAAGGATACCGTAACAGAAGGTGAAAAATTATCACAGATGCAGATTACTGTTGAGGCATGCGGGGCATCTGCCCGCCCATACCCGGCATTGTCATCTTCTCATAGCCTTTGGGGATCTCGAATACAGAGTCCTTTACCCTGCCTTCCTTAATGTTTTTAAACTCAGTGTACATGTCGCCATATGAACTATGGTAGATCATTTTGATGGGGTAGTCGAGCTTTTTGGAGATCCACTGGGTCATGATGCCCATTGATTTGTCCTTATAGGTGATCAGGTACTTGTCGCACTTGTAGCCGTTGACTTTCTCAGTGCCAACCTTTTTCTTATCAGCGATCTTTGTGAGATCCACATCAATCTTGCTCGCCTGGAGTGTATCAACCACTGCTGGCATTTCCATATACATCTTGTCCCCATGGTTGATTATCCATATAATTTTTTTGTCAATTCGGTTGATGGTGGTGGTCTTCTCGCCCTCTTTAGTCATATCCGTACGCATTTTTTCGCCCTTGACATAGATCTTACCCTTCATCTCCATGCCCTGCTGCTTCTGGATACTATCCGCCGTGAATTCAGCTGCAGAGGTCATCAGCGAGAATGACGGTACGCAAACGAGTACTATAAACCCAGCCAGTAAAGTATACACAAATCTTCTCATCATCTATACCTCCTCTTATGTTTCCTTGTTTACATGTAGAGCTCGGGAGCTCATTTTTGGCTACCTGGAGATACCACAAGCTTCTGGCCTGGTTGTACAATCTTGTTTTGGCCTATATTATTGAGACGACATAGCTCCTCCACTGAGATGCCATATTTATTGGCAATCCGGTAGAGAGTGTCCCCGGAACGGACCTCGTGAAAGCGTTTTTTACCTAAAGTGGGCGGTTTCTTTTGTGGAGCTATGAGGGCTTTACTCTTCGTAGGAACCGGCGTTTTTGCTTTTTGTAAACTATCAAGTCTTTGGTTCAGTGTAGTATACTGTTGCGTTAAAAGCCTTTTGGATCTATCTGCCTCTGCCATAGATTGTTCCAGCTCTTTTTCCTTCTTTTCAAGAGAGGCTACTCTCAGTTCCACCCCTTCGAAGCGTGTGAGTCTGTCTTCAAGCTGGTCAAGTCTTGCTTTGAAGGATGCGAGATCCTTTTTGGAGAGCGTATCGCCGCCTCCAAAGAACAGCGCGATAAGGACAATCAAAAGGAGAACACCGATTCCCCCAAGGATCAGGGTTTTTCTTTGGGAACTAAAATCAAGGAATGCTTTATGGCGTGGGACATCTTCCTCCTCAAGATTGTATCTCATGTTATTAGTGATTTGCTCCTCTAAGCCTTCCATTTCATTATCTATATTATTGTCCATCGGTTTCTCCTTTTATCAGGTTTTTCTGAAAAAAAAGATAGATTGCAGTTAATTATAAACAAAAAGATTCTGAATTTCAAGGTTTTGAATTAAGACTGCATGTTGATCAATCCTAAATGAAAAACTAAACTCTGACCTCATTGTCAATAAGGTTTTTGTGGGGATAGGGAAAGTGGTGAACGGCACGCTTAAGCAGGTCAGAGCGCTACGGATAATCCGCATTACTGCACAAGGCAAGATTTGACGCTTCGGAACGAGGACCTGGAACCGATACTTAATCTTGAAGCTGTACCGTTCACCAAAAAAAATCCTATAAAAACGCTTTAATTTTGTCAAGGCGATTAGCAAGCTAGTGCTACTATATTTAATAGTAAATTCATTTCGTACTATTTTTAATAGATAGTAAGGGTAATTATGGCTAGGGCTTGAATATGGAATTTTATATAGCGGCTCTGATATTTTTCTCTAAACCCATCCTTATTTATTCCATTATTCATTAAAGGATAACAACCGTGTTTTCATTTCCTCATATCCCTCCTCCATCAAGGGCTTAAGGTGAACAATATCTGCGGTGTTATATTGGATCAAGCGATTAAGTGCACTCTCATCTCCCCACTGGTAGGCCTTCCAGAGTAAAACAGCCTCATAACCATCCATTCCGTCAATTGCAGATGCTCGATGAAGACCAAAAGATTTTTCAATCGCCTTGAGACCACCTCTGTAGCCTAACTTCTTTAAAAAAAACCGGAGGTCAATATGGGCAGGGGGAAGGAAAATATTTGGAAATTGACGCCTAATAAAAGGCAAATCAAACTGTGCCCCGTTAAAGGTGATGATGAGTTCGTAAGTATCCATTTCCGATTCAAATTCGACTAAATTGATGCCCTGCACAAAGGTCTTTGTCGTTGTGCCGTCATAGAGACCAATAACGGTGATCTCGTCAACTCCCTGGTAAAGACCGCTTGTTTCAATGTCCAGATATACAGCCTTATCCTTAAACCTGCCGAATAAACGCCATATGTCAGCAGGGGAAAGTTTATCCAGGAACAAGCGGATGTTGTTTCTATTTTCAAGAGAGACCTCTATATTCTGACGCACAAAGGAATCCCGAACCGGTGAGAGGGGGCTCTTTTTAGTGCGCAGAAAATCGTTCCACGTATGGATACCATTTCGCCAAAGATGCTGCTCTGTTTTTGGTCCGATGCCAGGGATATGGATAAAGGTATGCTCGAGCAACTATTTTTCCTTTTTTTTATTGGGCAACACTGCTCAGGCTATCAAGGTTACACAAAGGTCTTCCGTGACCCGGATAGATATTTTTTACATTGAGCGGTAATAGTTTTTTAAAAGATTCCTTGAGTGCATGTGGGTGGCAGCAGAAATTATTGAGCTCGCCACTGCCTTTCATATTAAGAATTGTGTCCCCGGAGATGATAGTTTTTTCATCACTGCTGTAAAAGCAAATGCTGTCAGAGGTATGTCCAGGCGTTTTTATTATCACCCAATGAGGAAGATACGGTATTTCTTGTTCTTCATCCAGTATGCATTCGGCATGATAATCGAAAGGGAGAAACTGTGTCCTTAAAAAAGGTAAAGGAATCGCTCCCTTGTCACTCAACAGAAAAGCAATGGTATTTTTCAGGTGATTATCTTCTGCGATAATTATTGGTAGAAGCCCTTTAAGCCATGTGGATGGAGAAAATAGACAGATCTTTTCTTTTCCATTGAGGTAGCCTTCAACCATTGTAAAGAAACAGACTCTCATTTCAGGAAAAAGCTGTACAAGCCTGGATATGCCACCTACATGATCTATGTGAAAGTGGGTGGTAGTCACCATTCGCAAAGAAGAGGCATCTATTGATTTATAAGAGAGGTAGTGGTGTATTTTTTTGGCAGCTTTGGAAGTGCCAACATCAACGGCAACAAAAGAATTCCCATCCTCTATCAAGTAGGTATTGGCATAGCCACCGCTGATAAGATGAACAGGCATACAATTGTTTATTGTGTTACATTGGTTATTGTGTTTGTTGCGTGCCCAACAAAACCTAATGCCATTAACGTAAAAAATATTGACAACAATAAACCAGGCGTAGAGAACGCTAAGATTTCGTTATAAGACAATGACATTGCAATAATCCCAACACACCAATCAACGAGCAGAGTGCTCAGAAATCATATCGAATGCCTTAGATAGTGCATTTTTAAGTTCGGATACCTTTGTTCCGCCCCCCTCTGCCATGTCTTTTCTGCCACCACCTTTTCCACCAACAAAAACAGATAGATCTTTTATAATCTCTCCAGCATTAAACCTATCTGTCAAATCAGGTGTTATCCTGCATAGCAAAAAGACTTTACCATTTCCCTTAGCACCAAGCACAATTATTCCAGATTTAAGCTTATCCTTTAAATGGTCCCCACACTCCCTCAAGTCTTTTGGGTTAGTTGTTCCCACCTCCTGACTTATAACCGTAATGCCGTTTAAAACCTTGGCTGTGTCGATTAAATCCTCTGATTGTTTTTGTAAAAGTTTTGACTTAAGCAATTCTATCTCGCGATTTTTTTCTTTCTGATCCCCTATAAAATGTTCGACCTTTGTGACAAGATCGTCATGAGTGGTTTTAAGGAGGCCAGATATGGTGTTAAGATTACTCATTTCCCTTTGTATTTCTCGAATAGCGCCCTGTCCTGTAAAGGCTTCAATTCTCCTCACACCAGATGCCACTGCCCCTTCGCTTGCAAGGAAGAACACACCTATATCTCCTGTTGCAGTCACATGAGTCCCCCCACAGAGCTCCCTGCTAAGACCATCCCCAATTGTAATAACCCTCACATCATCGCCATACCGTTCTTCAAAGAGGGCAATAGCTTGTTGTTTAAAGGCCTCATCTCGTGGCATTATGGCGGTTGTGACAGGAAGGTTTTCTTGTATACTGAGGTTTACCAGCGTCTCGATCTCTTTTAATCTCTCAGGAGGTATTTGGGCAAAATGGGTGAAATCAAACCTCATCCTTTCAGGCCCTACGTGAGAACCGGCCTGTTTCACATGCTCACCTAAAGTTTCCCTCAATGCAGCCTGAAGGAGATGGGTTGCTGTATGATTTTTGGCAATACTTTTTCTCCCTTTTTCATCTACCACAGCCTCAACCATATCACCCACAGATATCACACCTTCAATAATTTCCCCTTTATGAATAATCAGGTTTGCAGGGTACTTGATAGTATCAACAATCTCAACCCTCAGAGTATCACTACCCATCCATCCGGTATCTCCGACCTGACCACCAGATTCGCCATAAAATGGGCTCTGATCAAGGATAATCTCTACCCGCTCCCCCTCACGTGCTGAATCAACCACTTCACCATCTTTTAGGAGAGACAGAACCTTTCCTTCTGCCCTTAACGTTTCATAGCCTAAAAACCGACAGTCCAATCCCCTTGAGTCAAGCATTCTATAGACCTCGGGTATAACCTCCTGCCCACTGCCCTTCCAGCTTCTCTGAGATGTTGCCCTCTGCTCTGCCATGGACCGATCAAAGCCTTCAATGTCTATGCTGAAATCATCATCCCGGGCTATATCCTCTACCAGGTCCGGTGGAAAACCAAAGGTATCATAAAGCCTGAAAACCAACCCACCAGGAATAATATGTTGCTCTTTTGAACGCAACTGATCCATCTCTTCCTTTAAAAGAGAGAGGCCATGAAAGAGGGTGTCGGCAAATCGTTGCTCCTCATTGATCACCACTTCATCAATAAATCTTTTGGATTGTCCGAGCTCCGGATAATCAGGGTTCATTAAATCAACAACCTTATCCGTGAGACGATGGAGAAATGGTCCCTTTAGCCCGAGAATCTGGCCATATCGTATGGCCCGCCTGATTATCCTCCTCAGCACATACCCCCTGCCATCATTTGAAGGCATAATACCGTCAGCTATAAGGAATGCAGCAGCCCGGCTGTGATCTGCAATTACCTTGAAGGAGATATCGCTTTTAGTATCCTTGCCGTATCGTAATTCTGCCAACTCTTCTGTGAGTTTTACAATATCAACAAAGAGATCGGAGTCGTAATTTGAATATACACCTTGCAAAACCGCAGCCAATCGCTCCAGACCCATACCTGTATCTATATTTGGCTTGGGGAGGGGGGTAAGTTCGCCATTAGGTTCTCTATTATACTGGGTGAAGACCAGATTCCATATCTCTAAATATCTCTCACAGTCACAGCCTGGTTTACAGGTGGGCTTACCACAACCAACTTCAGCATCTTGATCAATATAAATCTCCGAGCAAGGTCCACATGGGCCAGTGTCTCCCATAGACCAGAAATTGTCCTCGTCTCCAAAGCGAAGGATTTTTTCATGAGGTACGCCTATAGTTTCATTCCAGATTTTGTATGCCTCATCATCATCTGTATAGATTGATACCCACAATTTTTCTTCTGGTATACCATATCCAACAGTCAGGAGTTCCCACGCCATATCAATTGCCCCTTCTTTGAAATAGTCGCCAAAGGAGAAATTCCCCAACATTTCAAAAAAGGTATGGTGCCTGTTAGTATAGCCTACCTCATTAAGGTCATTGTGCTTTCCTCCAGCTCTGACACATTTCTGGGAGCTCGTCGCCCTTGTATAGGCCCTTTTTTCAATACCGAGGAATAGATTTTTAAATGGGGCCATGCCAGCATTGATAAAAAGCAGCGTTGGGTCATCCTGTGGTACCAACGATGCGCTTTTTACTATCTCATGACCGTGATCTTTAAAGTAATGTAAAAATTCTTCTCGTATTTTTCTGCTATTCATATACATCTAGCCGTCTATATAAGTTAAGATCTTAATATCTGTTTCAAGCCCGCCCTGGTGCGACGTGAGTGGAACAAGCTGTTGTCGCTTTAATATTAAGGAAGCGAGATCAATAAAACTCAGTCCTTGCATGTCAGGTCTGGGCCAGGGTTCTTATAACGCCAATAAGGTGCAGAAGGTAATTGGGATCGGAGAGCGGTTGCGGCCCGCCCTGGAGCGACTTAATCGAAAAAGTCTGTTGGCGCTATAATACTTCATAGGCGAAAGCTGGAGAAATCAGTCTCTCTTAGTCAGGTCTGGGCCAGGGTTGTGCAGCCCTGGCCCAGACCTGGTTTATAAGCTTATTGCTTGATTCATGGTTTAGGCTTGACTTATATGCTTCACAAGATCACTCAAATCCGTCGCACCAGGGCGGGCTCGAATCGGTTAACGGTTAACGTTATACCAAACCAGCAGCCTCTCGGCCCTGAGCAGCTCGAGGCCGAAGGGCGCAATCCCGACCTGTCGGGACTTCGCCTAAAGCAATGTGATATTTACTCTTTTAACTCGTCGGTTTTAGGCAGAGCTTCGCCTTTTTTCTCACCCAAGCCTAGCTTTTCCTTTACCCTGTCAGAAATATTTTTCATTACATCAGGGTGTTCGGCTAAAAATCTTCGAACATTCTCCCTTCCCTGACCAATCCTCTCTTCATTAAATGAGAACCAGGAACCACTTTTCTCAACTATATCTAATTCAACACCCAGGTCTAATATGTCTCCCTCCTTTGATATCCCGCTACCGAAAATAATATCAAACTCGGCCATTCTAAAAGGAGGGGCAATCTTATTTTTTACTACCTTAACCCTTGTTCTGCTCCCTATCTTTTTCTCCCCTTCTTGTATGGAGGCAATCCTTCGAATATCAAGGCGTTGCGTTGCATAAAACTTGAGTGCATTTCCACCGCTAGTGGTCTCTGGGTTCCCAAACATTACCCCGATTTTCATCCTGATCTGGTTTACAAAAATGACACATGTCATTGATCTATTGATAGCTGCTGCCAATTTTCTAAGGGCCTTTGACATCAATCTCGCCTGTAATCCAACCTGCTGATCTCCCATTTCACCTTCTATCTCTGCCCTTGGGACAAGGGCTGCAACAGAGTCGATTACCAGGACATCCATGGCCCCGCTTCTCACCAGGATTTCAGCGATATCTAGCGCCTGCTCACCATTGTCTGGTTGGGAGACAAGAAGATCATCAACATTGACTCCCAGTCTCCTGGCATATGCCAGATCAAGGGCATGCTCTGCATCTATAAAGGCAGCCATCCCATCCTTGGCCTGTGCCTCTGCAACAATATGAAGGGCAAGAGTGGTTTTTCCTGAGGCCTCTGGTCCAAATATTTCTACCACCCTCCCCCGTGGCACACCACCCATACCAAGGGCTGCATCCAGGGCAAGCGATCCTGTAGAGATGACAGGAATATCGATAACCGCCCCCTCTTGACCCATTTTCATAATAGAGCCCTTTCCATGCTGCTTTTCAATCTGTGTAATCGCCAATTCCACAGACTTTTTCTTTTCTGAATCTATCGCCATAACAATCCCTCCCCTCTTTACCAAAACCTCATTAAACTGAATTTCTATCCGCCGCGGATAATTAAACGTTTTTTAGTGGCAACCGCCTCTGGAGGAATGGAGTGTTGGATTACTGGAGTAGTGGTTAGTAAAATTGAACACTGATAATTTTCGATTGAATGTTGGCATTGGAAATTCTCAATAGTCAATATTCAATAATCATTTGACTAAACCCATCACCCCCCAATACCCCCATTAGGGCGATGTCCCTGAGTTCTCCACCCTTAATGGCCACGTAGCCATTTTTGTATACACCGGCCCGTCTGGCTTGAGATCACTTTTATAAAGAATAAGCTCATTCAGCTGATACAGGTCACTATTAATATCACGATATCTATCAAGAATCCATTTCATATCTTCATCCTGATCTATTGGACCTTTAAAGCGGCCAAGCGTCAGGTGTGGTCTAAATGGCCTTTTTTCCGGCATGAAACCTAGTACCTTTAGTTCTTCCTGTAACTCATTCCTGAGATTTGACAATCTCCCTATATCTCCATTAAGGCCAATCCAGATAATCCGCGGCCTCTTCCAATGTGGGAATGCCCCAACAGCATTGAGCTTAGTCTTAAATGCAGAAAACCCTTTTACCACTACATTCACCTTTTCTTCTATATCACCTATTGTATCTTCATCAACAGAGCCAAGAAATAGTATAGTAAGGTGAATGTTGTCTGCCTTAACCCATCTCACTGGCAGGGCTGTTTTTTTTAATTCTTTGGAAATAACCCTGATTTGTTCTCTGATCTCAACTGGAAGTTCAAATGCCAGGAATGAACGGATACCCATTGAGATATCTCCTTACCCAGTCAAGGGCCATCTCTGAAGTATTATGTTTTACCTTATCTCTGTCTCCTGAAAAGCAGTATTGGTCAGAGAATATTTTGCCATCTACCGAGAGACCAATAAATACAGTACCAACTGGTTTATCCTCTGATCCTCCTAAAGGCCCGGCAATTCCTGTAACAGCAAGCCCCATATAAGTTTTTGCAATTTTCTTGACACCCTCGGCCATTTCCCGTACCACCTGATCGCTGACAGCCCCGTATGAATCTATGGTGTGTTGCATTACCCCGAGCATCTCGACCTTGGATACGTTACTGTAAACAATCAGACCCCTTTCAAAATAAAGAGAGCTTCCTGATATAGATGTAAGCCTATGACCAATAAGACCGCCTGTGCATGATTCCGCTACAGAAATCGTCATCTTCCGCTCCTTTAGCAACTCTCCAACAACAGACTCCATGATTGTATCACCAGATGCAAATATATACGGCCCTAAAAGATGCCTGACTTTTTTCTCTGACCTATTTAATTCCCTTTCAATCTCTGTATCGTCTTTGCCCCGGACTGTGATAGTGATGTGGTTTTCAGGGAAGGAGGGGTAAAATCCAAACATTACCTTTTTCAGTTCCTCACTGAGACCTTTGAAGACATCTGAAATACGGGATTCACTTAACCCATAGACTTTCAGTATTCTATGTCGTGGGACAGCAGCTGGTTTATATCTTCGCAGAATATCCGGAATAACACACCTATTCATCAGCTCCCTCATCTGCTCAGGTACACCTGGCAGGAAGTAGAGGAGACAGTCCCCTTTAGATATTGAAAAGCCACACATCTCCCCTTGAGGGTCTAACATTGTAGCCCCTTTTGGAAGCCAGGCCAATTTTTCTAAAGAAGGGGACCAGCGTAAGGCTAATTTTTTTGTAGTATTCTTTATGTGATCAAGAACGGCCTGATCAAGGAAAAGAGGCATATCTAAGGCCTTGGATGCTATCTCGGCGGTAAGATCATCCTCGGTTGGGCCTAAGCCACCAGTAACAATTACAAAATGAGACCTTTTTACCGCCGATTTCAACACAGAAGAAAGTGTATCGTAGTTGTCGCCAACGGTTCTGATTTCACTTGCTTCAAGACCATGAGACAAAAGACAGCCTGATGCATACCAGCCGTTAAGATCTCTTGTCTTTCCTGAGATCAGTTCATTACCTATGATTATGAGCTCTGTTTGCATAATTCCTTTAATACGAAGCGATTAATCCCTCAATTCCTTAATCCCTTAATCCCATCATCCGAGCATATATAGAAGAAAACGTAAAGATAGGTATGTATATACACCGGCTACGAGATCGTCGAGGACGATCCCACATCCTCCCTTTACCTTTTCTTCTATCATCTTTATCGGAGGTGGTTTGAGAATATCAAAAAACCGAAAAAGAAAAAACCCTGCTATCAGGTTTCTCAAGGTAAAGGGGATAAAAATAATGCTCAATAAAAACCCGGCTACCTCATCAATAACGATTTCGCGTGGATCAACCGTGCCCAGGATACATTGGCTTCTATGGGATGACCAGATTGCCCCTATGATTATTATCAGTAAAAATAACGCTTGGTATCTGGTGTGTAAAAAATCTACTAATAAATATAAAGGTATTGCCCCAGCTGTGCCAAAAGTACCTGGCATACCAGGTAAAAGACCTGCACCGAACCAAACGGATAATATTAAGGCAACCTTGTCGAAAAGACGAGCGCTCTTGAGTACCTTTAATAGATTTAAAGTATCAGATTGATTGGTAGACATCAAGTAGGAATAATTTTAAAAATAAAGCAAGACCTCAATTATCCAGCGTTTCTCTCACCGCTTTGAGAATCTGATTGATATTATAAGGCTTGCCAATGAAGCCCTTTGCTCCAGCTTTGAGGACTTCCTTGCTGGGTCCATTCATAGAATAACCACTTGCGATAACAATTCTTAACTCTGGATTTATTTTGAGAAGTTCTTCAAGGCATTTCCTTCCACCCATCCCAGGCATGATTATATCTAAAATCACCAGACTGATTTCCTTTTTATTCTCACGGTAGATCTCTAAGGCAGTTTCTCCATCAGAGGCCATAAGAACTGTGTAGCCAAACCTGGTAAGGATATCTTTACCAAGTTCTCGGATGGCCTCTTCATCATCCACTAACAAGATGGTCTCGTTGCCTCCTTTGATGTGAACCTTTTCTTCTTTTGACTCCACTCTTTCTATTTCTTTTTCAATAACCGGAAAATAGATCTTAAAGATAGTGCCCTCATCTGGCTCGCTGTAACACATGATGTATCCATTGTGATTTTTCACAATGCCATAGACCATGGCTAGGCCAAGTCCTGTACCCTTGCCAGTCTCTTTGGTTGTGTAAAAGGGGTCAAAGATATATTTTAGGGTCTCCTTATCCATACCGTGGCCTGTATCAGAGATACTAAGCTTAACATAATGCCCTGACTTTGATCCTAAATGGATTTTGCAGTATTGCTCATCTAAAATAATATTTTCCGTTTCAAATATCAGTCTGCCTCCATTAGGCATGGCATCCCTGGCATTAACCCCAAGATTCATCAAAATCTGCTCTATCTGGGCAGGATCCGCATTAATGATGTTTAGATTTTCTGCCAGGTGTAATTCAATATTGATCATCTTTGGGATAGTCCGCTCAAGTATTTTAGAGACCTGTTCAGTTTCCTTGTTTAGGTCCATGGGTCTGAGTTTACTTTCCACTTTCCTGCTAAAAATCAGCAGCTGTTTCGTAAGATCACTGGCCCTCTGGGCAGATTTTTCGATAGCTTCAAGCTTCTCATAGTCAGGATTGTCTGCCTCCTTTCCCATCAAAAGGAGCTGGGTGTAGCCGGAAATTGCCTGAAGAATATTATTAAAATCATGGGCAATGCCACCTGCTAAGGTGCCGATGGCCTCCATCTTTTGGGCCTGTTGGAGTTGAGCCTCAAGTTTCCTTTTCTCGGTTATGTCAATAAATATGTCCAGCAGATGTGCCTGGCCGTTCAATAGAATGGGGGTAACAGTCTTTAGAATGGGGACTTCTGCGCCAGTTGCCGTAAGAAGTGTTCTCTCTGAGTTATCTACCTCTTGTCCGAGATCAGTAATCGGGCACTTTCCTTTTTCTGCTGGGCAGATATATTTATGACACACATGACCGATAATCTGCTCCTTAGGGGCGCCTATCATTTCGATGGCAGCAGGATTGGCATCAACAATGGTGTGTGTTTCTGCATTGATGCACACAATTCCTGCTTGTATGGAATTCAGTATGGTCTTTAAACGCTCTTCGCTATCCCGCAACTCCTCCTCGGCCTGCTTGCGCTCATTGATGTCTCGAACCCATACTTGTATTCCATGTTCTTCTTCGAAACTGATAACCCTGGCACTGACTTCTCCATAAAGCCATGATCCGTCTTTGCGCTGTAATTTGACCTCGTATTGGTGTGTTACCTTTTCCCCTCGCATACGGGCCTGTGCACGCTTTCTTGTTACCTCTCGGTAATCAGGGTGGTATACCAGCCAATGATCTAAACCTACTAGCTCGCCTTCATCATAGCCAAGCATCTCGTTCAATTGCTGGTTGGTAAATATGATTTTAGAGCCTTTTTGAACAGAGATACCGTCGAAACTATTCTCTACCAGCGTTCGGTATCTTTCTTCGCTCTGCTCAAGCGCCTCCTTTGCCTGTTTGCGCTCGGATATGTCCACATAGTGACCCAAAACTGCCTGTCTTCCGTTAAACTGAATGGAGGTAATTGTCTGTTCTATCCACCTCGTTTCACCAGTTTTATTAATAACCCTTAATTCGAATGGGAGGGAAATCTTCCCCTTTAACATTTTAATGGTATTTTCCCTGACTATATTTCTGTCTTCAGGAAGAATGAAGGCCAGAGAATCCTTACCTATAAATTCATCTTCGTTGTAACCTGTAAGCTCGAGGAACTGGGGATTTATTAATTGAAACTTTCTATCCTGGATAATAAACAGGCCAACAGGTGATTTATTAAATAATGTCCGGAACAAATCCTCCGCCTGTTTACGCTCGGTGATGTCAAGAAGCTGAGCTACCGTTTTTAAGTTATTTGCTGAATCCTTAATCACGGTAGAGCTTATCTCTACACGTCTCTTTTCACCGTTCTTGCGAACGACGTTAAATTCGTACCGCGGTGGGGTCTCCACTCCCTTTTGTCTAAGAATGTAACGATTGGAAACGAGTTCTCGACTTTCATCGTCCAAGAATTTCCTGAAATCTTGCCCAATGATCTCTTTGGCGGAACGTCCCAATATTCGGCACAACTCCTCGTTCACATAAATAAATCGATAGCTTTCATCCACAATGAGAATTCCATCATGAGAGTATTCCACAATTGAACGATACCGCTCCTCGCTCTCCCGCAGTCGCTCCTCTGCCTGCTTGCGTTCGGAAATGTCTTGATAAATCCCATATGCACCCACCAGCTTTCCATCTATGACTACTGGTACACCAAAGATTTCAACGTATATATTTGTGCCATCTTTCCTTTTTCGTTCACCGTATCCATGAATTGTCTTCCCGCTAAGGGTTTCTTTTGTATAAGAAACAGCATCTTTGATATATTGTTGCCCTGTAATGAGTTCATCAAGATTTTTGCCGACGATCTCAGATTCTTTATATTGAAAAAGTTTTTCAAAATCTCGGTTACACGAAATAATAGTCTGTTTCTCATCGAGTGTCACTATGGCTAATGAACTGTATGTAATTAATGATTCTAAATGTTGTTTTTGATGCTCGAGTTTCTCCTTGGTCTGCTTGCGCCCTGAAATTTCTTTTTTTAGAAGCTTGATGGTTTTTGAAAGTTCAGCCGTTTTTTCATCAACCAATCTTTCCAGTTCATTGCGTGCTTTTTGCAGTGACTCTTCGGCTCGCTTTCGATCTGAGATGTCAATCATCGATCCTATGAAGCCGCTGACCTTTCCTTTGGCATCGTATAGACGAGCTGGTGCCACTAACGCAGTATATCGTGACCCATCCTTGCGTATCATCTCTGCTTCCACCACCTCTGGGAGGAAATTAGCCCTCTTACGCTTTTGTAAACGTTCCGCCAGCCATGGCCTTAACTCTGGGGCAATAGGGACCATCATAGACATGCCAATCACTTCATCTTGGGAATAGCCGCTCATCTCAGCCAGCCGTTTGTTGATAAAGACAAAGCGAGCTTGTGTATCGGCCTGCCAAACACCAACCATGGGATTTTCCATCAGTTGCCGGTAACGTGCCTCTGATTTGCTCAACTCCATTGCGCTCTTTGATTCTGAATCTTTTAATTCAGCAAGCTGTTTGCGCAGTTCAACCAATTCATGTATGAGTTGATCTTTGGTTTTATCTGCATCTTTCATTTTCATACTCCGTTGATAGTTGCGTTTTTTTGTACAGATATTTTTTTTGATACCCTTTTTTCAACCACTAATAATTGAATATATCGAAATTTCTACCCCGCTGTAAGCGGGAAAATCAGGTAATTTTTATTGGCAACCAATTTGTGCCCAACATGTAATAATGGCCCGCCCTCCCCGTCCCGAGACCAAGACGGGATCGGGAGGCACGACTTGCCTGAAAAATTCTGGTACCTCTATACTATCTTGCAAGGAAAGCTTTTAAAACTCTGGCCTTTTGAATCACCCCTCTTTCCGTAAGAGGTCATGCGTTCCAACCCGACGCAGTTCTAAAACACTACTTTCATGCCTAAGGGTTAGGCGGTAGCTTTTACTTACCCTTATCGCAAAGATGTCCGTACCTTTAAATTTTTTCAGCATGAGAGATGGGTGTCTTGGGTTCTCGAGGAGGAGAGTGAGTTGCTTATCAACCTGGGCCTGTATCTCTGATGATAGTGTTCGATAATCCTTTAGAAAGGAGTTTGTACGTCTAATCTTCACGATGCAGGTCTTTCAAAAGGTCGTCCAGTGTATCGAACTCGTCATACCGCCCAGCGTATAGATCCTGGTCTGCCTCTTTTTCTCTTGCTTGCCACTCCGGGGTCCAAAACCAGGCCTGGTCTCTCGGAACCTTGATGGTTTTAATGGGGATCAGGTGGGCTGCGTTTCCTTCAATCTCGAATTCCAACTCATCTCCAGGTTGTAGACCCAATGCCTCCATAACCTTTTTTGGGATAGAAATTTGCCTTTTACTGCTAATTTTCATAATTTTACCTTATTACTATTTTACAGTAAAATAGACTTTTTTCTTTACTTTTATCAAGTACAAAGTTGGCTTCCAAAATA